>ENA-OQHF01002049-OQHF01002049.1-human-gut-metagenome-genome-assembly--contig:-NODE-2049-length-10477-cov-3.268599_pt1 | contig 10477 bp, 12 predicted proteins | sample MGYA00242559_ERZ504709 | MGnify/ENA primary metagenome ERZ504709 (study PRJEB26092, sample SAMD00036203) | human gut metagenome | host: Homo sapiens | study: EMG produced TPA metagenomics assembly of...
AGTAAACTCCATATTTTCCATACCGATCTCCTGCCCCTGATAAATAAACGGAATTCCCTTCAGCAGGAAATAAACACCTGCCAGGAGCTTCCTTGAATCCGGACAGCGGTCTTCCGGAGAAATATAGTGACAGACACCTCTTGGCTCATCATGATTCTCAATAATGTTGGAGATCATGCCGGTATCCCCAATCTTTTTCTGCGTATGGAAAATACACTTCTTGTACTCTTCCGGAGTCAGGTACGGTTTGGATGCATACCAGCCATCCTCGCTCTTTCCGTAACAGGTTTCTTCAAAATCAAACATGGATGAAAAATATCCGTTTTCTCCGATAAAATCTTTGATCTCATCTTCCTTTTCATTGAAGACCTCTCCTACAGTAAAAGCATCATAGGGATGAAAGCACTTCTCAGCCATCTCTCCCAGAAATTCTCCAATCCCTTCTGCCTCCTCCAGCATCCTCCCGACGCTGCAGAGCCCATCTGCACGATCGGCAGGATAATCGGAAAACGGAAGCTTCTTCTTGATATTGATAATGGCATCAATACGGAATCCGCCAAGCCCTTTTTCCATCCACCAGCGGATGTTTTTGTAGACTTCCTCTCTTACTTCAGGATTCTCCCAGTTGAGATCCGGCTGCTTCTTGTGGAATACATGGAGATACTGTTTATCCGGATGTCCCGGAAGCTCTTCCCATGCCGGACCACCGAAATAGCTTCTCCAGTTGCAGGGAGCTTTGCCATCCTTTTTGTCCCGGATATAAAAGAAATTTCCATACTTTCCGTCCGGATCCTTAATAGCCTGCTGAAACCACTCATGCTCATCGGAGCAGTGATTTACCACCAGATCCATAAGGATGTACATTTCTCTTTTTTTTGCTTCTGCGATCAGACGATCCATATCCTCCATGGTCCCAAACCTCGGATCAATCGCATAATAATCTGCAATGTCATATCCCTGGTCTGCAAGGGGAGATTTATAGATTGGGGAAAGCCAGAGGATATCTGCTCCCAGTTCCTTAAGATAATCAAGCTTGCTGATGATTCCTGGGATGTCTCCGATTCCGTCTCCGTTGGAATCATAAAAGCTCTTGGGGTATATCTGATATACCACTTTGTCATGCCACCATTTTCGTTTCATCGTAATTCCTCCTATGCCTGTTTGATCATGCAGTACTGCTTCAGATCAAATCCTTTTTTCTGTACAATGCCGTATAATTTAAATCCGAATTTCTCATACATGGAAACATTTGCCGGATTATGGGTTTCCAGAGAGATCATCAGCTTATGCCTGTCCGCATAATCGATCACCTCATCCATCAGCTTTTCAGCAAGACCGTGATGCTGCATCTTCGGCGCCACTGCCAGATAGATCACATGAAGCCTTTCTGCTGTATGAAGCTGGGAAGTCCAGCTGGAATTCAGATAGTCTTTTCCCTGGATGAATTTCCGCAGGGTCGCAAGACTTGGATCCTCTTTGATCAGATAGCCATCTGTTTTCAGAAGGGCAAAAAAATCCACCATCAGATTATGTAAGGCTGCTTCATGCTCCGTTCCGTCGGATACTACCAGGATACTGTTCAGCTCACTGCTGTCTGCATAGATCTCGCAGGTCTCAAAAAACTCCGTAAGATCACAGGTAAAAAGCTCCGGCATCAGCCGTTCTCTGGTATCCCTGTCCGGGATCAGTGCATGATACAGAGGATCCTCCGAAAAACATACGGTCAATATCCGGATCAGCTTATCCAGATCTTCTTCTTTCACTCGGTATAAATTATGGCTTTCCATTCTTTCCTCCAGGTATGGTTTTATTCTGTTCCTTTTTCAAACATATCACTGACCTCGCAGATCAGATTCCTGAGCTTTTCCACTGCACGGATCAGATATTCAATATCATCCGCATAATAACGCTTCTGTCTTTCCCAGGCTTCCTTGAGGCTCTGCTTTTCTGCCTCCAGGCTGTCACCCGGCTTCTTTTCCTTCAGGCTTTCCACAAGATCATAAAGGTTCTCATGGTGGATGATCCTGCCCTTCCCCCACATCAGGCGATCCGGGGACTGCTTCAAGATATATTCCGTAAAATGATAAAAGACTTCCCGCTCAAACTGAAGGCATAACAGTTGTTGTCAATACTGTAAAAAGCCTCCAGCGCAGGTGCGATCTCTCCTTTTTCCAGATATCCCATCGCTTTCTTCAGTGCATAAAGATTGTTCTGCACTGCCTGCTGCGGAAAGATCACATTGTCATCCCAGTCCAGACGTACCAGATAATCCTGGGATTTCCGGAATACACCGAGAAGCTTTTCGGTAATGGCATCGGCTTTTTTCCAGTCACGTTTTCTTCCGGAAGGCTGTTGAAGTGCCGTACCTGCTCTGCAAGGATGGCAGCCGCCTTTTTTTGCCTCTTCTGGTTTTTTTCAGAAGGAGTGTACTGTCGGCGCCGATCTGCATACACAGATCCGTATCCAGGGTCTTAATACTTTGGTCCAGTACCCGCCCGAAATCCATTGGCGGCAGAGCAAGGCTGTCAATAGCCAGAAGAAGTTTCAGATAAAATTCATGATGGAATCTGTATACCTCTTCCTCATAAACATCCTGGTTATCGTATTGGGAATGATAATAATTTTCCATAAACGGGCCACCGCTGAAATCATTAACCATGGACGGGATCCCGGAAATAGCCATGGTAAAATCATCAGACCAGGTTTCAATGGGATACAACGTGGTCATGCCCTCCGGATAAATCCCCTCCGGCATCTGCACAGCATCCACGAAGCTGCGCACAAAATCCGCATACTCATAGGTACATCGTACTGCATCTCTGGTACTGTGTGCATGAGCCGGAAGCTCAAAATTCAGATCTGCGATCACGTGCCCCTGCCACTCCGGTCTCACCTCAAATACCTGGCGGTAAGCACCTGTGGACCAGTCATATTTTGTGTCGGAAATCCCCCATTCTTCTGCTGCAAGAGCACATACCACAATAGTATGGCGAGGTTTATAGCCACCACGGAGCAGCGCCCTGGCAATTCCAATGATCATGGCCACTGCCGCATTATCGTCCTGAAATCCCTCAAAATAGGAATCATAGTGAGCACTTAACAGAATCATGGAATCCGAATCAGTTCCCGGGATTTTGCCAACGATATTGTAGGTATACTGGTCTTTGATCACCTCTGTGTCCGCATCAAATTCCACGGAAAGCTCCGGAACACGATTCCCATTCTCATTTTTTTCCTCCATCAGCTGACGGATCATAAGAAAATCTGCCCGTGACATGGAAAATGCAGGCGCACAGGAAGGTCCTGCGATATCCTGTGCATTCAAAGCCGTATCATCGATCTGTGCGTATCCTCTGCTCTGTACGGCGATCAGAGCTGCTGCACCCTTCAGGTGTGCCTGATACACCGGGTAGTTGATCCACCATTCTTCTCTCTGATTGATCTCGATAAGAACCAGTTTTCCTTTCACATCGATATCCTTATATTCGTCAGCTGTACCCTTTCCAAGATATACAAGATCAAACCTCTGAAAGCCATTGGTCTTAAAATCCGTCTGATATGCGCCAAGCTGGATCTCCCGGCAGGTTCCCTCTCTGTCATGGCAGCGCATCACAGCTTTTTTAAATTCCCATGCATCCACACGGATCTTATCTTTTTCTACCTGTGTGAGACCGGCTTTTTTCATTTCTTCCAAAAGCATATTTCCGGTTTTTCGCTCTGCCAGGGAGCCTGCTGTACGGTATCCCAGAACCGGATTTGTTTTTTCCTGTTCCATGCGCCTGGCCAGATCATAAGATTCTTTTATATTCAGGCATGAAACACATTTCTCCACGATGTTCAAATTTACTGTCATCCCTTTCTCGGCAGTTCCCTGCCGGCAGTTCCGTCCTCCCGGCAGAGATATTCCTCTAACTGTTATAGATTATACCTTATCAATGTGCGGATTTCCAGATAAAAAAACGCGATTTGTTCTGACAAAAAATCCATCTCACAAATCACGTTATTATAATTTCTTTTTAGCCGGAATACCGAAGCGCATCAATAGGCTTCCTGGATGCTGCCTTGTTAGCCGGATACAGGCCAAAAAACACACCGATCATCAGAGACATGGTGTTGGTGACACCGGACATGGATTCCATGATCTCTGACTGATCCACAATGGAAAAAGCGTCTTCGTCCTGCTCAAAGCGTTCCATCAGGAGCTCTGTAAACGCATTTTCTGCCGGCTCCAGGCTATCCTCATCTGCTCCGGATGCGTAAAACATGGTCACATCCAGTACATTATCCGCAAGCCTGGTCATAGTAGAAAACGGGATGATCACCATAAGCCTTTTATGCCGTCGTTTCATTTTCCTTAACCTCCAAATATGCTGTGTATGTTCTCTCTGTTTTAAAAATATTTTAAAAAAAATGTGTAAAGTCTTTGTGTGATCTGTGAAAACCCGGTGAAAAAGGTATGATATTTTTCATATGCAAATACAAATAATTAATTATATTTTCTGTCTGTTGCCATTATTTTTTGTATATATTAAATATTATTTTGAAAATTATATATTATTTTCTGGTATTTTTTACCGAAATATGTTATAAAAGAAGTAAGAAAAACTACCGGAAATCAGATATTCCTGCTTCCGGTCCGAAATAAAGGAGGTATCTTTATGGCAAAACGTATTATCACCATCAATCGTATGTTTGGAAGCAACGGACGCCTTATCGGCAAGACTCTGGCTGAAAACCTAGACATCGGTTTTATGATAAAGAACTGATTGACATGGCTGCCAAGAAAAACAATATCCCCTTCGACACCCTGGCAAAGGTAGACGAGAAAAAAGCCAGTCAGTGGGTATTTCCCGTTGACAGTGAGCTGCAGTTTACAGATAATTTCTCTTTTGTACCAATGAACGATGTGCTCTATGATCTCCAGAGAAAGATCATCCTGTCTCTTCCGCAGAGAGAGGACTGCGTAATTGTCGGCCGCTGTGCGACCAATATCCTGAAGGATAAATCACTTAAACTTTTTATCCATGCACCTTTTGAGGAAAGAATTCAGAATGTGATACGCCGTACCGGCAGAGAAGAAGCCAGCGCACGGAAGCTGGTCAAAAAAATGGATAAAGAGAGAAAGGCTTACTATGAATACTTTACAGACAGCAAATGGCTGGATATGACACAGTATGATCTCTGTATTGACAGCAGCCGGTTTTCTATGGAGCAGATTATTGAGATTGTAAAGAGATGTCTTTAGGATTCTTTTTTTCTGAAAAATGTTTTTACGCTTTGGAAACGTAAGTGAAACCGCAGGGGAGGGGAAGCACTCGTAGTTGCGAAAGGCCGTTTCCCCTCCCCTGCACCCCTTCCCTCAGGCCCCGCTATAAATCGTACGTTTTGGTTATGTTACGTTACTGACAGAGCGATGGATTCTGCGTTTGTTTAAAACGCCAGGCTGTGCCGATCTCATCGGCATAACACCTTTCAACAAGAAGACGTATCCTTCCCACCATTCCAACACATTGAGCAACACCAAAATATTTATTGACCAGACGCTATCCTTCCCACACTTCCAACTGCGGACGCTCAACTCATCAAAACGTAAGGACAGGACACCACGCGTCCGCTTCCACCTCTCCGGCTGAAACGTCAGCCGGGGAAGTGGCAGTCCTCCGGGCTGCTACGGAGGAGGGGTGATGATGGTTAGGTTGCGGGAGACGGCGTTATTGCGGAAGGGCCCAGCTGTTTGAGCCGAAGGCGAGTTCTGGGCCCTTCCGCAATGGTTTTAGCCGGCTCACGGAACCTTAGCAGCATCCCCCGACGGAGTCCGGCCCGGAGGACTGTCACTTCCCCGGCGTCCGTTCACCAATATACTCTTTCAAAAACTCATATATATCCCCCTCCAACGGCGGACACCCCTCCACATAATTCTGAAACTTACAGGTACAGTGTCCCACACCAAGCACTCCCGTCTTACCACGATACCCCTGTCCGATACAGATCTTTTCATCCAGCTTCTCAAAAAGCCCCTCTTCCTTCAGCATCTCCAATGCCGGGATCAGATACCCGTAGCAGGCACTGCAGGATTCCACTTCCTCCACGGCATCCGCAAGTTCCACAACCTTTCTGGATACCGGCATCCTCTGATCCGCACCATCCTCCAGAAATCTGACATCTGCCTTTGAAATATCTGAGCAGCCCACCCCAAGCTCACCTGCCAGCTTCACATAGGGAACCTCAGCTACCTCATAATGCATCATCTGACACACATACGCGTCCACGAGAACCGGATCACAGGCAGCCATTACACGGTTCATCACGACAGGATTTCCGCCATCTTCAAAATCCAGATCCCCGCAGATATTATCCACAACAATAAAGTCCTGCTGTATCCCCATATTCAGATGAGCAATGGGTTTATGAAGCCCCAGAGAATGAAAACGTCTCTTTTCTGTGTTCGGAATCAATCCCTTCATATTCTTAAGGGCACAAGTGATCTTTGTCTGACAATGGCCTTTCAGAACCGGCACATTAATCAGAAAATCAAGCTCCTTTACCCGCTCACAGACATTCAGCTCCATGCCGCCACAGTCCACAGAAACACCTTTATCCTTCTGCATATCCCAGAACGGCACCTGATACTCTTCCTCAAGTCTGTCAAAGCCACAGGTCTCAAAGGCCTCCCCTGTCTTATCTCCTACCCAGGATCCCTCCAGCATCACCATATCCCGGAAGCCATGCTCCTTCAAATACTCAATAATTCCTGCAACCACTTCCCGGATGAGTCGTTCGCGCCCCTAGGAAGCCTCTGAAGGAGAAACCAGATTCGGCTTGATTCCGATCTTTTTCCTTTCTGTCTCCGATATGGGACTGAAGATCCGCTTTTCCAGAAGCTCCTTTGTCATTCTTTTATATTCCGTGCCACTGGTAATAAAAATCTGATTTTTATCCATAATTATCAAAATTCCTTTCTTTCTGCAATGTGAATGTTGATCCAGATCCACACCAAAGCCCTGCAAAGCTTTTATCATCAGATGAGCCAGACAAAACAGCCGACAAATACAGCAGTCATCACATGCATCACAATCATAAAAAATACCCTCTCTACCGGTTTCCCGGTAAAAAGGATATTTTATCCGACACAGCAGTCTCGTATTATCTTTCGATCTTTGCCCCGTTCCACCATGGGAATTCTCGGTTCAGCCATTTTCCTGCAAGCTCACTCCATGGTTCACAGGCTCTTGCGATTCCTCTGCCGTTTTCGTTGGCAGTCAGCTCATTTGCCAGGCCGATCCCATGGGGTCCCTGCGGAAAAACATGATACTCCACTGGAATGCCCTTTTTATAGAGTGCCTGAACAAAGAGAAGTGTATTATCCAGCAGCACCGTCTGATCCTCAAAGGTATGCCAGATAAAGGTTCTGGGTGTATCTTCCGTAACCTGAAATTCCAGAGACATCCGATCTTTCAGCTCCTCATAACGATCTCCCAGAAGATTTCGAAAGCTTTCTTCATGACCAACTTCCCCTGAAGTGATCACCGGATAATTCAGGATCATGCCATTGGGACGGATCCTCTCGTTTTCCATTCCCGTGATCCCTGCAAGCTCCTCCGTATTCCAGAATACTCCCAAAGAAGCTGCCAGATGGCCTCCTGCCGAAAAACCGGACACAATGATCTTATTCTTTTCAATATGCCACTTATCGCTGTTCTCTCTGAGAAGAGCTACTGTTTTTGCCAGCTGACGGAGAGCCACCGGATATCTGGCAGGTGCCACACTATAACGAAGTACCACTGTGTGATAGCCCATTCCCATAAACCGGACAGCAATGGCTTCTGCCTCTCTGTCAGAAGTCATGCCATAAGCTCCGCCCGGACAGATCACTATGACCGGACGCTTCTGTCCCGGATAGAGTTCTTCCGACTCCTGCCAGAAATAGGTCTCTATCCATGCCTCATTATAGTCCTTTGTTTTTTCTTCGATCACAATTCTTTCGTTGATCATTCCGACTTTCCCTTCTTCATTTCATTGCTTCTCTGATCGCTGCAAGAAGTTCATCGTACTCTTCGTAAGCCGGAATTTCCGGATGATCTGCACGGATCTGCTCTGTACTGCGGAAAAGGAAGCCTGCTTTGCTTGCCTGGATCATTCCGAGATCATTGTAGGAATCTCCGCTTGCGATAGTCTCAAATCCCATGGACTGCAGTGCCTTCACAGTTGTCAGCTTGGATTTCTCACAGCGCATCTTAAAGCCTGTGATCTCTCCATTCTCTGCTACTTCCAGGGAATTACAGAAAAGTGTCGGTCGTCCAAGCTTCTCCATCAGTGGAGTTGCAAACTGTGTAAAGGTATCACTGATCAGTATCACCTGGGAAAAAGATCTCAGCTCATCCAGAAATTCTTTTGCTCCCGGAAGGGGATCGATCTTTGCAATAGTCTCCTGGATCTCTTTCAGTCCGAGACCATGCTCTTTCAGAATTCCAAGTCTCCAGTTCATCAGCTTATCATAATCCGGCTCATCACGGGTTGTTCTCTTAAGCTCTGGGATTCCGCTTGCCTCTGCAAATGCGATCCAGATTTCCGGTACCAGTACACCTTCTACGTCCAGACATGTAATATACATCTTTCATATCCTCCTCTTGATCCAACTTACCGTTGATATTGCACAGAGTCTGACTCCTTCCGGCTGTCAGAACTCTTTATTCTTTTAGCGCTTTACCCTGATATTATCATATGCTCTCAAGGTCTGTAAACCGTTTTATTTTTTCTTCTTTTCCGATTCATAGATTTTCAGCTCTTTCAGTGCTTTTTCCCCAAGAGGATACAGCATGAAAATATTAAATGATCGTCATCAGGCCAATTCCTACATCTCCCAGATCCCATACAAATGTGTAAGCTGCGATCCCACCGATAAACAGCATCACCAGTGCCAGCACCTTATATCCTGTCTGTGAACCCCAGTTATCACCAAAAAGATAAGCCACATTGCCTCTTGCATAAAACAGGATTCCCAGGAATGTGGAAAAGCTGAACATAAACAGTGTTGCAGCAATAAAGATCACTCCAAACTGCCCCATATGATAATGCATGGCAGTCTGAAGAAGTTCCATTCCGGAAAGTCCCTGTACCAGATCTTCCGGGGCCAGAAGCATGATCATAGCTGTACAGCTGCAGATCACGATCGTATCCACAAATACACCCAGGGCCTGGACAAATCCGGCTTTTACCGGACTGTCACATTCTGCTGCCGCTGCTGCACAGGGAGCGGAGCCGCTTCCCGCCTCATTGGAAAAAAGGCCTCTTTTTACTCCGTTCATCAGCACGACGCCAAATCCGCCAGCAACAGCCTGACGAAATCCGAAAGCTTCTTCAAAAATCCGTTTAAATACTCCCGGCATACTTCCAAGATTTGTAAATATAATAAACAGCGTGATCACAAAATAAAGCACTGCCATCACCGGCACCAGAAGATCCAGAACTTTAACCGTTGCATTCTTCCGAAGCACGATCACAGCTGCGATCACTACCAGCACGATGGTAGTATACAGCGGCGGAATATCAAAAGCATTTTTGAAAGACGCCGTGACGGAATTGCTGATAACCTGACTGATCCCACACCAGCAGATCAGGCCGGAAATGGCAAACAGAACGGAAAGCAGAACCCTTTTTTCGTTTTCTGCCCTGTTTTTCTTCCCAGTAGCGGTGGATATAGTAGGCAGGACCGCCCCTGTAGCCACCATAAAGAGGATCCTTTTCTTTATAGAGCTGTGCCAGGGTCGCTTCGATAAAAGCAGTGGAGGAACCGATCAGCGCCGTGATCCACATCCAGAATACCGCTCCTGCACCTCCTGCTGAGATTGCAGCTACCACACCGACCAGGTTTCCCATTCCCACACGGGTAGCTGTAGATACGATCAGCGTCTGAAATGCTGAAAGATTTTTTTGTCACTTTTCTTTTCTGACAGGGCTCGCACCATATCCGGAAAAAGACGGATCGGCAGAAGCTTTGTCCGGATGGTAAAATAAATACCAGTCGGAATCAGAAGCAGGATCAGAAGTGAGATTCCCAGCGTACTTCCTCCCGGAAGCGGGATCCTTATCAGATCTCCCCACAGAAATGAATAGACCTTTTCGATCATTGTTACTATCATGTTACTGTTTCCTTTCCCCAATCACCCCATGTGATCGTTTTGTTCTCTTTTTCTGCCCGTTATTTGTATTTATTTCTGCAACGTTTTAAACGGGCAAAGTGTATCTTTTATTATAGTAGCTTTCTGTTCGTATGTAAAGAAAAATCCCGAATCTTTCGATCCGGAATTTTTTTATATTGGTAACTTTTCTGTTATTCGACAGATTTCTGATATCTGTCTCTTTTTATGAGCATAGCTGCATTTTACTCTCAGCCAGCCAGGTGGAACATCTCAATCAGGAATATCCAGCTCATTCCATAGTATGTTATCACGGCTACAAGGTCATTTACCGTAGTGAT
>ENA-OQHF01002050-OQHF01002050.1-human-gut-metagenome-genome-assembly--contig:-NODE-2050-length-10475-cov-2.920081_pt1 | contig 10475 bp, 11 predicted proteins | sample MGYA00242559_ERZ504709 | MGnify/ENA primary metagenome ERZ504709 (study PRJEB26092, sample SAMD00036203) | human gut metagenome | host: Homo sapiens | study: EMG produced TPA metagenomics assembly of...
GCCTCTGAGCATAAATCCCGTATCTTTCCAATGTCCGAAACGCATCTTTTCATTAATATATTCATCTGAAATATTTATCCCACCGCAAAACGCCACCGCACCGTCTATAACCATTATTTTTCTGTGGTCACGATTGTTTTGGTGAGTTGACAAAAGCGGTACAATCGGCGAAAATATACGACATTTAATCCCTTGTCTTTCAAGATATTCATTGTATTTTCGCGGAAGTGTCACGATACAGCCCATACCGTCATACATAACGCGAACTTCAACGCCCTGTTTAACTTTTTCTTTAAAATTTCAAGAATTTCATTCCACATACGGCTCGTGTGATTTATAATAAAGAACTCCAAAAATATGAATTTCTCCGCTTTCAAAAAGCTCCTTTTTCATATCCTCAAACATTCTCTCGCCTATGCTGTAATACTGTACACCCGTATTTGTGTAAGCAGGAGAACCGCCGTATTTCGATAAATACCTTGCAAAGCCGTCCTGATTTTTATCGGTCTGATAAATATTTTTCATAACATCATTGTCTTGAACAAGATACTTTTTGTTTGCCTCTTGAATATTCTTGTAATCGTCACCTATATTCATTGACACTCCCTGTGCCCTTGTAAACAGATAAAACAAAGCACCGAATATAGGTATAATCGCAATAAGCGTTATCCACGTCATTTTAAAAGTAGATTCCTCTGTACGATTAATTTCAAATATTATAAGTACGGCACTCAAAACAGTCGAAAGACCAAACAAAACCTTTGAATAGTCGGAAATCCATATATACATTGCAACAAACGTAATGATTTGCATTAAAAGCATTACCATTGCAACGAATTTGTTTGAATATAAAAGTCTGTAAATCTTTTTCATTCAAAATCCTCCTTTCAAACGGCTATTTTAAATTTTTTATATACGCAAACGTTTTTTCTTCCCCTTCTTGCTGCAACATCATAAGCCATCCTTCAAGCAGCTTTGCAGTGTTTGGGTGCATACTTGTCTTAGCATTTCCCTTTAAGAAATATTCTATCGGATTATCGTTTGTATATTTGTCGTCCAAATAAATTTTTCCTGCCGCAACACGGTCGCAAAACATTTCTTTAACATATTTTAACGGCATTTCGACCGCCTCCATACGTCTTGTTTTGGGATTGTAGTCTGTCCAATATTCAAAGTGATGTTTGTTTCTTCCTTTGTGGTGCATCCAAGCCTTTGAATAACCGTATTCACGTCTTTCGCCCTCTGTCGGACTTCTGTCACCGAGATAAAATCTTGCTCCCGGTAAAAATTCAGTCGGTGAATATTTCGACAAATCGTGACGCATACCCTGCCACAAAATTCCGCACCTTAGGCAATGATACATTACCTTGTGACGGTGCCTTGTGATTGTCATAAAATGTTTTATAAAATGCCACATACAGTGATTCTTCCTTTTTCTATAATAGTTTATTATATCACAAATACCGACATTTTACAATACCAAAACGTTGCACCTCTCAAAACAAAAAAATCGGTTGCCAAAATTTCGGCAGCCGATTTCCGATTAGTTACTTCTTCTTTCCATTTCCTTATAAATATCTTCCCAAGTCATACCGTTGTCAACCAGCATAACAGTAAGGTGATAAATAAGGTCAGCGGTTTCGTAGCTGATTTCGTCCTTATCGCGGTTTTTACCTGCAATAACAACTTCGGCAGCCTCCTCACCAACTTTTTTCAAAATTCTTATCTTCGCCCTTATCGAACAAGTAATTTTGTATAACTGCCCTCTTCAGGGTGTTCTTTTCTGTCCATAACTACAGCCTGTTCACGCGCAAATACATCTGTCTTAGTCTGTTCCTTTGCGTCCTCAACAAGCTTGCCGTCCTCAATCTTTCTGAAGAAACAACTTCTGTTTCTGTATGACACGCATGACCGGCAGGATTAACAAGCACAACAAGACAATCGCAGTCGCAGTCACGCGAACTTCTTTAACGTACATATAATTACCCGAAGTATCGCCCTTACCCAAACTTCCTGTCTGCTTCTTGACCAAAAAGTTGCTCTGCCTGTTTCAAGAGTTTGCTTAATCGTGTCCGCATTCATATATGCAACCATAAGCACCTCATTAGTTTCAATATTCTGCATAACTGCCGGAATAAGTCCGCTTGCATCAAATTTAAGAGTATTTATTAATTCTTCCATTTATGTAATTCCCCTTTCAATTTATATAAAACAAATTTATTTCATTTCCATCAAGTTCCAATTTTTTGCTATATAGTCCACACCCGAAATTATTGTGAATACAACCGAAATCCAAATAAGTATATCTGAAATCAATTTAGGGTGTACACCCAAGAATGTATTTTGAATCGGAAGCAAAAGCATTGCAACGATAATTGCAACCATTTGCGTAACGGTTTTAAGTTTGCCCCACATACTTGCGGCAACAACCTTGCCTTCCCCCGCCGCAACAAGTCTTATACCCGCGACCGCAAATTCTCTTACAAGCACAATCATCAATGCCCACACACTCATACGGTCATAGTACATCAATATCAAAAATGCCGCCGTTGTAAGCACCTTGTCGGCAAGCGGATCGACAAATTTACCGAAAGTCGTTACTTGATTATATTTTCTTGCAACGTGACCGTCTATCGCGTCAGTTATTGACGCAAGTACAAAAACACCGAGTGCCGCATAATGACACGTTACGTTATCTATCATAAACAACACCATAAATATCGGTACAAGAAATACACGAATCATTGTAATTTTATTAGCTGTATTCATCAAATCACCTCCGCTTGACCTGTAAGGTCGTATTCATCTGCGTCAAGAATTTTCACTTTTATAATATCGCCCGGAGTGACTTCTTCCTCCGTTGCAAAATATACTTTTCCGTCAACGTCAATACTGTCGCCGCGACTTCTGCCGTAGAACAAGAAACTTTCTTCATCGTATCCCTCAACCAAAACTTCAAGCGTTTTGCCAAGCTTAGCCTTGTTAAGTTCAAGCGATATTCCCTGTTGAAGTGTCATAAGTCTGTCAAGACGTTCTTCCTTGATTTCCTCATCAACCTGATTCGGAAAATCAGCCGCAGGAGTATCTTCTTCCTGTGAATATGTGAAAGCACCCATTCTGTCAAAACGCACCTTTTTAACAAATTCATAAAGGTCGTTAAACTGTTCCTCCGTTTCACCAGGAAAACCTACAATTATAGACGTTCTGATTGTGCAGTCAGGCATTTTTTCTCTTATTTTGTTTATTCTCTCAACCATTTGTTCTTGAGTTGTACGTCTTGCCATACGTCTTAAAATCTCATTGTTGCCATGCTGTACGGGCATATCGATATAATTGCATATCTTATCGTATTTAGCCATTGTATCAATAAGACCGTCCGTAATAGCCTCGGGATAGAAATAATGCACTCTTATCCACTCAATACCATCAACAGCGACAAGCTTTTCAAGCAACTTGTCAAGCGAATATTCGCCGTACAAATCTTTTCCGTAACGTGAAGTGTCCTGTGCAATAAGGATAAGTTCCTTAACGCCGTTTTTCGCAAGATTTTCAGCTTCTTCAACTATATCTTCGATTTTTCTGCTCCTAAAATGTCCTCTAATCATAGGAATAGCACAATAAGTACAGTTATTATCACAACCGTCAGCAATTTTCAAATATGCCGTATATGACGGTGTTGACAAAATTCGCGGAAGCCGTTCGTCGGGAGTTCTGTCATTATGACCGCATATTACAGGTTTTTCACCCTTAAATGCCTCGCGGATAACCTCCGCGATTTTATCATAATCACCTGTTCCGACTATTGCGTCAACCTCGGGTAGTTCGATTAAAATATCACCGCTGTATCGTTCTGCCAAGCAACCTGTCGCAATAAGCAATCGACATCTTCCGTTTTTGTATTGAGCCATTTCAAGTATAGCGTCTATTGATTCCTGTTTAGCCGACTCGATAAAACCGCAAGTATTTACGATTATGACATCGGCGTCCGACGGATTATACGTTATATTAAAACCATCATTTGCCAATATACCGAGCATAATTTCGGCATCTGTCTGATTTTTCGCACAGCCAAGCGAAACAAGACCGATGTTATACATAAGTTTACTCTCCATATTCTTCTTTTATATTATCTATACAATTTTTAATGTCAGAAAAGCCGTAACCTCTGTACATAAAATATCGTATACATTTATCAATGTTTTTCTTTTCAAAGTCACCTTTAAGTCTTTTTTCAACAAGAGGCAAAAGCATATCTTCTTCGTCCTCATCAAGATACGAAACCGCCTCCTCAACGTATTCCGCGTCTATACCCTTGCTGTAAAGCTCGGACTTAATACGTCTTTTACCGTATTTCTTCAAATTCTTTAAATCCTTTGCCTTTGCAATCGCATACTTTCTGTCGTCCAAAAAGCCGTAATTTCTGCAAAATTCAAGAATTTCATCTATATCTTCTTCCTTTGCACCGGCTCTCTTCAGCTTATCCGAAAGTTCACGCTCACTGTGTGAACGAAATTCAAGCAATCTCAAAGCCTTGTCTTTAGCCTCATCAAAGGTCAGTTCTTTTTTTTTCTCTGTTATATCTCATAATACAAAGTAACCAAATAATTCTCCAAAATTAATTCCGCCGATAACCTTATCCTTGTATTTTCCTTTCAAATGGTCATATCCGCTTTGCATTTGCTCTGACCTAATGCCGTAGCTAAGCGACATATATGCCTCAATATATGCGGAAAGGTGGTCACAGCCACGTATAATCTGTCCGTCTATCGGATTGTATTTATCTTCATTATACTTTTCGTTTATCAAGTCCGACGTAACCATATCGATTTCGCCGTCATCAATAATTTTAGAGTCAAATTCATTCTGCGTGTAATACTCTATCTCCCTGTGCCAAGCAGGCGGCAAAAGCGGATAAATAACTTCACGCATTTGCTCATCTTCTATTTCACTGATTATGCTGTCCAAGCCCTTGACGCTGTTCTTTACAGGTGACACAATATCCCTTGTCAAAACCTCGGGTAAATCGTGAAAAAGTCCCGAAAAGAAGTTGTTTTCAAGACGTTTTCTGCAAGGATTGTCAAGTTCAAGCGACATAAAGTACGACAAAATCGCAACGACAAGCATATGCCCCATAACAAAAGTTTCGGGCATTCTTACTGCTTTTGCCCACCTTTGTTGGTATCTCAGCTTTCCTATAAGCGACAAAAACTCTTGAAGATACTTACTTCCGGCAAAATATCTGAAGCCGTGAAAAGTATCGCAAGCCGCCAATCCCTGTGCCATTTCGGTTTTAACCTGTTCTATACCGAAAGTCTGCGGATTCATAGGATAAATTATTTTAAATTCCCAGTTGCTTGCATGGTAATGTGCGGCTTTTAAAATCTGTTTTTCAAGAGATGCGTAATCTTTGTCAAGATAATACTTTTTCATTCTCTCAAAGAAACCGCCGCCGATACCGTCCATATGTTCTTCAAGCTCGGAAAGTACCCAATTATCTATTTGAAAGCCTTTTTCTTTTACAAGTTTATGATAAATAGGTGGTTTAATGTCAGTAAGCACAATTCTGTGGAAAAACTCAAATATTCCGCCCTCAATAAGCTTTATCATATTAACGCTTTCGCCCTCACACTTTGCAAGCACATAAGCATAAAACATCTTGTGTGCCTGCTTGTCAAGCTCCGTAAAGCCGGTCCAAGGACGGATATGGTCGTTCCAACGCTGAATAGATGCCGCCTCATACATCAGAGAAATAAGAGATTTTTTAATCATTTAATTTTACTCCATCACAATATTATAACCGTTCTTTTCAAGTACCTTAATAACTCTTTCGCCGTGTTCTCTGCCGCCGACTTCACAAGCAATATGAATAATTGCCTCGTTCGGATCAAGGTCTGCACTCAATCTGTCGTGCTGTACCATTACGATATTTGCGTTTGCCTCGGCAAGAATGTGTGAAAGATGTTCCAAACTTCCCGGAATATCAAGAAGTGTAGTCTTGAATTTAAGCTTTCTCTCACGTGTAACAAGACCAAGCTCGATAATTCTGTGAATAAAGCTAACATCAATGTTACCGCCAGAAAGTACGCAAGCGATTTTCTTACCCTTAACATCAACCTTGTTGTTAAGAACAGCCGCAAGCGGTGTAGCACCGGCAGGTTCAACAACTTGCTTTGTTCTTTCAAGAAGCAGTAAAATAGCCTCTGAGATTTCTGCATCTGATACCGTCACAACATCATCTGCATACTTGTTGATAAGTTCAACAGTTTTGTCACCTGGTATTTTAACCGCAATACCGTCTGCGATAGTAACGGCAGAATCGGTAGTAACGTGTTTTTTCTCTTTAAATGAATTGTAAATTGCAGGAGCGCCCTCAGCTTGTACACCTATAATTTGTACACGCGGATTGATTTGCTTTATGCAAGCCGCAACACCGGCCAAAAGACCGCCGCCGCCAGCCGGTACAAGTACCATATCAACAGTAGGTAAATCCTCAAGAATTTCTATACCGATTGTACCTTGTCCTGCCATAACTTCAAGATCGTCATATGGGTGAAGGAAAGTTGCACCCTCTTTTTCTTGAATTTCAACCGCTTTTTTGTAAGCGTCGTCATAACAATCTCCGTAAAGCACTACCTTGGCACCGTAACCCTCTGTCGCACTCACCTTAGCGATAGGAGCAGACTTCGGCATAACGATAGTTGCGGGAATGTTGTGAACGTGTGACGCATATGCAACACCTTGTGCATGGTTGCCGGCTGATGAAGCAACGGCTGAAGTAATTTCGCCTCTTTCAACAAGTGCGGCAATCTTATTTGACGCACCTCTTATTTTAAATGAACCTGTTTTCTGTTGGTTCTCAAATTTTAAATATATCTCTCCGCCTGTCATGTCAGAGAAAGTTTTAGATGATTCAATCTTAGTTCTGTGAATAGTCGGCTCAAGACGTTTAGCCGCAAGTTCAATTTCTTTTAATTCCAAATCCATTTTTTTCGCAAGTCCTTTCTTACTTTTCCTTATCTTATAATTATACCGCAATTATATCTATTTTTCAATAGCAGATTTTATTTATATGCAAAATCATTATATTATTCACAAAACAATTCTCCATTCCTCCCATTCATCCGTATTGGACGGCACACATGACATCCCTCATGGCTCCCCTTGAGGGGAGCTGGCGGCTCAGCCGTCTGTGGGGTGGCTTTTTTATTTTCTCGATTGCCACCTCTCCGTCACTCCGTGACACCACTCTTCCGTAGGGGCGACCAGTGGTCGCACGTTATCCCATATGCTTCCCACTCGGGCGGCCAATGACCGCCCTCTTACCATACACAAAAATCCCACAATCCCCTCACCTTCCCTTGCAAACCGCCACAAAATATAGTATAATAAAAAAGTTGCATATAGAGATCGAAAGGAGTCACAATAAATGGAACAACCGAAAGAAAACAAAATGGGTACAATGCCTGTAAACAAATTGCTTGTAACAATGTCACTGCCTATGGTTATATCAATGATAGTACAAGCGCTTTATAACATAGTCGACAGTATATTCGTATCAAGACTTTCCGAAGACGCATTGACAGCCGTTTCAATGGCATTTCCAATGCAAAACCTTATGATTTCCGTGGCAGTCGGAACAGGTGTAGGTATAAACGCAATGCTTTCACGCGCACTCGGCGAAAAAAAGTTTGAAGCGGCAAACAAGACCGCCGAAAACGGTATATTTATAGAAGTTCTCGGATATGTTTTATTTTTACTTATAGGAATTTTCGTAACAAAGCCGTTTTTCCTTGCACAAGCGGGTGCAGGCGATATTGCAAATATAGGTATTGAATATACAAGAATTTGTCTGCTTATGTCATTCGGTATATTTATGCAGATTGGTTTTGAAAGAATCCTTCAATCTACCGGACGAACAATATTCACAATGATAACACAGTCAACAGGTGCAATTATCAATATCATACTCGATCCTATATTAATTTTCGGTTTATTCGGTATGCCGAAAATGGGTGTTGCCGGTGCGGCGATTGCGACTGTAACAGGTCAAATATGTGCGGCAATTCTTGCGATTACATTTAACCTTACCAAAAATCCCGATGTACATATCAGCTTTAAAGGTTTTAAACCGCAGATTATATTTGTAAAGAACATTCTTTCTGTCGGTATTCCTTCAATAATTATGTCGTCAGTCGGCTCTGCAATGACTTTCGGTATGAATAAAATTCTTATAACTTTTTCATCAACTGCCGTTGCGGTATTCGGTGTATACTTTAAACTTAACAGTTTTGTATTTATGCCTGTATTCGGTCTTAATAACGGTATGGTGCCGATTGTTTCATATAACTACGGCGCACAAAACAAAAAACGTCTTACAAAAACCATTAAGCTCGCAATTATGTATGCGGTTTGTATTATGTTTATAGGAATTATGCTGTTCCAGTTTATGCCCGATGTACTTTTGAAATTGTTTGACGCCTCAGACCATATGCTTGAAATCGGTATTCCGGCATTGAGAGTAATCAGCCTCAGCTTTGCATTTGCAGGTATATGTATAGTTATTTCATCAAGCCTGCAAGCATTGGGACACGGCTTTTTAAGTATGATGATTTCTATAACACGCCAGCTTATCATACTTCTTCCGTCAGCATATATCCTTGCAAAATTCGGCGGTATCCACACAGTTTGGTGGTCATTCAACATTGCCGAAATCGGCTCATTGACGTTATCATTGTTATTCTTTAAACATATGTATAACAAGATAATTAAACATTTAGGAGAATAGTAAATATCCCCCGGCTATACCGGGGATATTTATTTAGCACAGATTCTTTTATCACTTCTGATTCAGTATTATTTCTGCTCAAATTTGGCAATAAAAAAACAAACCGCATAATAATGCGATTTGTTTGCCGTTTTTGGTCGGGATGACAGGATTTGAACCTGCGGCCCCTACGTCCCGAACGTAGTGCTCTACCAAACTGAGCCACATCCCGATATGACCTATAAACAACATAGATTATTATACCACCACTCTTCCGCAAAGTCAACCACCAAAACAAAATTAATCCAATATTTTTTACAAAGCAAAAAAGACGGATTGCTCCGTCTTTTTAAAAATCAGTTTCATCATCGTCTGCAACCGAAACAGGTTGTTTAACAATTTGTTTTTTCTTCAATTTTTACTTCTTCTTTTACTTCGTCCAAACTAGGTTCTTCTTATTAAATATACGTGCAACGGTATCGTCTACAAGATAATGCGATATAAGCGCACACAACACAGCAATAGCATAAACCGCCACAACATATCCCATATTACCCACCAAACCGATTTGCACGAATATATCAACAACAACCATATGATACAAATACAATCCGTACGACAAATCAAACTTAAATCTGATTTTACCGAAACTGTAACCGAAACCGACAGTCATAAGGCAAAGCAAAAGCACTTGAATCATATCCATATACTCGCCTATTCTCACACCGAACCTGTCGCAATAAATCGCACGGGCAATAAACAAAATCACACACAATATTTTTGTTTTTGAAAGTATCGGCACTATTTTTTCACGATAGCGGTACATAAACCAACCTGCAAAATACATATAAAAATACGGCATACATGAATGTGAGATTATCAGCCGTCCCGTTTCGGGCAATATTTCCTGTAAGTGCGGCACAACAAGATTAAGTGCCATAGACAGTATCATTACAAATATCCATACCCACAGTTTTCGATTTTTTAAAAATCTGTATATTATCGCAGTAATAATGTAAAACTGGACTGTAAATATCATTGTCCAAAGATTTGCTTGAAAATTTCCTATTCCGAAATTACTTATAAAATCCGGTTGCGGCAAATCCCGTATAAAAACAAGCTGGCCCAGAAACCACGTCACAAAAGTCTTGTTCAGCACAAATCCGCAAAAAGCCGCCGCCACAATCACTCCGACAATTATACACACCCACAGCGACGGAATTATTCGCAGTACACGTTTTTTCAAAAACTCCCACGTGTTTTTACTTCTCTCCATAGACGCCGGCACCAAAAAGCCGCTTATGCAAAACAACACAACAACACCGTTCCACCAATCGAATACAGGCGACACTTCCTGCAATCTTATATGTCTGAATATGTGCAGAGTCATAACATAAAACGCACTGTACAGTCTAAGCACATCAAAACAGTTGTTCGCAAAATCAAATTTAATCTGTTCTTTTACCTTGTTCATCACTTCACCCCAATACTTTTTGTCGTATATTCTTATTATATGTCATAAAATATTATTAGTCAAGTAAACAAAATAATACAACAATTTTTAAAAATGAAAGTTGTGATTTTAAAGAGTATTAATGAGAAATAAAGAGAAAACAAGAGATTGTTATTTAATTTATTAAAAAATTTTCAAAAAGTGTTGACAACGAGCAAAAAACATAGTAAAATAGCCGTTGTGAGTTAAAGAAGTAAG
>ENA-OQHF01002052-OQHF01002052.1-human-gut-metagenome-genome-assembly--contig:-NODE-2052-length-10467-cov-2.871180_pt1 | contig 10467 bp, 11 predicted proteins | sample MGYA00242559_ERZ504709 | MGnify/ENA primary metagenome ERZ504709 (study PRJEB26092, sample SAMD00036203) | human gut metagenome | host: Homo sapiens | study: EMG produced TPA metagenomics assembly of...
ATTCACTGTGATTCTGAGAAGAACACATGTATTCTTCCAGATAAGACAGACATTCTGCCTTTGAATACTTTCGATTTTTACGCATGTTACTAAATAAATTGTGTCAACTTATTTAGTACACTACAGCCCTTCAGGGAGGAGAAAAAGACGAATCTTGACGGGTTGTCGGGGTTGGCAGGCATTTTTATAAAGTATATATACGCGGGGTGTGGAAAAATACAACGCTTATATTTTTCCACACCTGTATATAGAAAGTTTAAAAAACCGGTGACAACCCCGACAACCCGTCAAGAAAGTGCCTGGAAAGGGCATAAAAAAAGCGGTGCGCATTCTCTGCCACCGCTCTTATTTACATTTTTAAACATTAATGCGTATGTACAATCTCCGTAGGAGCCATTTCTGCATTACGCTTTTCTGTCTGCGTCACCACATTGCGTGCCAACTCCATAAAGGCCATACCAGTCATGGAGTTTTCGTCGAGGGCAGCAGGTGTTCCTGCATCGCCACTCTCGCAGATGCTCTGCACGATAGGAATCTGTCCGAGCAACGGCACATTCAACTCTTCTGCCAGACGCTTGGTTCCTTCCTTACCAAACAGGTAATATTTGTTTTCCGGAAGTTCTGCCGGAGTAAACCAGGCCATATTTTCCACCAGACCGAGAATAGGTACGTTTACCTTGTCGTTGGTGTACATGTTGATACCTTTACGCGCATCAGCCAACGCCACCTGCTGCGGCGTGCTGACAATCACGGCTCCCGTAATGGCCAATGTCTGCAACAAGGTCAGGTGAATATCGCTGGTGCCCGGAGGCGTATCCAATACAAAATAGTCCAAATCACCCCAGTTGGGCATCTGCTACCAACTGTTTCAGGGCGTTGCTGGCCATACCTCCACGCCAGAGTGTAGCCTGGTCGGGGTCTACAAAGAAACCGATAGAAAGCAACTTAATGCCGTACTTCTCTACCGGTACAATCAAGTCGCGTCCGCCCACTTCTTCGGCATACGGACGGGCATCTTCCACCTGGAACATCTTCGGCACTGAAGGACCGAAAATATCGGCATCCAGCAGACCGACCTTATAGCCTAACTTAGCCAATGCCACAGCCAGATTGGCTGCCACGGTAGACTTTCCTACCCCTCCTTTTCCGGAAGATACCGCAATCACATTCTTCACCTGCGGCAGCATCTTGCCCGGTTCCGGACGAGCGGCCTGCTTGCTTTCGGTAGCAATCGTTACCTCTACCTCTTTCGATACATACGTATGAATAGCGGTTTCGGCCGACTTGACCACCGATTTCATAAACGGGTCGGTCGGTTTCTCAAAAATGAGCGAGAAACTCACCTTCATGCCGTCAATGCGAAGATTGTCGGCCACCATCTCCGCTTCTACAATGTTTTTTCCGTTACCCGGATAACGCACCGTAGCCAGTGCGTCCATAATCAATTTCGGATAAAGTGTCATATCTTTTTCAGTTTTGAATCATTTGCTTGTTTTCAGTCCGCTGCGCTTGCTCCGGTTGTAGCTCCGGTAATCGTCCAGTTCAATCTCCACGTCCGGTTCCTGCAACTCACCTTCCTGCGGCAAGTGGAACTGGATGTACTTGATGTTCAGTCCGCGGTCCAGCCACTGCTGTTCGTAATACGTGCGGATGCTGAGAATATCATCGTCCATACCGGAATGATACAAGTCGTCAGTCATAAATTCCACCGGAAAATGATTGGCTTCAATCATGTACTTCGTATAGGTAAACATGAAGTTACTGTCCGTCTTCAGGTGTACCAGCCCGTCCGGAACCAGGAAACGGCGGTAACGGTTCATGAAATAAGTGGAAGTCAACCGCTTGGTAGCCTTCTTCATCTGAGGGTCAGAGAAAGTCAGCCAGATTTCGCTTACCTCTCCCGGGGCAAAGAAACGGTCGATGATTTCAATGTTCGTCCGCAAAAAGGCTGCGTTTGTCAATCCTTCTTTCAATGCATCAGTAGCTCCGGTCCACATACGCGCTCCCTTGATGTCGACTCCTATAAAGTTCTTTTCCGGATAACGGCGTGCCAGCCCCACGGTATATTCACCACGTCCGCATCCCAATTCAAGCACAATCGGATGGTCGTTCTTGAAGAAATCACGGTTCCAGTTGCCTTTCATTTCGAACGGCACGTCATCTACCACCGAATACGGATATTCAAACACATGCGGATATTCCGCCATATCTGCGAATTTCGCTAATTTTCCTTTTCCCATATTTTCGTGAAACGTTTCCTTTAAATCCGTGCAAAGGTAAAGTTTTTCGGTGAAAAGGGAAACGAAAAAGGAGAATTACGTTTATATAACAAAATGAGAATTATGAACAGACATATCTTTCAGAACATACTTTTTCTATTGCTGGCAATCGGATGTACAAAAGAGCCTATTAAAACCATACAAAATACATTAATCATTCAAGGAGAGAATGTAGCACGTTTCAACACCTCCCGAAATACGCTCAACGAAGGCCTGCCTGCAGGAAGCACGTTGACCTTTTACAGTCAGGGCGGCATTCATGCAGACGAGTTTCTACTTTCCTACAACGGCAGCAACTGGGAAGGAGAGAATCTTCCGGAATGGGAGGATTCCCAACAACCAGCTGTCAGTTGTTCTTTCTGCCCTCCCTTGTACCGGAATCACCAGTCCTTTTACCAGGATGGTTTCTTATGTGACCAGCTCTATGCCCAAGCCAGCACAAACTACGGAGAAAACATTCATTTATCTTTTCAGCACTTGTTTGCCCGTATCGTATTTAATGTATCCAGCAAACTGAACAACCAAATTAGTCTGATAGAATTTACCCCTTCTTTATCTGTAACCGGGATTAATCCTGATTCCGGAGAAATGTCCTATCAAGACACAGCCTCTCCTATGCAAATGGAACAAAATGAAGATGGAATATATAGTTTTCTGGTTCCACCTACCATTCTATCCATTCACATACAGATCTATACTGCCGCAGGAGAAGATTATGAAAGTCAACTGGAAGAACATGCTTTTTCATCCGGATACGAATACATTTGTTCCATAAAACAAGACGGCGAAAACCCTGGCATTTCTACCGTAGAAGACTTCATTGCTTTCACCCATTTAATTAACGGGGAAGTCTATGAAAACAGAAGTTTGGAAGAGTTTGGTGAAAAAACGGGAGAAACCACGACCTACTACCTGCTGGACGACTTAACCTTTACTGAAGAGGAATCCACACAGGTGCAAATGATTGGAAAGTACAAAAAAGGGGATAGCACCGGAAAAGGCTTATTCAATGACGTATTTGACGGGAAAGGACATAGTTTGAATAATCTACGTTTCGAACAAACAGTGGATGGAAGTTATTATGCCGGATCTTTTTAGCGGAATATCTACCACCGGAACTATAAAAAACCTAATTCTCGGACAAGCCGTGTATAATAAAGAGAATGACACCAAAAATGCGGCATTTCTAGCTGGTATAAATCGAGGAGAAATCAACAATTGTATACTCCAAAACTGTACCGTTGAAATCATCCGGGATGACAGCGATTTCGGAAAACCTGACAAACTGGAACGAAGGAATCATTATCAATTGCCATGTAGATAACGTAAGACTAAAAAATGAGATTCCACAAGGAAACGCCCTCACACGATATAACCAAGGTGGGAAAATCATCAATTGCGCAGTCACCAACTGCAATTTCAGTAAAGCTAAAAACAGAAGCGGTCTTATCTGCAGTATCACTAAAAACGGAGAAATTCTGAACTGCTATCTTAAAGGAAACACAAGTAAGAATCATGCCATCTGCCTGCAAACAGAAAACACAAATATACGCTGCTGTTATTACCCTTATGGAGACACCAGAGAACCGGTGGGTAACAACTATGTAAGTGCTCCCTCTGATTCAATCATGCAATACGGCAGCCAGCAAAGCATTACCGAAGACAATCTGTATCAAATTCTGAACCAATGGGTACGCGACAGCGGAGCCAAACTATACCCCGAATCCTCCTTCCTGCTATGGGAAAAAGGAGAAACGCTACCTGCCATCCTGGTATCCCCATAATTTTTCTAAAAATAAAAAGAAGGTATTCATAAATATTGTATTTTTGCGCCAAATGCAAAAATTGAAACCATGAACAATAAAAAATTTATCATCACCATCATTATATCGGCTGTGATTGTAGCAGCAGTATCTTTCTTTGCCGTAAATGAAGCTCGCAAGAACAAAGAAATGAGTCAGCTCTTTGCGGTGGAAAAACAAGAGATGGAAAATGAATACAGCACGTTTGCTACCCAATATGACGAATTGCAGATTCAGATAAATAATGACTCCTTGCGCGAAAAGCTGGAAAGTGAAAAACTGAAAACCCAACGCTTACTGGAGGAACTGCGATCAGGTGAAAACCAGCGATGCAGCTGAAATCATGCGACTGCAAAAAAGAAATTGAAAAACCGTACGTGCCGTATTGAGAAGCTACGTAAATGCAGATAGACTCCCTGAACAAAATCAATGCTGCCTTGATGCAGGAAAATCAGGAAGTAAAGAGCAAATATAGTGCTGCTACCGCACAGATTTCCAACTTGTCACAAGAAACAAAGAGCCTGAATGAAAAAGTATCACTGGCTGCCCAACTGGATGCCACCAACATTCGGGTACAGACACTGAACAAAAGAGGACGCGATACGGAACGCGTAAAGAATATCAAGAAGATTGCAATTTCATTCACCATCGTGAAAAACATTACGGCACAGACGGGTAACAAGACCCTTTATGTACGTATTGCCAAACCGGACAACGAAGTACTGACCAAGAGTCCGAGCAACCAGTTCAAGTTTGAAGACCGCAACATCAGCTATTCTATCAAGAAATACATTGAATACACGGGTGAAGAACAGACGGTTACGGTATACTGGGACGTAGAAGAATTCTTGGCGGCCGGTACATACCACGTGTATATATTTGCCGATGGCAGCATGATTGGTCAGGGTTCATTCCGCATGAAATAATTTTCAGAAAACATGAAAAAGCACATCAGTCACCTGATATACGGTTGGCTTGCACTAATGGGCCTGCTATCTTCCTGCGGAGAAGACCGCTCGGGGGAATACTATGCCCTGATTGCCACCAAGACATGGATTTACGAGGTGATGCAGGAAAACTATCTTTTTTATGAAGATATTCCGGCAGAAGAGAAACTGGACTTTTTTCAAGAAACCAGCTGAGTTTCTTACTTCAGCCGCATCCTCCAAAGACCAGAAAAACGGGTATGTGTTTTCTCATGTAGACTCCGTTCTTACAACTTCACGTGCCACCAGCACTTATCCAAGCTTCGGTTTTGAAGCGGCTTTGGTACGTACTGAAGGAGGAACAAATGCGCTGAGAGTATTATACACACAGCCTAATTCGCCAGCAGAAGAAGCCGGACTGAAACGAGGTGACTGGATTATTGCCGTAGACAACCAGAAAGTATCCACAAGTGATTATTCCACTTATATCACCCGACCGACAAAAGCGTACAGTTTTACACTAGGTAAATACAATCCTTATCCGGAAGAGGTGGACGACCCGGAATTCAACTACGTGGAATTTGATACGCTTGGAGTAGTCCAGATGCCGGAACCTCGCTACGTGGAAGAACAAGATGTACTTAAATACAGCATCATCTCCTCGGGTTCACGAAAAGCTTTCTACCTGCTGTACAACGAATTTGGAGAAAGTGCCGATGCACTCAAAGAAGCGTTTTCACAACTGAACGGACAGCAGTTTGACGATATAATCCTGGACTTACGCTATAACCCGGGAGGATACGTAAATACATCGCAGCAGCTTTGCTCGGCTTTGGCTCCCGCTACGGCAATGGGACAGCCTTTCCTGCACATGACTTACAATGACAAAATCAATAAAACGGAAACACTGAACTTCGAATCCAGTCCGCTGACCGGAGGAGCAAGTCTGTCTTATCAAAACCTGTATGTCCTCACTTCGGGTAATACTGCCTCCGCTTCTGAAATTGTCATCAACTGCCTGAAGCCCTATATGGAAGGCCGTTTGTATCAGGTAGGAGCAGCTACTTTCGGAAAGAATGTGGCTCAGCAACTGTTTACCAATGCAGAAGCTCCAGGCGTTGAATTATGGCTCACTACTACTTACCTGAGCAACTCACAAGGATATTATGACTATTTCAAGAACGGATTATTGCCGGATTTCGAAATAGAAGAAAACTATGGAGCTGAATTAGGAGATTTTGGTTCGGCTGAAGACCAGCTTATGCAACCGGTTCTATATAGAATGGAAAACGGAAGTTTCCCGGTGGTTACCAATCCGGACGAATCAGAAGATGCTACGACTTTAAGCCGCAGCCGGACTTCCAAGCATGTACAATTGCTGGTTGACCCCATTGCACGGAAGCCTCATTACAACCGGATAAAAAGATAAAAGTAACCGGTAAGACACACGCTCAGCAAAAATTAAATTTATTACTGATTCTTTTCAACAAAACGCTTTGACTATTTGTTCTAATGTCATACATTTGCAATGTTGCATAAGCAACCAAATAAAAAGTCAGCATCAGTAATGAAAAGAATTACAAGTTTACTCTTACTGCTTGGCGCAACTCTCAGCAGTTATGCCCAACAAGTACTTACTCTGGACAGTTGCCGGGCGCTCGCTCTGGCCAACAACAAAGAGCTGCGAATTTCACAGGAAAAAGTCAATGCCGCCCACTATGAGAAGAAGGCTGCATTCACTAATTATCTGCCTAAAATTGATCTTACAGGGGGATATATGCGTACGCAGAAAGAAATATCCCTGCTCAGTGATGCACAGAAGCAAAGCATCGGTAACATGGGTACCAACTTAGGGAACCAGTTGCAACAAGGTATGCAGTCGGCTGAATTCCAGGCTGCCATGAAACAACTTGCTGCGGCAAATCCCGGACTGGCTGCCGGATTGCAAGGATTGCTGCCGGGTGCTGTGGCCGGACTTACGGATGGACTGAATGCCGTAGGACAAGGTCTGGTGGATGCCTTCCGTACAGATACCCGAAACATGACGATGGGAGCTGCGACCCTCACCCAGCCTCTCTTTATGGGTGGAAAAATCATTGCCTACAACAAGATTACCAAATATGCAGAACGTCTGGCTGAATCACAGCATGCCACAGGTATGCAAGATCTTATCCTGCAGACGGACCAGATTTACTGGCAAATCATTTCACTCGTCAATAAGAAAAAACTGGCAGAGAATTTTTTAGAGCTGGTACAGAAACTGGATTCGGACGTAGACAAGATGATAAAAGAAGGGGTGGCTACCAAAGCCGACGGATTAAGTGTCAAAGTGAAGGTGAACGAAGCCGAAATGATGCTTACTCAGGTAGATAATGGCTTGAACCTCTCGAAAATGCTTTTGTGCCAGCTCTGTGGTCTTCCGTTGGAAACCGATTTCCAACTGGCCGATGAAAGCATGAAAGACTTGCCCCTTCCCAACACCTACACGGAGGCGAACGTAAGCACGGCTCTCAGCAACCGTGAAGAGCTGAAGAGTCTGGAATTGGCATCGGAAATCTATCGCCAGAAAGTAAACGTAGTCCGCGCGGATTTTCTTCCTTCTGTAGCTTTGACCGCCAATTATCTGGTGACCAACCCGTCGCTCGTCAACGGATTTGAAAATAAATTCCGCGGCATGTGGGCTGCCGGAATCGTCGTAAAAATCCCTGTATTCCACTGGGGAGAAGGTATCTATAAGGTAAAGGCCGCAAAGGCAGAAGCGAACATCGCCCGCTACAAACTGGAAGACATCAAAGAAAAAGTGGAACTCCAGGTGACGCAGAACTCCTATAAGGTAAACGAATCGACCAAGAAATTAGCTTTAGCCGAAAAGAACATGGAGAAAGCAGAAGAAAACCTGCGCTATGCCAATTTGGGATTTAAGGAAGGAGTCATTCCGACCAGCAACGTACTGGAAGCACAAACGGCCTGGTTCTCGGCACAAGCCGGAAAAATAGACGCACAGATAGACGTCAAAATGAGTGAACTTTATTTGAACAAATCAATGGGAATTTTAAAATAATACAGATATATGGAAAAGACTCAACGCAACAATATCATGCTGGCTTTCTTTACATTGTTAGCCGTAATCGTTATCGTCAGCATCATCGGATTCTTCACCTTAGGAAAAGGTCCTGAAATCATACAAGGCCAGGCTGAAGCCACAGAATACAGGGTATCGAGCAAGGTACCGGGACGTATCCTGAAATTCTTTGTCAGCGAAGGAGATAAAGTGAAAGCGGGTGATACACTGGCTATTCTGGAGGCTCCGGATGTAATGGCTAAATTGTCGCAGGCACAAGCTGCCGAACAGGCTGCACAAGCACTGAACGAGAAGGCCCTGAGAGGTACAAGAAGCGAGCAACTGCAGGCTGCATACGAAATGTGGCAGAAAGCCAAAGCAGGACTGGAGATTGCCGAAAAATCATACAACCGTGTGAACCGCCTGTACGAAGAAGGGGTGATGACCGCACAGAAAAGAGATGAAGCAAAAGCACAATACGATGCCATGAAGGCGACCGAACGTGCTGCCAATGCACAGTACACAATGGCCAAGAATGGTGCACAGCGCGAAGACAAGGCCATGGCTGCCGCACAGGTAGAACGCGCCAAAGGAGCTGTAGCCGAGGTTTCTTCTTACGTATCGGAAACTTACTTAGTAGCTGCTGCTGATGGAGAAGTGGCCGAAATCTTCCCGAAAGTAGGTGAACTGGTTGGTACAGGAGCTCCCATCATGAACGTAGCCCAACTGGATGACATGTGGGTGACATTCAACGTACGTGAGGATTTTCTGAAAGATTTCACCGTAGGAAGCAAGATTAAAGCCTACGTTCCTGCCCTGGAAAAAGAAGCTGAATTCCAGGTGACAGTCATGAAGGACTTAGGTACGTATGCCGCATGGAAAGCCACCAAGACCACCGGTCAGTTTGACCTGAAGACTTTTGAAGTAAAGGCAAAACCCGTACAGTCTGTAGAAAATTTACGTCCGGGTATGTCTGCTATCATTGAAAAATAAATCCACATGTCGACAACCACCTATCAATGTTACCTGAAAGTGATGCGAAGAGAAATTCTCCGCATTGCCACCAAGCCGATGTACCTGTTCTGCATGGTCATCGCTCCATTGTTCTGTTTCCTGTTTTTCACCACCCTGATGGAAAACGGGCTGCCGACCAATCTGCCTGCAGGAGTGGTGGACCTCGACAACACCGCCACGACACGCAACATTATCCGCAACCTGGACGCGTTTCAGCAGACCCAGATTGTAGCGCATTACCCAAGTGTCACAGAAGCAAGACAGGCCGTACAGCGCGGAGAGATTTATTCATTCTATTACATTCCGAAAGGAACGACCGAAGAAGCCCTTGCCAGCAGACAGCCGAAAGTGTCCTTCTATGTTAACTATTCTTACCTGATAGCAGGTTCCTTGCTCTACAAGGACCAGAGAACCATGTCGGAGTTAGCCTCTGCAGCCGTGGGACAAGCAACTCTATTAGCCAAAGGAGCCACCGAAGACCAGGCACTTGCCTTCCTGCAACCGGTAGTCATTTCTACCCATGCACTGAACAACCCCTGGCTGAACTACTCGGTGTACCTGTGTAATACCCTGTTTCCGGGTATCCTGATGCTGCTTATTTTCCTGACTACCGTATATACCATCGGAACAGAATTAAAGGAAAAGACTTCAAAGGAACTGATGCAACTGGCCGATAACTCCATTGTGACAGCACTGGTAGGGAAATTGATTCCTCAAACCGTGACGTTCTTTATCATGGCTACGTTCTATAACGTGTACTTATACGGATTTCTGCACTATCCGTGTCATAGCGGGATTTTCCCGATGCTGCTAGCCGGACTGCTGCTGGTGCTTGCCTCACAGGCATTCGGTGTATTCCTTTTCGGTTTGTTCGGTTCACTCCGTCTGGCATTGAGTGCGGCTTCTCTGTGGGGAGTCATTTCATTCTCCATCTCGGGATTCACTTTCCCGGTCATGGCGATGCACCCTACACTGCAGGCTTTATCCGTATTGTTCCCCTTGCGGCATTATTTCCTGCTCTACGTGAATCTGGCCTTAAACGGTTATCCGGTCATTTATGCCTGGCATGCCGTTACCGCCCTGCTGCTGTTCATGCTCCTGCCTTTCTTCTTCCTGAAAAGAATACGCACGGCCATGCTGCATTATGTCTATATCCCTTAACCCTTTGCGTTCATGAAAAAAGAATCGTTAAACAAACCATACAACAAGGCTTTGCAGGTCTCTTCCATATATGCAAGCAGGAACTGAAAGCCGTTTTCAAAGACCAGGGCGTACTTATTTTCTTCTTGCTTGTCCCGCTGGCCTACCCGCTGGTATATGCCTTTATTTATACCAATGAGGTGGTTACGCGAAGTGCCTGTAGCGGTAATAGACAACAGCAACAC
>ENA-OQHF01002053-OQHF01002053.1-human-gut-metagenome-genome-assembly--contig:-NODE-2053-length-10465-cov-3.463242_pt1 | contig 10465 bp, 10 predicted proteins | sample MGYA00242559_ERZ504709 | MGnify/ENA primary metagenome ERZ504709 (study PRJEB26092, sample SAMD00036203) | human gut metagenome | host: Homo sapiens | study: EMG produced TPA metagenomics assembly of...
TACTGAACTAACAGCTACACTACCTCAAGTTTTAATCATAATTATATTATGCTATCTAATATGTAGCATTCAAAGAGGAGTATGTCTTACACCTGCGCAAAATATATCCATATCAGATAATCATGCGTGTATTCCGTAATGTTTTTATTTTTCAATATTGACAGGTACAGTTTTAAGTGTTGGTAAATTCATGAATATATGTTCTCTGTTTTTTCCAGCCTATATTTCAACATTATTTCTTCTGCTAAGCCTTTTCCGACTTACATTTAGAGATATCTTAAAACGTTTTCGTAGTCAAGGAAAGAATATACGTTATGTCGTATTAGTTGGAAGCACTTCTAATAATATTGAAATGTATCATGAATTATCGGATGATCCATCTACAGGTTATAAAGTTAATGGATATTTCGATGATAAGCCGAATCCAGAAATGCCCTCACAATGCTGCTATCTAGGACGTCCAGAGGAAGTCCAAAATTATTTGAAAAAAAACTCATATATACATTATCTATTCTGTTGTCTTCCATCACACCGTAGCGAAATTATTGTACCAATTATCAATTATTGTGAAAACCATTTAGTACATTTTTATAGCGTACCAAATCTACATAATTACTTACATAATCGTGTATATTTTAATATGATGGGGAATGTACCTTATCTTAGTTTACGTCAAGATCCATTAAGCCGTACGGAAAATAAATTACTGAAACGTACATTTGATATTGTTTTCTCACTGTTATTCTTATGCACTTTATTCCCAATCATATTAATTATTGTAACAATCATTACAAAATTAACCATGCCGGGACCAATCTTCTTCCGTCAAAAACGTAACGGATTAAATGATAAAGAATTCTATTGCTATAAATTCCGTTCGATGAAAGCCAATGCCGAAGCAGATACACTACAAGCTACAAAAGATGACCCCCGAAAAACACGCTGGGGAAATATTATGCGTAAGACAAACATCGATGAACTTCCTCAGTTTATTAATGTACTGCTGGGAGACATGAGTGTAGTAGGACCACGCCCTCATATGCTAAAACATACCGAAGAGTACTCTAAACTGATAAACAAATACATGGTACGCCACTTCGTAAAACCAGGAATTACCGGTTGGAGTCAGGTTACAGGATATCGCGGAGAAACAAAAGAGCTGAAAGATATGGAAGGCCGTGTAATAGGAGATATCTGGTATATTGAGCACTGGAGTTTCTGGCTTGATATCTATATCATATATAAAACTGTCAGAAATGCTATTCATGGCGAAAAGAATGCATATTAACATAATACCTTATAACATTAAAGCCGTATCAAAGTGAAACAGAAGTGCCCTCAAAAGTTAAACACAAAACTTTTGGGGGCACTTCACTTCAAACAAAATTTGAATCGGCTTTTTTTATTTCTGTAAATTATAATCAAAGCATGATATACGCAAACAGTTCTAACTTCACCACATCCCTTTTTTATTTATTAGCGTCTGACAGATACACCTAATCACTTGATTATAAAAAACCATCACGCAAAAAACAGGTTGGTACGACAATACAAAACACGCTCCTTCAGACATACATAAACAAATGAAAAATTCTACTAGACAATATAAGTTCTACTCTAAATAAAAATAACCATACTCAGCATGAAAAATCGAAGCACTCCCTTTCTTCTGAATATCCGGTTATAACCATTTTGCAACAATCTCCTCCGTTTCGATTCCAAAGCTCCTGCGACTGACTATGATGAGTGTACTTTTCCGATAAAACCTTAGGTCGACAGCTGACATTCAACGTACCAGTACGTTTACCGGCCTCTTCATCGAGTAAAAGGCAGATTGCTGTAGCAGCTCCTTGCCGAGGTGTACGGATAAAAGGGCGGAAGAAAATATCAGTCAACGGATCGAACCACATATGCATGGTGATAATGTCTGTCGAAACGATACCCGGATCAGCAGCATTGACTACAACTCCCCGCTCTTTCAGACGTTCAGCCAATTCGAAGGTAAAGAGTGTAAGCGCCAGTTTCGTATTGCTATATACAGGAATCCGCCAAAAGCTGCCCTTCTTCCCCTTTATGAAAAAAATCAGGAAAATCCAGTTTCCCTATCGCATACGTACAAGACACCATATTGAGGATACGGCTCCCCTTGCCCATCAGCGGCAATAATTTGCGAGTCAGTAAATAATGTCCCACATAATTAACACTTACCGTACGCTCCAGCCCATCTTCCGTTATATGGAGTCCGGTTTCCATCGTCCCGGCATTATTCATCAGCAAATCCAGCCTGTCTCCACGCTCCAGCATCCGGCAGGCAAAAGCGTTTACAGAAGCCAGCGAGGACAAATCTATCGACATCACCATAATATCAGCATTACCTGTTTCCTCTATCAAAAGCTTCCGCTTAACCTCAGCTTTTTCAGCATTATAACATGCCATTACCACACAATATCCAGCCAAAGCTACCGCACGGGTTATTTCCGTTCCCATACCACCGTCTGCTCCTGTTATTATCGCTAGTCCTTTTCTCATATCAACCTCTACTCTCTATGCGTTCAATTTCTTTTTTCAGGCAATCCGGCAATTCTTCCTGCAGGTGTTGATGACATGCCATATCAAGTGTATACATACGGGCTATGCAATAATTACTATGTTTACAACTGCAACGGGCATTTTCTTCCATGCGCATACGGTTTACAAATCCTGGTTCATTAAGCAATGCACGACCCATTTGTACGGCTTCAAAACCATCGTTAAGTACCTCATCAATTTTCTGACGGGTAACCAGACCACCTACATATACCAACGGCATATCCAGCGCTTTTCTGAATTTCAACGCATCATCCAGAAAATAAGCTTCGCGGAAAGGCACAGTAGGAATCATCCATTTGCCCACCAGACGTACACCATATTTCAGCCACCAGCAATTCATATAGTGTGTCATGCTACGGATAGGCATTTCTCCCCTCATTACATACATCGGTGCTTTACTTACAAAACCGCCACTCAAGACCAGAGCATGGGCTCCCGACTGCTGTAATCTGCGTGCCACCTGTAGCGATTCCTCCAACTCCATTCCGCCACGGAAACCGTCGCGCATGTTCATCTTCACCAGTACAGCCATGTCATTACCAGCAGCTGTCATCACTTCATCCATTACCATATCCATAAAGCGCATCCGATTTTCCAGTGAACCTCCGAAGATATCCTTACGATGATTGGTGGCAGGAGAAAGAAACTGACTGATCAGGTAGCCATGTCCGGCATGTATTTCCACAGCATCGAATCCGGACTCGCGTGCCAGACAAACAGCTCTGCCATACGCACGAGCCATTTCCGGCAACTCATCGGCACGAAGCCCGCGCACAAACGTGGGCGAATAAAGATTGAACCCACTGCTGGCTCCTACGGGCAGACAACCACAAATGCTTTTATGCGACATATTTCCGCAATGCCCCAGCTGAATGCTGGCAGCTGCTCCTTCTACATGAACCGCATCGGTGAGCCGACGGAGACCAGATACAATCTCCGGACGCATCCATAGCTGGCGGTCGAACGACAAGCCACTACGAGTAACAGCTGCATAGGCTACAGTCGTCATACCCACTCCTCCGGCAGCTACCGAACGATGATAATCGAGTAGCTGTTCCGACGGTTTATTTCCAGGGCACATACTTTCGAAAGCTGCTGAACGGATGGTACGATTGCGCAACGTCAATGGTCCCAATTTCACCGGAGTAAATAGTTTTGAATTCATAACAATCTGATTAAAATAAACATCACAGATGAGAAAGCCCTCATAAAATCTCAAGAGATCTGCTCATCTTTCAACGTATGAACAAGAATTCTAAGGCGAACTCTCAATATATATAAGGAATAATTCTCTTTTTGTCTTTAAGGGCTTCACATCCAAACTCTTCACGATAACGCCGATAGATGGCATCAGCACGAGGTACTAAATTGGCAGCTGTCCACCACACAAAAACCCATGCAGCAGGCGAAGCTGTCAACAAGGCAAAACCTGTCCACTCAATCAGTTCACCCAAATAATTGGCAGACGTAACATAACGGTAAAACCCTTTCTGCGGCAGATAATGTTTCGTATCGCCTGGCTTCCGCAAATGACGGATTACATAATCCGAATGAAGATTGATACTCATTCCGGCGATAAACAGTGCCAGTCCTATCCAAGGGAAAGAGTGCATCCAATAGCCGCAGCCTTCAGCATACAAATCTTCAGCAGACGGATAAGAAAAGAAACTTGTTATGAGCAGCATACCGTTCAGTATATTAAAGACAATCCCCATAGCTACAATGGCAACCGGCATACGACTTTTGCCTCTCATCAGCAGCGGGAAAACAAACGAACGCTGAAAATAATGCAACAAAAACAGGCAGGCAAAGACAAACTGAGGAGCAAAAACGTCAATATCACTAGACAGCCACCCCCACAGCATAATAACGAAAGCCGGAGCCTCCATCAGCATCCAAGCTAACTTATTAGGCAAAGAGATTCCCCACGAGGATGTACGGAACATACCATATCCTGCCCTCACAAAATAAAGTGCCACAAATACTACCGCGCCTGCCACAGACATAGCATAAAGAAGGAATTGATAGGTGTCGTGACTCATAATCTTCGATTTAGAACAACAATCAAAGATACAGAAAAAGGAATCAGAATCAATGGTTTAAAAAATAGAAAAAATCCCCCTTTTCCTGCTTTAATTCTTTTCATATCATATATAAAAGACAAAAGCGGGAAAAGGAGGAAACGTCCTGTTCTTTCAGAATAATGTCAGCATATTTCTGAAAAAACATCAGCAGAAAAATTTTTCAGTACAAAACTTCAAAAAGACTTGGAAGGTATTTCTGAAACCTTGTACAAATTAATCACACTTTATCAGCATGCTTTAAAGCTCATATCAAGACCTTTTACAGAATGTGTCAAAGCACCTACGGAAATGAAATCAACACCACATTCTGCGTAATCGCGTAGTGTATCGAAAGTAATACCACCCGATGACTCAAGCTCTACACGTCCGTTTACCATTTCTACAGCCTTACGTGTATCTGCCGGAGTAAAGTTGTCAAGCATGATACGGTCAACTCCACCCAAATCGAGAACCTGCTGCAATTCGTCGAAGTTACGTACCTCAATTTCAATTTTCAGATCCTTACCTTTAGCCTTGCAGTATTCACGGGCACGCGTGATAGCCTTATCAATACCACCGGCAAAAATCCACATGATTGTCTTTCAACAGAATCATGTCAAACAGACCGATACGATGATTTACACCACCACCGATTTTACAGCCATTTTTCAAGAATACGCATACCCGGTGTTGTCTTTCTAGTGTCGAGCACACGAGTCTTGGTTCCTTGCAGACGTTCTACATAACGGTGTGTCATCGTAGCAATACCACTCATACGCTGCATAATGTTCAGCATCAGTCGTTCGGTCTGAAGCAATGACTGGATCTTTCCTTCTACCACCATAGCTACGTCACCCGGCTTTACATGTGTACCGTCTTCAATGAAAACTTCCACTTTCATTTCAGGATCAAAACGGTGGAATACTTCTTTTGCCACTTCAATACCGGCAAGAATACCTTCTTCCTTTATCAGAAGTTTTGATTTTCCCATAGCATCGGCAGGGATACACGATAATGTGGTATGGTCGCCATCGCCGATATCTTCTGCAAACGATAAATCAATCAAGCGGTCGATTAAATCCTTAACAACTTTTTCGTCCATTTTATTTCTTGTTTTAAATACGTTTTCTTACTGGCAAAGGTAAGGATAATCCTTATCTTTGCAAAAAGAATAAATTAAAACAAGACAGAAAATGAAATTTACGTTACTAGTTGTCGGACGGACAGTCGAGAAACATTACATCACCGCCATTAACGATTATGCAGAGCGTACGAAACATTATATCTCTTTCGACATAGAAGTCATCCCGGAACTCAAAAACACCAAGAGTCTGAGCATGGAGCAACAGAAGGAAAAAGAAGGAGAACTGATACTGAAAGCCTTGCAGCCGGGCGACGTACCTGTGTTGCTCGATGAACATGGTAAGGAGTTCCGCTCAGTAGAGTTCGCTTCTTGGGTAGAACGAAAAATGCATACAGTCAGCAAACGGCTGGTATTCATTATCGGCGGACCTTATGGATTTTCTCCTGCCGTATATGCAGTCGCCCAAGAAAAAATTTCCCTTTCGAAAATGACATTCTCACACCAGATGATTCGGTTGATATTTGTGGAACAGCTCTATCGTGCCATGACTATCCTGAACAACGGTCCGTATCACCACGAATGAAAAACATCATATCACACATCGTATAAGGCTGGACTAAAATAGAATTACTTAAGTAAAATAACCGACACTTTCAGACAAAAATCCCCTGCTTTAGCCTTAATCCATTCCAATTAAGTGCTTAAAAGCAGGGGATTTTGTACTTTAACCTATAAAATTATAAGTAAATCGATTCGTTTTTTGTACTGTAAGACACACTCGTGCGACTATTATCTGCTCCCGTCTATCGGGTAGCAGGTCTTTTCATCTGCTTGATCAGCTTCTTGGTTTCGGCATCTACCCGATACGATTCGGTTATTTTCTGCAACGTTTTGTTGTATGTAAAATCATCTAATGTATTCTGCTTCAGGTATTGCATGGTAATTTCAGGGAACTTTACAAAGCAGACTGACAGCGCCCATGCCACTGCCATTTTCACGTAATACCCATCGTGACGGATAGCATCATATTCTTCCAGCAGTTGTCCGATATGTTCGTCATCAATAAAAAGTTGCATACTCATCACAACCCCAAATCGAATTTCATACTCTCCCTGTGCGTGCATCCAGCCAACTAAATAATGCCACAACCGCTCCTTGTTTTCGGCGATGAATCTTTTCCCTCCTCCGAATTTAAAAGTATCACAAACCGACCAGCTGTTTATTATCCATACAAAGCGAGTAACGCGCTGCAAGTAGTATTCAACATCCGCATCAGGTTTGATACAGCCTAATACCATCCCCTGCAACATACGTTCTTCCATATAGAAAGTATCGGCAGTAAGCAGATACTCCTCCCAGTCCGTATGCGAAATCCGTACTGCAAGTTTACGCAAATCAGGAATTCTTATTCCCAACACATGTTCTACACCCGGATTCAGACTCTCAGCAAAAGACTTATTTCCTCTTTCTGCCAACTCCAGTAAATGTTCCTTTATGGTCAGGTTATCCAATCGGTATTCTTTCATCTTTATACACTGTTAAAACTATCTTCCCGCAAAGATAAGAACAAGCATACCTAGTAGTAGGTATTTAACAACTTTTTTTACCAATTAATAGGTATTGATGCCCTAAAAGCATGTGGAATACCTTTGCGTTTGTTAAGAACCAACAAAATTAGAAAACAAATGAAAAGTAAAATGTTCCTGTTTTCACTTTGTATCGCAGCAATAAGTACACACGCATTTGCTGCAAACGAAGCCGAGAAAACAAGCAAAAGCAGCGAAGAGGCTGTGACAGAAATGAAAGCCCAGAAACGTTCTATCTTAAAAACGGAAGAAAACGGTAAAGGGTTGACCATAGGAGGATATGGAGAGGCTGTATATAGCCATAACTTTTATTCGGACAAATATATACGCTATACGGCAAAAGATCCCAGCGTATACAAGGGACAGTCGCACGGACGTTTCGACTTGCCACATGTAGTGCTTTTCCTGAATTATAATTTTGGTCATGGATGGTCAATGGGAAGTGAAATAGAGTTTGAGCACGGTGGAACGGAAAGTGCCATTGAAATAGAGGAAGAGGAAGCCGGAGAATATGAAAGTGAAATAGAACGTGGCGGAGAAGTTGCTCTCGAACAGTTCTGGATCCAGAAATCTATCTGTCCGGAATTCAACATCAAACTGGGGCACATTATTGTTCCGGTAGGTGGAACAAACCAAAACCATCTGCCGACGGAGTTCTTTGGAGTCTATCGTCCTGAAGGAGAAAATACCATCCTGCCTTGTACCTGGCATGAAACAGGTATCAGCTTGTGGGGACGTGCAGGTGACTGGCGCTACGAAGTTTTATTGGTTCCAGGCCTCGATTCTGACCGTTTCAACCGACTGAACTGGATTCAAGGCGGTGCAGGCAGTCCATATGAATTAAAATCGGTAACTCCGTAGCAGGAGCTTTCCGCATCGATAATTATTCCATTAAGGGACTGCGCCTCTCTCTCAGTGGGTATGCCGGCAATTCTTTCAACAACTCACTGAATGACTATAAAGACAGCGATAAGTATAAAGACGTAAAAGGAACTGTCATGATTGGGGCTTTCGATTTTAATTACAATGATCACAACTGGATAGTACGCGGGAACTTCGATTACGGTCATTTGAGTGATGCCGATAAAATTACGGAAGTCAATAAAAAGATGAGCAACAACTCTCCTTCCCCACAACAGAATGTTGCAGAAGCGGCTATTGCCACCGGTATAGAAGCTGGATACAATGTATTCTCACAAATCAACAAATTGAATGACAAAGGACAGAAGCTATATGTTTTCGGACGTTACGATTATTACGACTCTATGCATAAGACCAGTACGCCCATTTATAAATTCTGTGGACGCAATCGCATAGCAGCCGGAGTAAATTATTATCCCATCCACGATATCGTTGTAAAAGGTGAATATTCCATCGGCCTGATGCGAACACCTTACAACAATGAACCCGCCATATCGGTTGGCGTAGCATATGCAGGATTCTTCACTAAATAAAAACAACAAGAAAGCAAATTTTATTAACCACAACTTAAAATTCAAAAAAGATGAACATGTTTTTTAAATTTCCTCTTTGTATGACAGTTGTTACCATTATGGCAACAAGTATGATTTCATGTAGTGATAACAATAACGGGAGTAATACATCCAACGGTTTATCAGACGAAGAACAAGCATTAAAAGAAGCTATCGTTCCATACGTAGACAATACCGTTATCCCTACTTATACGGCTATGGCAGACGAAGCTATTCTGATGAGTGAAGCATGCACAAAAGCCAAAGAAGCTTACCTCAGTGGCGATAAGAGTAAAGCAACCGAATATGTGGCAGCAGCATGCGAGCACTGGACAGAATCACGTAAGGCATGGGAGTTGAGCGAAGCATTTCTGTTTGGTGCAGCTGCCGATTACAATATCGACCCCCATATCGATTCATGGCCTCTCGATCAGGTTGCACTAGATAATTTGCTGAATAATCAGAAAATGATGGATGCCATCGGTGAAGGCGATTTCGATTATATCACAACAAACCTAGGTTACGGTCTGCTAGGTTATCATGCTTTGGAATACATCCTGTTCCAGCTTACTGACGACTCACATAGAGAACCAAGAAACTTTGAGAAGACTTATAGCTACAGCGGACAGGTAGTAAATATAACGAACAATCATCTGATTTACATGGCAGGAGTCGCCGAAGATTTACGTAACCAGTGTATCCGTCTGGAGGCTTCATGGGCTGGCATGAATAATATCAGTACACAAAAACAGGAAATCCTTACCGAAACAGAACAAGAGCCGACTTTCAATTACGGTACGAGTATGAAAACAGCCGGACAAGGCGGAAGCAAATATACCAGTTATACCGTTGCCGCACAAGAATTGATTCAAGGATGTATCGACATCGTAGATGAAGTATGTACGCAAAAAATCGGACGTCCTAACTCAGGTCAGAGTGCCGACGATAAAAATTATATCGAATCACCTTATGCACTAAACTCGGTTGTCGACTTTGTCGATAATATCAAAAGTGTAAAAAATGCATACGAAGGAATCAGCTACGATGGCAAAAACAATGCAACATCTGTGAGCGCTTACGTTTCAACAGTCGACCAGGCCACAGATACAGAAGTAAAAGCGCTGATAGATGAATCCATTACCAAAATACAGGCTATACCAGAACCGTTTGCAAAAAATGCAACAGGAGCCGAAGCTGATGCAGCCATAGCATCTTTAAGCAAGTTATCTACAGCATTGAACAAAGCCAACAAAGCTCTTTTGAAATAAGAGCAATACAAATTTCTCGCAGAATAAAATAGCTTTAAACAGCCATCTTGAATTGAGGTAAAGCCATCCTAAATTCCGATTCAAGATGGCTGTAACAGCTTAGAACAAACAAATTCCATTTACTTATGAAAACAAAGTTCTTATACCTGATAAATTCATTGTTCGTTGCCAGTGCCATAACAGCATGTAGTGACAATGAGAACCAGTATGTACCGTCCGACAATCCCGAAAATAACGAAAAGCCCGAATGGTATTACACCGGAGGCCAACTAGGTACTGCATACCTGACAACATCGAATGCGCTGGAACAGCCAACAGAACCTATCGAAGCTAATGAAGAAATGAGCCAGCGCTTCAAAAATGGTGAACAACTTTTCGAAAAAATGTATATGAACAATCATTC
>ENA-OQHF01002054-OQHF01002054.1-human-gut-metagenome-genome-assembly--contig:-NODE-2054-length-10465-cov-2.182917_pt1 | contig 10465 bp, 11 predicted proteins | sample MGYA00242559_ERZ504709 | MGnify/ENA primary metagenome ERZ504709 (study PRJEB26092, sample SAMD00036203) | human gut metagenome | host: Homo sapiens | study: EMG produced TPA metagenomics assembly of...
CGAAGTCATCGACGGCAAGATCATGCGGCAGTCTATCCGCGAAATCAAGATCGAAGACCTGCTGGGCCGCCCCGAAATCAAGATTTCACTGGACGAAATCCGGGCCAATTTCCGAGAGAAAACCGTTATGGTCACGGGCGCTGCCGGTTCGATCGGCTCGGAGCTGTGCCGCCAACTGGCATCGTTCGGGATCAAAAAACTGATCCTGTTCGACAATGCCGAAACTCCGATGCACAACCTGCGGCTCGAACTCGAAGAGCGCTTCCCGAAGCTGGAATTCGTCCCTGTGATCGGAGACATCCGGCTGCCCAATCGGTTGGATTTCGCTTTCCGCACGTTCCATCCTCAAGTCGTATTTCACGCCGCCGCTTACAAACACGTCCCCCTGATGGAGGAAAATCCCTGCGAAGCGGTGCTGGTCAATGTCATCGGCACACGCAACGTCGCTCTGAAATGCCTGGAGTACAACGTCGAAAAGATGGTGATGATCTCGACCGACAAGGCCGTGAATCCCACCAATATCATGGGCTGTACCAAACGCCTGGCCGAAATTTACGTACAATCGCTCGGGCTGGCCATCGAGCAGGGAACGATCGAGGGGGCCACGAAGTTCGTAACCACCCGTTTCGGAAACGTCCTCGGCTCGAACGGCTCGGTAATCCCGCGTTTCCGCGAACAGATCGCCAAAGGCAGGACCGGTGACGGTCACCCATCCGGACATCACCCGCTTCTTCATGACCATTCCCGAGGCCTGCCAGCTGGTCATGGAAGCCGCAACGATCTCCACAGGCAATCAAATCTGCGTTTTCGATATGGGTAAATCGGTGAAAATCGCCGACCTGGCCAAACGTATGATCGAACTGGCCGGATACGAACCCGGCGAAGAGATCAAGATCGAATACACGGGACTGCGTCCGGGTGAAAAACTGTATGAGGAGGTACTCTCGAACACCGAAAATACGATCCCCACGACACACGACCGGATCCGTATCGCCAAAGTGCGCGAATACGACTACGCCGAAGCCTGCGCTGCGACCGAACAGCTCGAACAATTCGCCAGGATGGTAAACGTCCCGGACACGGTTTGCCTGATGAAAAAGATCGTTCCGGAATTCAAATCGAAAAACTCCGAATTCGAACGCTTCGACAAAGTGCAGCCCGCATAAAACATAAATCATCACTATCCTCAATAACCATGAAAGGAATTGTACTGGCCGGAGGCTCCGGCACCCGTTTATATCCGATCACCAAGGGTGTTAGCAAACAACTGCTCCCGATCTACGACAAACCGATGGTTTACTACCCCATCTCCGTCCTGATGCTGGCCGGAATACGCGATATTCTCATCATTTCCACGCCGGCCGACCTTCCGGCTTTCCGGCGTCTGCTGGGCGACGGATCGGATTACGGCGTACGGTTCGAATATGCCGAACAGCCTTCGCCCGACGGACTGGCCCAGGCGTTCCTGATCGGCGAGAAGTTCATCGGCAGCGATTCCGCCTGTCTGGTTCTGGGCGACAACATCTTCCACGGCTCGGGTTTCTCGACGATGCTCCGGGAAGCGGTCCGCACGGCCGAAGAGGAGGACAAGGCCACCGTATTCGGCTACTGGGTCGATGATCCGGAGCGTTACGGCGTGGCGGAATTCGACGGAAACGGCAACTGCCTTTCGATCGAGGAAAAGCCGGCCAATCCCAAATCCAACTATGCCGTAGTGGGACTCTACTTCTATCCCAACAAAGTAGTCGATGTGGCTAAAAAGATCAAACCTTCGGCCCGGGGCGAACTGGAAATCACGACTGTAAACCAAGTCTTTCTGCAAGACAGCCAACTGAAAGTCCAGACCCTCGGACGCGGCTTCGCGTGGCTCGACACGGGCACGCACGACTCGCTGGCCCAGGCCTCGATTTTCGTCGAGGTGATCGAAAAACGCCAGGGGCTGAAGATCGCCTGTCTGGAAAGGCATCGCCTACCGCATGGGCTGGATCTCGGAGGAGAAGATGCGGGCGCTGGCACAGCCGATGATTAAAAACCAATACGGACAATATCTGCTCAAAGTAATCGACGAATTAAAACGCGAACAAAAATAATGAAAGTCATTGCCACCGCGATCAAGGACGTGGTTATTATCGAGCCGCAGGTCTTCGGCGACGACCGCGGCTATTTCTTCGAAAGCTACTCCCAACAACAGTTCGACCAGGCCGTCCGGCCCGTACGCTTCGTGCAGGACAACGAATCCAAATCCCGCCGGGGCGTGCTGCGCGGGCTCCATTTCCAAAAGGGGGCCGCAGCCCAATCCAAACTGGTACGGGTCGTTCAGGGTCGGGTTCTGGACGTCGCCGTCGATATACGGCGCGGATCGCCCACGTTCGGCAAACACGTCGCCGTCGAGCTGACCGCCGAGAATCACCGCCAGCTCTTCGTACCGCGCGGATTCGCACACGGTTTTTCCGTATTGAGCGACGAGGCCGTCTTCCAATACAAATGCGATAACTTCTACGCGCCCCAGTCCGAAGGAGCGATTGCCTGGAACGACCCCGACCTGGGGATCGACTGGCAACTCCCCGCAGAAGAGGCGATCCTCTCGCCCAAAGACCGGGCACATCCCCGCCTCAAAGATGCCGACGAACTTTTCGACTATGGAATCGACTACTATGCATAACATACTCGTAACCGGTGCCGACGGACAGTTGGGCCGCGAAATGCGCACGCTCGGCGCAGCTTCGCGGCACCGCTATTTCTTTACCGACGTCGCCGACCTGGACATCACCGATGCGAACGCCGTACGACGGTTCGTCGAAAACGAGCGGATCGACGCGATCGTCAATTGTGCCGCCTACACCAATGTAGATAAAGCGGAAGAGGAGGCCGAAACGGCCGACCGAATCAACCACGAAGCCGTGCGGAACCTGGCCGAAGCCGCCAAAGCGTGCGGCGCCACGCTGTTTCACATCTCGACCGACTATGTGTTCGGCGGCATGGGAAATATTCCCTTCCGAGAGGAGGATCCGACCGCACCGCTGGGCGTGTACGGCAAAACCAAGCTCGCAGGGGAAGAGGCGATCGTGGCTTCGGGATGCAAACACCTGGTTTTCCGCACCGCCTGGCTCTATTCGCCCTACGGCAGAAATTTCCTGAAAACCATGTTGCAGCTCACGGCCGACAAACCGGAATTACAGGTCGTTTTCGATCAGGTGGGAACTCCGACCTGCGCCGCCGACCTGGCCCGCGTGATCTTCGACCGCATCGAATCCGGCGACTATGCCGGACGGGAGGGCTTCTACCACTTCTCGAACGAAGGAGTCTGCTCCTGGTACGACTTTCGCCCATGAAATCGCCTGCGCTGGCAGGCCATACCTCCTGTAAGATCCGTCCCTGCCACTCTGACGGAATTTCCGTCCAAGGTGCAACGACCGAATTTTTCGGTACTCGACAAGACCAAAATCGAAAACGACATTCGGAATCGACATCCCCCACTGGCGGGATTCGCTCGTACGCTGTATGGCAACCCTCCGGTAAGACCGAAAGCGAACCGCCGGGATCATCCCGAACAACGAGAAATAAAAACAGAAAAAGCAAATACATGAAACGCAACATCCTCATTACCGGCGGCGCCGGATTCATCGGCTCGCATGTGGTGCGGCTCTTCGTAAACAAATATCCCGACTATCGGATCGTCAATCTCGATAAACTGACCTATGCCGGCAATCTGGCCAACCTGCGAGACATCGAAAATGCTCCGAACTACACCTTCGTCAAGGCCGACATCTGCGACTACGACACCATCCGCGAAGTGTTCTGCAAGTACGATATCGACGGAGTGATCCACCTGGCCGCCGAAAGCCACGTCGATCGTTCGATCAAGGATCCGTTCATCTTCGCCCGCACCAATGTCATGGGCACGCTTTCCCTGTTGCAGGCAGCCAAGGAACAATGGAACGGCAACTGGGAGGGGAAACGCTTCTATCATATTTCGACCGACGAAGTATATGGTGCGCTGCAATTCGACGGCACGCTCTTCACAGAGGAAACCCGCTACGATCCCCACTCCCCCTATTCGGCGGCCAAAGCCTCGTCCGACCATTTCGTGCGGGCCTACCACGACACCTACGGTCTGCCGACGATCGTAACCAACTGCTCGAACAACTACGGGCCCCTATCAATTTCCCGAAAGCTGATCCCGCTGTTCATCAACAACATCCGCCACGGCCGGCCGCTGCCTGTCTATGGCAAGGGCGAGAATGTCCGCGACTGGCTCTACGTCGAAGACCACGCCCGCGCCATCGACCTGATCTTCCACAAAGGCCGCATCGCCGAAACCTACAATATCGGCGGATTCAACGAATGGAAGAACATCGACCTGATTAAAGTCATCGTCCGCACCGTCGATCGGCTGCTGGCAACCCCGAAGGCGAGAGCGAGAAGCTCATCACCTACGTCACCGACCGTGCGGGGCACGGACCTGCGGTATGCCATCGATTCGCGCAAACTGAAAAACGAGACTGGGCTGGGAACCCTCGCTGCAATTCGAAGAGGGCATCGAAAAAAACCGTGCGCTGGTAACCTCGAAAAACCAGGAGTGGATAGGACCATATCACCTCGGGCGAATACGAGAAATACTACGAATCCATGTATAAAAACCGGTAGTAAGCCCGGCAGTGCATGATTCTGACACACAAGACAACCCCCTTTTGCAAACATCAATAAATCTAAAAAACAAAATCAATGAATATAGCAATCGTCGGCACAGGCTACGTGGGTCTCGTATCGGGAGCCTGCTTTGCCGAAATGGGAATCGATGTTACCTGCGTGGACATCAACCCGGAAAAAAATCAAGTGCTTGTTAAACGGTGAAATCCCTATCTATGAACCGGGACTGGACGACCTGGTAAAACGGAACGTCGAAGCGGGCCGGCTCCATTTCACCACGGACCTGACCACCTGCCTCGACAACGTCGAAGTCGTTTTCTCGGCCGTAGGCACGCCGCCGGACGAAGACGGTTCGGCCGACCTGCAATACGTACTCGAAGTAGCTCGGACATTCGGCCGGAACATCAAAAAATACACGATTCTGGTCACCAAGTCCACCGTACCGGTAGGTACGGCAAAAAAAGTCAAGGCCGTCATCGAGGAAGAGCTGACCAAACGCGGCGAGCAAATCGATTTCGAAGTGGCTTCGAACCCCGAATTTCTCAAGGAAGGCGCAGCGATCAAGGACTTCATGTCGCCCGATCGTGTGGTCGTCGGCGTAGAGAGCGACCGGGCAAAAAAGGTCATGGAACGGCTTTACCGTCCGTTCCAAATGAACAACTACCGGCTCTACTTCATGGACATTCCCTCGGCCGAGATGACCAAATACGCAGCCAATGCCATGCTGGCCACACGCATCTCCTTCATGAACGACATCGCCAATCTGTGCGACCTGGTCGGAGCCAACGTGGACATGGTGCGCAAGGTATCGGCGCAGACACCCGCATCGGTTCGAAATTTCTCTATCCGGGATGCGGATACGGCGGCTCCTGCTTCCCGAAAGACGTGAAAGCCCTGGCCCATACCGCCCGCGAATACGGCTATACGATGGGAGTGATCGAAGCGGTCGAAGCGGTCAACGAACGACAGAAAGAGATCGTAGTCAAGAAACTGCAGATAAGCTCGGAACACTCCGGGGCAAGACGATCGCCTTGTGGGGCCTGGCCTTCAAGCCCGAAACGGATGATATGCGCGAAGCACCGGCTCTGGTCGTTATCGAAAAGCTGCTCGAAGCGGGAGCCTCCGTGAAGGTAATGACCCGGTAGCGATGGACGAATGCCGCCGCCGAATCGGGGACCGGGTCGTCTATTGCAAAGATATGTACGATGTGGTGATCGACGCCGACGCTCTGGCGGTATTGACCGAATGGAAGGAGTTCCGAATTCCCTCCTGGTCGGTCATCAAACGGGTTATGAAACAACCGGTATTGGTGGACGGGCGCAACATTTACAGCAAGGACGAAGTGATTGCCGAAGGATTCGAGTACGCGGCGATCGGCAAATAGCTTTCGAACGACGAGAAGTCACAATCCGTTTTTCGAAATTTCGGCCTCCTGTACCGTAAAATATAGAAGGTCGATTTTTGAACATACAGCCTAAAACCGAAAATCGTAAGGCCGGTAAAAAATTCGAAAACCATGAAAATATTAGTGACCGGTTCTGCCGGATTCATCGGCTACCACCTATCCAAACGATTGCTCGAAGCGGGCAATCAGGTCGTCGGCATAGATTCTATCAATGACTATTACGATGTCCGGCTCAAATACGCCCGGCTCGAAACGGCAGGCATTCACCGGAATCTCGTTGCGAAAGGACAACCGGTGCAGAGCGATCGTTATCCCGCTTACAGGTTCATCCAAATGCACCTCGAAGACCGACAGGCCCTGCAAAACCTGTTCGGAACTGAAAAATTCGATGCCGTCGTCAATCTGGCGGCACAGGCCGGCGTACGCTATTCGATCGAAAACCCCTATGCCTACATCGACAGCAACATCGTGGGATTCCTCAACCTGCTCGAGTGCGTGCGACACAATCCGGTCCGGCATTTCGTTTACGCCTCCTCGAGTTCGGTTTACGGCGGCAATACGAAAACACCCTTTTCGGAGGAAGACCGGGTAGATAACCCCGTATCCCTCTATGCTGCCACGAAAAAATCGAACGAACTGATGGCGCACGTCTATTCCGGATTGTACGGAATTCCGACCACCGGTTTACGGTTTTTCACGGTATATGGCCCCTGGGGACGTCCCGATATGGCCCCCATGCTATTCGCCGGAGCCATCCGGGAGGGGCGACCGATCAAAGTATTCAATCACGGCAATCTTTCACGCGACTTCACCTATATAGACGACATCATCGAAGGGATGGTCTGCGTCATCGGCAAAGCCCCGGCCCCGACACAAGACCGTCCTATTCCGGCCGAAGTCTATAACATCGGATGCGGACATCCCGTTCAACTGATGGATTTCATCCATACGCTCGAACAGGCCCTCGGCAAGAACGCCCAACTGCAAATGATGCCCATGCAACAGGGAGATGTACACACGACCTACGCCGACACGACAAAACTCGAACGCGATTTCGGCTATCGGCCGCAGGTTTCTCTGGCGGAAGGGATCGCTATTTTCGCCCAATGGTACGAAAAACAACAAACGACAGGCAACAATGATTAACTCCCGAAAAGATCTCGAAAATTACATTCGAGCCGACCGGCAGCGCAATATCGGATCGATCGGCTTTCTGAAATACAGGCTCGGACTATTCATGAAATCGGAGTCCTGTATTGCCTTCCATTATCTGACCGCATTGAGACATTGCGAATATTACCACAATACACGAGCGAATCTTTGGCACCGGCTACTGGCCTGCTATTGGAAAATCCGACTTTCCCGTCGCGGAGGTAAATACCAAATCGCAATCGGCCTGAATATGGTCGGCCCCGGCCTGCGCATCCCGCATTCAATGGGGGGGGGGTGATAGTAAATTGTCTGTCAATGGGATGTAATTGCCAGATAAACAGCGGTGTCGTCATCGGATTAAATAAGACGCCGGACAATCGCCCTATTATCGGCAACAACGTATTATTAAGTCCCGGTGTCAAGATAACCGGAAAATGTAAAATAGACGACAATGTAGCCATACAGCCCAACTCCGTCGTATTCCGGGATATTCCCGATAATTGCATCTGCAGCGGTATTCCCGCTCAGATCATCAAAAGACGCAGCGATAGTTCCCAATTCGGTTCCATTGAAATTCACGAAACAGACAAAACAAGTCGTCATACTCTATGCTCGACCCTGTCGGGCGTTCTACTGGGCGTCGTCGCCTCGATAATCAACACCCGATTTTTATCTCCGGCAGATTATGGCGACGTGAGATACGTACAAAACATCATCAACTTCATCGCTTCGCTGCTGCTATTCGGGTATTTCCTGTCCGGCAGCCGATTGCTGGCCATCTCATCGGGGGAATCCGAAAGCAGGCGCATACGAGGATGTATGATCGTCATTCTGGGCGGAGCACTCGTTGTACTGATAGCCGGCATTTTAATCTGCACAGGATTGCAATTCGCACAAGGAAAAGACCACATCGCTCATCTGTTTCTCCTATCGGTCCCCGTTTGCGCCTACCCTCTTTTCCTGAACTATGTAAACACGACCGCCATGGGCGACAACCACATCAAACGGCTCGCCGCAGCACGGTTGCTGCCCAATTTAAGTTATATTCCGATCGCATACTTGCTATACAGCCAATCGGGCGCCACCTCCTCCCGCATGATTCTATTGCAATGGGGACTGGCGTCGTTGATTCTGTGCCTCATAATCTTATCGACCCGCCCCCGGTTCAAGCGACTATCCCCCATATTCCGCACTTTGAACAAGGAGAATAAAAGTTACGGACTGCAACTTTACTACGGATCGCTGGCCATGGTCGCAACAAATTACATTGCGGGTATCACCTTGAGCCTATTCGGAACAGACAACACAACCGTCGGATTCTTCACGCTGGCTCTCACCATAACGACTCCGCTACAAATGTTACCGGCCATAATCGGAACAGCCTACTTCAAACAATTCGCCACGCAACCCCGCATTCCGCATAAAGTATTTCAAAATACGATTTTACTGGCTTCGGCCACGTGCATACTCTTCATCCTGCTGATTAAGCCGCTCGTTTCATTCCTGTACAGCGAACCTTACAGCATAGTGAGCACCTACGCGTCCTGGATGGCGGTCGGGTTCTCGATTCACGGTGTCGGCGATATGATCAACCGTTATCTGGGCTCGCACGGCCAGGGAAAAGTCATCCGCAACAGCAGCTACTTCTGCGGAGCGATAAAAATATCGGGCTATATCCTGTTCGTCTATCTCTGGGGGATCAACGGCGCCCTTCTGACCAATGTTTTGAGTTCGGGAGTCTATTTCGCGGCCCTATTGATTTACTATTCTCGATTTATAAAAAACGACAGCACCTATGCACATGGATTATAACTTTGTCGTATTCGGATACGACAGTGGGTTTTACAGAACCGTTTTATCCGATATTATGGGATTAAACTCCGTAATATACCGAGATCTGTGGGGCACAAAGAATAAAATAGCAGCAATGATTTACAAGCTATATTTCACCCCCCGACTTCCCAACCGGCATTTTCCTTTCAAGAACTTATTATACCATGCCGCCTGCGATTTTCATTTCGCCGACAACCGCCCCATTTGCTTTTTATCCTTCGGAAGAAATTTTCACGACAGAACCTATCCTTTCCTGTCCTACCTGAAACAACATTATCCGAATGCAAAATTTGCGCTCTACTACGAGGATCTCGTAGAAACTCATCGACATGACATCGGATGGGTCAAACAAAACTTTGACCTCGTGTATCCTACGACTACAACGATGCGAACGATACGACATTTTGTACTATCCGACACCGTATTCCGCCATCCGGTCGAATCCGTAACCAATCCGGATAACGATGTCTATTTTTTAGGTAAAGGGAAAAACCGCCTCACAGAAATCATTGATGCTTACGAACGTTTCACGCAAAACGGATTGAAATGCGATTTCAACCTGGTGGGAGTTCCCGATAAACAACAAGTATATAAAAACGATATTCATTACATCAAATCCATGTCCTATCAGGAGAATCTTTTCCGGGCTTCTCAATCAAAGTGATCTGTTAGAAATTTTGCAAAAAAATGCGAGAGGCTATACCTTCAGGATGTGGGAAGCTATTTTATTGGGGAAAAAGATCATAACGAATAATCCGATTGTCCGATACAGTCCGTTTTTCGACGAAAGATATATCTCGATATTCACCGACACAAAAAAACTCGATACGGATTTCATCCGGGCCAATCCCGATCTCAAAATAGACTATCACTATATCGATCAGCTATCGCCCCGACATCTGCTCGAATTCATAACCGCCCGCTTAAACGAAACTGTATGATAATATGATATATATTGTAATCGGCATCTACCTGCTCGCACTGGCCATACAGTTCGATTTCCGGGGCAAAGGCTCCGCCGCGACCCGAAAATTCCATTTTCGCCTCGCATTTCTGATTTTAGTGGCTCTCATGGCCTTCCGTTATCGGGTCGGAGGCGATACACTCCGCTATATGGATTCGTACGAGCATATGTACGGAGCCATCGACACGTTCGATATCGGAGGTCGCCTGCAACCGCTTTGGCTTTTACTGAACAACTTCCTGCACTCGATCTCGCCGAAATTCCTGTTGTTCCAGATCGTCCACGTATTGTTCATCAATACCGTATTCTTTTCATTCTTCAAAAAATACTCGAAATACCTGTTCGTCGCCATTTTCCTGTACTACATATACCCTTATTTCATTTTCAATATGGAGGTAATCCGGGAATCTTTCGCAATCGCCTTCTTCCTGCTCTCCATAGATGCCTGCCTGCGAAAACGG
>ENA-OQHF01002055-OQHF01002055.1-human-gut-metagenome-genome-assembly--contig:-NODE-2055-length-10463-cov-6.333882_pt1 | contig 10463 bp, 8 predicted proteins | sample MGYA00242559_ERZ504709 | MGnify/ENA primary metagenome ERZ504709 (study PRJEB26092, sample SAMD00036203) | human gut metagenome | host: Homo sapiens | study: EMG produced TPA metagenomics assembly of...
TCTGTCATTTGTACACGATGTACAGGTTTCTTTTGTCTTGCCATAATAAAAGGCCCTCCTAATGATATTTATTGTATCATAGAAGAACCTTATAAACATTATTTTACAGAAAAAGTTTCATACTCTCCGCGAAAGCCTACGTAAGCGCCGGATCTCAAAGCTTGCCCTAAACGCCCACAAAGTGTTCCCCTTTCTGATCCCGCACTCCCGCCCCGGTTTTTCAACTGGTGGTTGATGCCACTGGGGACAGAGTTTTTGGGTTTTTATTTTTTATGGGTTTTTATTCAATATGCACATTCATCTTCGTTCACTGCTCATGATGCGGTGATCGCATTCGGATAGATTCGCTGCATCCGGGCATCGTCGTAGTGTTCGTCGATCCATTCTTCCAGTGTATTTTCTGCAGACACGCCTTTTCCCCTTGCGTCGTAGCGGATCAGTGCCATGCAGGACATCACGATGTTGCAGCACATGAAGAGGATCAGTGCCCAGGTGATGATTTTTCCCGGTTTCATCGGAATCTTTTCGATCCAGTCGGACAAACGCGGATACAGGAGTTTGAACCAGACCACCGCAGCGATGCCCCAGAAAAAGCAGTATAACAGATTGATCCTGCCGCCCAGGTTGAACGGGATCTCACTGTAATCCCAGAATACTTTACCGAATACCAGTTCCGTAAAGACGCTGCACAGATACTCATAAGCGCCACCGAGAAAGGTTCCCATACCGAAAAGGAAGGAATCGGAACGGTCTTTGTATTTGTATAGCAGGGCAGTGACCAACGCGATTGCCAGTCCCCACACGATGCTGAACGGTCCCCAGACCACACTGCTGCGGCTCATCCAGACACCGGCAGTGATCCGACAGAAAACGGTTTCTGTCAGATCTCCCAGAAAGGCGCCGCAGAAAAATAACAGAACAATTTTATAAAAACTGCATCCGGCGGCAAATACCGTGGAGGCTGCTTTCGCTTCCTCTTTCTCTTCGATTTTTGTCTCCACTGCTTTCGGGTATGCCTTTCGGATTCGTCGTGCAATGACCGTTCCGATCCAGTTTTGCAATCGTAACGTGACTTTGCGGATCCGGTTATCTGCCTCTTCCCACTGGCGGATATTTTTTCCGTAGCCGCGAAGCAGAATATACGAAGCCAGAATATCTACCACCAGGACACCAGCCAGTACCAGAAGCAAAATTTTTACCAGCAATAACGGCAACAGTGCCATCAACCGAAACAGCAGGTCATTTCCCCAGGTCACCATCACGAATCCCAGCACGCCCCAGAACGCCGAAGCGCTCAGGCAGATATAGCCGTCCAGATTCCATTTCCTGCCGGAATAGTCCCACCATCGCTGGTGAAATAACCGCTCGATCAGATGACCGCCGATCCATTCCACCACAGTCGCGTAGATTGCGGAAAATAAAAACAGCCAAATACCGCGCAGTTCTCCGAGTCCCACGGTCAGAAGTACCGTAGTGATACCATACATCACGCAGAACGGTCCGGTCACCAGACCACGGTTTACGAATTTTTTCTGTTTAATATCTGCCGCTGCGGTCTCCAGCACCCAGCCAAGAAAGGACGCCGCAAAGAATAACAACAGCAGTTCATACCACGCCAAATGTTCCATTGTTTCTCCTTTATGTTCTCTGATATTTTGTTTCTCTGATAAATAATAACTATATCTGGTTTCTCTGCATCTGCCTACCTTTTTCTGAAAGATTTTATAAATTTTTTCAAATCCATTGACAAATCCTTCATTTTCCCATAGAATACGACTGTCTTAAACGACATCCAAAACCCATGTGGATTTTTCTGGATGTATCCTGGTTTCAGGCTGCATCTATTTTTCGCCACATAACCTTTCTGCTTCGGCAGTTACGGTTATGTGGCTTTTTTTGTGATACAAGGTCAAAATGGTCGGAACAATCCGGTATCAAGATTTCAAATTCAAGGAGGATATATTTTATGGAACAAACTTACATGAAAGAAAAACCGATCCTGCCATTGCTTTTATCCATGGCGCTTCCCATGGTGCTCTCGATGATGGTGAACTCTCTGTATAACATTATCGACAGTTATTTCGTGGCAAAAATCAATGAAAATGCGATGACCGCGCTCTCTCTGGTCTTCCCGGTTCAAAATCTGATCACTGCCGTTGGTGTCGGCTTTGGTATCGGTATCAATGCGACAATTGCTTATTTTCTTGGCGCACAGAAACAGGAAAAAGCGGATACCAGTGCCACGCTCGGCGTTGCCTGTTCGTTTCTCCACGGCGTGCTTTTGACCATCGGAACGATTGCCATTATGCCAACGTTTCTTTCCATGTTTACAAAAGAACAGGAAGTGCTCTCCATGGGAATTACCTACTCCCGGATCACATTTGGTTTCTCCATGATTATTTCTCTGGGAATTGCTTATGAAAAGATTTTCCAGTCTGTAGGACGGATGAAGACCACGATGTTCTGTATGATGAGCGGCTGTATCCTGAACATTATCCTGGATCCGATCATGATCTTCGGACTCGGATCTGTTCCGCGGATGGGCATCCGTGGTGCTGCGTGGGCTACCGGTCTTGGACAGCTGCTTACTCTTGCAGCATATCTGTTTTTCGCATGGATCCGTCCGCTGCCGGTAAAAATTTCTCTGAAAAACCTGAAATTTGACCGGGCACTTTTAAAGAAAATCTACGCCGTCGGAATTCCGGCGACACTGAATATGGCACTGTCTTCCTTGCTGATTTCTTCCCTGAACGCGATTCTCGCTGCCTACGGACAGATGTATGTGATGATCCTCGGCGTGTATTATAAATTGCAGACCTTCCTGTATCTTCCGGCAAACGGAATCATCCAGGGAATGCGTCCGCTGATCGGATACAATTACGGTGCCGGCGAGCAGAAACGGGTACACAAACTTTACTCCTACACACTGTATCTGTCTGCCGGAATCATGCTTGCGGGAACTTTGCTCTGCATGATCATCCCGGGTACTTTACTTGGACTCTTTACCACCAACCCGCAGACGATCGCAGCCGGAAGCACGGCACTTCGTATCATCAGTCTGGGATTTATCGTATCTTCAGTATCCATCACTTCCTGCGGGGCACTCGAAGGTCTGGGAAAAGGCGTACCGTCTCTGATGATTTCGCTCTGCCGTTATACGATCCTGCTCCTTCCGCTGGCATTTCTTCTGAGCCGCATCGTTGGACCGACCGGCGTCTGGCATGCGTTCTGGATCTGTGAGGCAATCACTGCTGTGATCTCATACACGATCTACCGGAAAGCCAGTGTCTGATTGGTCTGAACAATAAACTAAAAACTCCACAATAGAAAACAGAGCCTTGCCCTAACAATAATAGAAAGAACCCCGGCATCGGAAAATTTCTCCGTTGTCGGGGTTCTTTCTGTCTTTCTCATTTTTCTTTTATATTAATACGCATACTATATACTTATAATGTCTCGTTCATACTTCCGGTACGATATCCCATCAGATCCAGCGTTACATAAGTAAATCCGTACGCTTTCAGTGTTTTTGCAATTTTTTCCCGGTTTTCCTCTTCCATCAGTTTTCCAAACTCGGAAGGATCAATCTCGATTCGCGCCATCATACCGTGGATGCGGACGCGTACCTGATGAAATCCCATGTCCAGAAGCAGCTGTTCTGCCTTATCTACCATGCCAAGTTTTTCTTCTGTAATCGTCTCTCCGTATACAAAGCGGGAAGACAGGCAGGCGAAAGACTGTTTCTCCCAAGTCGGCAGATGCAAGTAATGGGACAATGCACGAATGTCTGCTTTTGTCAGATCACAGTGACGTAACGGACTTTTGATTCCAAGCTCGGCGACTGCCTGCAGTCCCGGACGGTAATCTCCGTTATCATCCAGATTGGAACCTTCCACGATGGCTTTCATACCATTATCCGCGGCGATTTTCTGAATCTTTTCAAACAGTTCTTTTTTACACAGATAGCAGCGGTTCTTCGGATTCTGAGCAAATCCTTCGATACTCAGTTCCTCAGATTCGCAGATCACATGTTTGATTCCTTCTTTTTCACAGAATGCAATCGCTTCTTTTAACTCTCTTTTGGGGAAAGAGCAGGACTGGGCAGTCACTGCCATCACCTTATCACCCAGCGTGTCTTTTGCCACCTTTAATAAAAATGTGGAATCTACACCACTGGAAAATGCTACTGCAACAGATTCCAGACTTCTCAAATAATCCTGCAGTTTTTTCAGTTTTTCCATCTGTTCTCTTGTAATCATTTCTTCCATATGCTGTCTTTCCTTTCCGATTGGTTTCCGCTTTATTCGTAACTGTTCAGTCCCTTCACAGTTACGAGCCAAAATGCATTAAAAATCACCTTCGGTGATGGCATTTTGACTTGTATGTCTCGGGATTTTGGCATATTCATGCCAAAACACCTCGCGGGACAGCGGCTGCTGAATAGTTACTTTTATTCTATTTTTTCACGGTTGTCAGATCTTTCACGACTTCTCCTGCAATGATCAATCCTGCTACCGATGGCACATATGCCACACTGCCCGGAATGTCTCGTCGTTCCGTACATTTGTGTGCGGCTCCCGGCGGGCAGATGCAGTTTGTTCTGCAACTGATGGACATATCCTCAATCGGACGTTTCGGCAGTTCTTCCGAGTAAACAACCTTTAATTTTCTGACTCTTCTCTTCTTCAGTTCCCGGCGCATAACCTTGGCCAACGGGCATACCTTGGTTTTATAAATGTCAGCCACCTTGAACTGGCTGGCATCCAGCTTATTGCCGGCTCCCATGCTGCTCATAATCGGCACGCCTTTTTCCTGGCATTTCATTACCAGTTCAATTTTTGCAGTCACGGTGTCTACTGCATCTACCACATAATCATACTCTTCAAATGGAAATTCATCTGCATTTTCCGGAAGGAAGAAGCAGTTATGGATATGCACATCCACATTCGGATTGATCTCCAGCATCCGTTCTTTCATCACATCCGTTTTATATTTTCCTACGGTTTTTCTCGTAGCGATAATCTGACGGTTCAGATTGGTCAGGCATACCTTATCATCATCGATCAGATCAAAGGCTCCGACACCGCTTCGCACCAGTGCCTCACAGACATATCCGCCGACACCGCCGATACCAAAAACAGCCACTCTTGAATTCTTCAACCTTTCCATGGCTTCTTCACCCAGCAGCAGCTGTGTTCTTGAAAACTGATTTAACATATCATTCTCCCTGTTCTCGTCCTCAGAACCGGTTCACCGGACCGATTCCTGTGTAAATATAATTATAACCGGGCAGTAGTACTCCCGGTCACAATTATATCCTGCCCAGCTGTCTGTTGTCTCTTTTCTCAGTCTCTTCTGCAACTGAACCGGATATTGCTATCATATTATTAATTACATACTATGTCAATATGTTTTTTTCTTACAAAACCATGCTTCCATCCTGTGATTATAATATTTTTATTTACTCTGCCATTGCTTTTTTGATAGCACCAAGCAGTTCGTCATAGGTCTCATAAGCCGGAATATGGGGATACTCTGCTTTGATCTTATCCGTGCTTCGGAATAAGAAGCCTGCCTTGCTTGCCTGGATCATTCCCAGATCGTTATAGGAATCTCCACTGGCAATCGTCTCAAATCCGATAGACTGCAGTGCTTTTACAGTGGTCAGTTTTGTCTGTTCCACACGCATCTTATATCCTGTGATTTCTCCGTTCCCGGAAACCTCCAGACTGTTGCAGAATAATGTGGGACGTCCCAGTTTTTCCATCAGTGGACTGGCAAATTCTACAAAGGTATCACTGATCAGGATAACCTGGCTGAAACTTCTTAATTCATCTAAGAATTCTTTTGCGCCCGGAAGTGGCTGAATCTTTTCGATGGTTTCCTGAATCTCTTTCAACCCAAGCCCATGCTCCTTCAGTACACCCAGTCTCCATTTCATCAGCTTATCATAATCCGGTTCGTCTCTGGTTGTTTTCTTCAGTTCCGGAATTCCACTCTCCTCGGCAAATGCCACCCAGATCTCCGGAACCAGCACACCTTCCACATCCAGACATGTAATATACATAGCACTATTCCTCCTCTAACACTTTTTCACTTTAACACGTTGCATTTATCTTACCACATACTTACCGGTTTTTCTACCCTGTCAGTGATTCTTTTCTGGTTTTAAATCACCGATCAGATGACTGTTTTTCAGAGTTTCTTTCAGATCTGTCAGTTCAAATCCGGATATTTTTCCTTCTTTTTCGCTTTTTTCCTGTGTCACCTTCCGTACTTCCTCCTGAATATCACAAAAACAATCCAGAAGCAAAGGCTGAAACACACCGCATTCTCCGGTCAGGATCATCTGCATCGCTTTCTCATGAGAATATGCTTTTTTATAAACTCTCGGGCTCGTCAATGCATCGTAGACATCTACAATAGAAACCACCTGAGCTGCAATCGGAATCTCTTCCCCCTTCAGTCCGTCCGGGTATCCGCTTCCGTCATACCGTTCATGGTGCCAGCGGCAGATCTCACAGGCAATCTGCACCAGCCGTTCTTCTTTATATATTTCCATCCGTTCCAGCATGGATGCCCCTATCATCGTATGCATTTTCATCAGTTCAAATTCTTCCGGTGTCAGTTTACCCGGCTTGTTCAGGATTTTCTCATCGATCCTGATTTTCCCGATATCATGAAGAGCAGAAGCAACTGTGATCAGATACTGATCCGTCCAGGTCAGATGATACTTGTCGGTTTTTTGTACCAGACGTTCCAGGAGCATACCGGACAGTTTGTTGATATGTTCCACATGCAGTCCACTTTCTCCATTTCGAAACTCTACGATCTTACTCAGAATACTTACCATGATCCGGTTGTTTTTCTCCTTCTCATAAACCTGATCCGTTACCAGCGTGATCAGTCTTCTTTGTTTTGCATACAGCTTGATCGTATTGAATACTCTCTGATAGACAATCTTTCCATCGAATGGACGGCTGATATAATCTGATACTCCCATTTCGTAAGCCCGTCGTATACTCTTTTCGGAGTCTTCACTGGAAATCATGATAACCGGAACATCTTCGATCCAGTGATTTTTGTTCATATCATGCAAAACCTGAAATCCATTCATGCTAGGCATTACAATATCCAGAAGAATCAACGATATCTCAGTTCCATACTTTTGCAAAAGACGCAGACAGTCTTCTCCGTTTTCTGCTTCAATGATCTGATAATCTTCTTCCAGAATCGACGCAAGGATCTCACGATTTATCTCAGAATCATCTACGATCATGATCAGCTGTTTTGTCCGCTTTATCTCTTCTTCCAGATGAATCATTCCATCCGCATCAATTGATTTTCTTTCGGTCACCACCATATTCTTCTGGATTTTCGCCTGATACATCAGCCGGTCTGCTTTTCGTACTGCCTCTTCCATAACTTCTTCCCGGACTGTCACGCCTCCGATACTGACAGAAAGACGCATTCTGGAAAAACCGGGAATATCCGCGTCCCTGATCTGCTTCTGAATATATTCCAGTTTTTTCAGAAAAACTTCATCGGAAACATCCGGCATAACCAGAAGAAATTCATCCCCTCCATAGCGTACCAGACTGTCTGTTTTCCGTGTGGACTGACGGATCGCTTTCACCACTGTCTGTAGCACCACATCTCCTGCTCCATGTCCATATGTATCATTCCACAGTTTAAAATCATCCAGATCTATAACTGCCACACCGGCAGAAGTTTCTTTTCCTTTCAGTCGTTCCTCATAATATCTTCGATTGTAAGAGCCTGTCAGAGCATCAATGTAAAGATCCTGGTTATATCCATCCAGTTTTCGAACCAGTTTTTCACATCCCTCTGCGTCCAGAAGGAATTCTTCGTTCAGTTTTTTCACCAGTTCCATTACATATGCTTTTCCATCTATTTCCATATAGCAGGCAGTTACCTGATAAATATCTTCTCCCACAAACTCCAGTTTGGTCCCCTGGTCCTTTTCCTGAGTACTCTTGCAGATACACAGTTCTTACATTGCCTGTTTTTCTTCCAGAATGAATAGCAGGCCACTTTCTCAGGATCGATTTCTTCCTCCCTGCCCTCTTCCATCATTTGGATCGTTTCTTCTTCGATGAGCCGCACCACATCAAAAATCCTGCGATACTCTTCCATCTCCTGTTCCACCTGCTCCATCGTCATGGTTATCTTTTGTTCTGTCATCTTTTACTGCCCTCTAATGTAACTATTGTTTCTCTTGTTCTCTCTGCTCATCGCTGATCTTTTTGCGCAACTGAATTACAAGTTCATAAACTTCCGGTCTCTTTTCCTTCAGATGTTCATCCAGCAGATGGCGCCTCTCCCTGAAACGCTCCGCAAGTTCCGGATGTTCTCTGGCAATACGGTCATGCACTTCCTGACGGTGTTTTTCCAGTCGAATTGCCAGGGTTTTTTCATCTTTTCCGGAAATATTGACAATCTCTTTGAGATGCTCTTCCAGATGTTCCACCCACTCATCCTGATCCAGATCCTCCATATGAGACCATCGGCCGTGAAGCAGATATTCCACATCACCGGTTTTCTTCAACTGTTCAATCTGACACCCGATCTGTCGTTCGATCTCCTCTTCTGCCTGACTTCCAAACGCCCAGACAAATTCCTGCACTCTGTTGTCGGCACGTTTTCTGGACGCACTGCGCTGTCCATTATCCACACCGCCCTCTAAGGGATACGGACGGGTAATACCCATATCTTTCAAAGCAATATGTGTCGTTCTTCGCACACAGCCTTCCTGAATCAAACATCCAAGTCCCAGCTGACGCATCTGTTCATTCAATCCTGCAATATGTTCTGTGATATAAAAACGTATATTTTTCTCTTTCAGTGACTCATATAAAAGTTTTAACCGATCTGCCGCTGTAATATCCATACTTCCGATTCCACTGGCATCCAAAATCACTGCTTTGGTATCTTCCCGCAGATTATCCTCAATGTCACTTTGCAATACCTGAATATTGGCAAAAAACAGATTGCTGCTGAACCGGTAGATCAACACCCCTTCAATCGCATGGATCTGATCGCTTTCTTTCAGATCCCGGAAATGCCGGTGTCCCGGCTGAATCCCAAGAAAGCCTCTGGAAGGCTTGGATGTCCGGATAATCATCTCTGAAAAAGAAAGGATGATTCCAATCAATACTCCGTTGATAGTCCCAAGCATCAGTACACCGAAAAATGCTCCAGCAAAGATCAGATATTCCGTGCGGCTCACCTTCCACAGCCGCACCGCCAGATCAAATTCTGTCGCTCCCAATAACGCTGAAATCACAATCGCTGTCAGCACCGGAATCGGAAGATACCCGATAAATCCGGTTCCGCAAAGCAATAACACAATCATAGACAGTCCGGCCACGATACCGGTCAGCTGAGTTTTCGCCTGGTACTGCTCTCCCATAGCCGTTCTCGATACGGATCCATTGACCGGACAGCAGCCGGTAACGGAAGCAACCAGATTTCCCATGGCAAATGCAAGAATTTCCTGATTGTCATTGATCCGGTAACGATTTTTCTGTGCAAAACTGTTCTCTGCAAGTAATGTCTCTGCCATGATGACAACTGCCACGGAAAGACTGATGGTCACCGCCTCTTTTAACGGGACCGCTCTAAACTCCGGAACCGTCCATGTGGGAAGCCCCGGTTTCACTGCTGCAAGCGTCTGAATACCAAGATCTTCCAGATGAAAAAACGCGGTGCCGATCGCACCCGCTGCCATCAGAAACACTGCCATCGGAAATTTGGGAATCAGCTTTTTTGACACCAGAAGAATCACCAGTGTACCAACACCCAGAAGCAAGGATGGCAGATGAAAGATCGTCCGACTCTCCCAGATATGATGCACCAGTTCCGGGAGTTCCCCGACCCCTGCTTTACCACCGAATAATTTAGGCACCTGCATCAGAATGATCGTGGTACAGATTCCACTGATAAATCCGCCCATCACCGGTGCTGAAATATAATTGACCAGTTTTCCCGCCCGACACAGATAAAAGACCAGAAGCCAGACAGCAACAAAAAATGCAAGCACCGGAACTGCCGCAATTGCTTCCTTCGATCCCCCTTCAATCCCCAAGACTTACCAGTGCCGATCCTACCAGTGCCGCCGGAGCAGCATCTACACCGAAAACAAACTGTGGGGAAAGTGAAAATAAGGCAAACAGTACGATCGGAAAAACTGAGCCGTACAGTCCATACACCGCCGGAAGCCCCGCGATCTGCGCATATCCCATGGATATTGGAATCGACACTGCCATGATCACCAGACCCGCCAGAAGATCTTTCGGCAGGTTTTCCACTCATAAGGTCTTATGGTTTTGCACAAAGATACTTTCATGGATTTCCATCTCCTATTGCATTTCTTTTTTTACAGTATTCTTTTATTATACATACTTTTTTCTTTTCACCAGTAAACAATTGCAAAATGGAGC
>ENA-OQHF01002057-OQHF01002057.1-human-gut-metagenome-genome-assembly--contig:-NODE-2057-length-10462-cov-3.619448_pt1 | contig 10462 bp, 16 predicted proteins | sample MGYA00242559_ERZ504709 | MGnify/ENA primary metagenome ERZ504709 (study PRJEB26092, sample SAMD00036203) | human gut metagenome | host: Homo sapiens | study: EMG produced TPA metagenomics assembly of...
CTGATCGATTCAAAATAAAAAAATCAATTTTCATCCACTTACAAGTCCTACATTTACTCATACAAATCCGTGGCATTAGAGTATTCTTGAATCATGATCCAGTTTTTTTAGCAGTTGTAATTCTTCATTTGTTAAATAATATTTGACCCATTTATCTTTGCCGGTATCCAACTGCTTTTGCTCAGCAGTATCCAAGCACTTCTGTCCTTGAGAAATCAAATCCTCTATATTATTCAATTCTACGATGCGTATTCTGTGCTTTTCACATCCTCGTTCGCCTAGTAAAAGAACCACTTCCTGCTGAATATCATCAAATACCAACTGTTTGAAAGTTATAATAGTCAATCTATCAAAAAAGCCGCTAAGAAATTGCCGTGCTTCCGCAGCATAATCCACTTGAAACAGTTCCGCAGGAATCACCATGCCAAGTCGACCATTCGGTTTTAGAGCATTACACGAAAGAAGTAGAAACGGAAGCCAAATGTTTGTCAACCGATTAGGTTTAAAGCCATATTTGTTCATTAGTGTAAATGCTATTTCACGATATTCCTCATTAAAATTCTGATACCGAATGAATGGCGGATTGCCAACTATCGCATCAAATTTTTTCTTATCGTCCACAACTTCCCTGAAGTACGAAAAGAAATCTTTGCATACTACCGTTGTACCATACTGTGCAGCCTTTTCAGCCTCAACACTATCAAGTTCAACGCCAATAACATTTTTCTTGACCTCTTGCCTTGTCGCTCCCAGTATTTTTAAGCGGTGTGTAATTGCATTCAAAAAACTTCCATCTCCACAGCTAGGTTCCAAAATTGTGTCTGCCGCGGCTTTAACTGCCCAATCCGTAATAAATTCAGAAATTTTGAGAATGCGTTTTCATCTTTTCCTTCTGAAAATAATTCTTTCATCTCTAATTGAAAATATATAAAATCCTCAACTTCATACCTTATACATATATCTAATTCAGAATCTTCGATATCTTCAACCAACATAAATGGTATTAAATTAGAAATTCTATCATTACTATCTTCCTCTAAACCAACTGTAAGTACAAATTCTATATATGGTGCCCCCAGTGGAGGATTACAAACATCGTAACAATCTAAATATTCTTGTAAATATCTATAATTAAAATCATTTGCCCCAAAAGCATTATTATGATTTATCAAATTATCCAGTGCCGTAATTATTGTTGTTTTACCTGCATTATTTTTTCCTATAATCAACGTTGTATCCGAAGCAACATCTATCTCGTCACAATCATTTTGTACACTATTCTCCTCAAAATTATCGTTAATATCATCATTGTCTTGATTTAAAACAATTTTGGAACTAATAAATTCCACAATATTTTTCTCTGAAGAAAATTTTCTATAATTTGTCAATTTTAGTCTTTTTAAAAACATTCTCTATTCTCCTTTGCCCATTCAATAAAGATATAACCTTCTTGTCATCTACATAATCAGTACTACTGTCTATCATCTTCCGTAAAGAAGTATTCCAATGTATCTACAAACATATTTGCATCAAACAATTCTTTTATCTGTTCCCTGTTCATCCAAGCAACCTGTGCCACTTCATCCGTTGTAGCATTTCCCAAATCGACTTCTCCTTCATATTCAAACAGCCAAACATCCATAATATCATTAAGATTTTCCCTCATGATTTTCGTGTCTTTGTAAAAAGCACTTGTCCATTTTCCGGCATTAAATCAACGCCAACCTCTTCCTTTGCCTCACGAATTGCTCCCTGTAAACTATCTTCTCCCTTTACAACCGAACCACCTACACATTCCCACATCAAAGGATATGTTGGCCTATTTGCAGAACGCTGCGAAATAAGGTACTCTCCCTTTGAATTACGAATCCATACATGCACCACCAAATGATATCCATCTATCGGTAGCTGCCCTCCTCTTACATGGTCTTTTCCCAGAAGCTCTCTGTTCTCATTATACAAATCCCATATTTCTGCATCCGGCACATACTCCACAATATCCCCAAAATCTGCATGTAAAGTTTTGCAGATTTTGCTAAGAATCGTTAGGCTCACCTCTTCATCACGGCGAAGCTTTGTCATTGTATTAGGAGCAATTTCTGCCTTCTTACGCAGATCCGATTTGCTCATTTCTTTATCCACTAATAATTTCCACAATCGTTTATATGATACAGCCATAATAGTATCTCCCATTTTATTTCCTATTTCAGTTACCCAACCAACTTATCCAACATCTCGATAATCTTTTCTTTCTCGCCACTACCATTAGTCATAAATCTCAGTAATGGAACTTCATACAACTCCATTATATGATTTTTCAATAAATCTCTTGAAGCCTGAACGGTATCCTCTTTATGGTATTCATATCCGTCAACCTCAATCGCCAACACAGGCTTTTTACCAATTCTGTTATAAATCAGAAAATCTAAATGTGTTGCTGGATTCATTGCATACTGACATTCCTGCTCATTTAATAGTTCTGGATTCTTAATCAACATATTCAACGGAAAATGACAAACAACATCCAGGCTTGAATACTTGTTAGCAGAGATAATGTCCTCTATCAATGAATACATCAGATTTTCCGAATCATATTCTGATACTTTTTTGTGCTTCTGCAAGTATACCCTTCTTTCCTCAGTATACTGCTTGTAAAGGTAATCAAAAATCGAATAAATCTTGCTTTCAGTAACCTCAAAATTATTATACTGAATGTAATCTATCAATTCTGTTATATTACGCTCTCTTGATTGCTCGTTTCCAGTTACAACCAACATCAATTTCTTTTTGGCTCTTGATACAGCAACATTGATTAAATACGGATCATCTGCAAAATCAGATATCTCATCATCCACAGTAGATATAATAATATTCTCTTTCTCCTTGCCCTGGAACTTATGCACTGTAGCAGCATCAATATCTGTAATCTCCTTGCTTAATGCTTCTACCTGATTTTTGTACGGTGTAATAATTCCGGTTTCTTCCGGATTGGAAACATATTTTGGTATAATCTCATTTTTAATAACATCTATCTGGCGCTGACTATAATGGTTACGCTCATGATTTCCCGCCACTGTTTTTACTACCGATAAAACATCCTCTTCACCCTTATCCGTTGTCATTATAATCAATTCTCCACGGTAAAATTTCTGGTTACAGAAATTTATTATTTTAGGGTGACACCTGTAATGTTCCCGTAACAATGTTTGTGTTACATTTGGCATAACATCCAAAATGGATTGAAGGAAACTGTTTGTATACTGATATCCTTCACTCACATTAAAACTGTCAAATATAGCTTTTGCTTTGGTCTTTATATCATCTGTAACAACATTAGGAAGCTGCTTGGTATCACCCACAATAACAACATTCCTTGCACAGGACAATGCCAACGCACCAGTTGCAATATCTACCTGTGATGCCTCATCCATGATAAGGTAATCATACACCACATCTGAATTCAGGCTGTTTCTTGATGAAAATGTTGTACTTAATATAACCGGATACTCAGCCAATACATCGTATGGTTCCTTCCACAAATTATCTTCACTAAAAGTTTTCCTACTACTGTTACCTTCATATTTCCTTGCCAGTTTGTCTTTTAGAACAACCATTGACTGATTGCATAAATCCTCAAGCAAATTCTTATTAACACTATTTAAATACTTTTCAATATCTGCAATTTCCGCAGACAACTCCGCCTGCTTTGCACGATAATACATTGCTTGAAAGGTTGTAATTATTTTTGAAAGATCTTGTTTATAGAAATTCCAATCGATTACTCCATATTTTAATAAGACTTTTATCTTAAACCAGAATCCTATTGCCTTTTTTTCTTCTGAAATCAACTGGCATTCCTGCCACAATACCATCCAATGTTTTGAAGATAGTTTTTTCTTAAACTTTATATTGTCTGTTTCAACATCCGATTCTTCAACATATTGATTGAAATATTCCTGTTCAGTAACCAACTGTGAAAGTTCCTGCCTTAAACACGCCAGTTTTTCCTGCTTATCAAAAACACTTTTTAACTGACTGGATTGCTCTGCTATTTCCTTCTGCAAAACACTTGGATCTTCTCCCGTTTTCCACGACGAAAAATCGGGATAAGCGGCGTCCTGATGCTCAACAAATAATTTCTTATTTTTAGAACTTCCTAATGTCGCAGCAATAAAACCCAAATTGTATTTTGGAGAAGATAATTTTTCATATACGTTTTCCGTTGCCGAATTATTATTGGATACTATCTGTACCGTTTTCCCTTGCATTAATATATTGGAAATAATATTCAATATCGTTTGTGTCTTCCCCGTTCCTGGAGGTCCCTGTATAACACTAATCTGATTCTCCATGGCATTTTTTACAGCCTTATACTGACTGTTATTGCATCCAAATGGGAAAATCGGAATGTATTCGCGTCCTGTTCTTTTTCCTTTCAATGATGATGGATTCAAATACTTTGCTAAAGCTACATCACTACCCACAAAAGAAATCTTACCAAACCTCTTAGACAATAATTTTTCACCAGTCTCTTCATTCTTAAGATTACTCAAACCTGCAATTTGCTTTATATATTCAAATACATTTGATGACTGACTCTGGGCAAGACATGACTCTATAATATGCAAGTCGTTCCGACGATAATCTCTTTCACTACCATCGCCAAAACAAATGTGCCAATAAGACTCACTTCCGCTTCTAAATACATATATTGCATTAACATCAAAGAACTCTCGTCCTTCTCTGCTAATCCGATACATGTTAGGATTCAAAACCTCCGGATCAGTCAACTTTTCCACATTCAAATATGCATACGAGTATGTTTTTCCATTATTGAATTTTACATCCCATTTTTGGGTATTTCTATTGTAACCACATGACATTATTTCGGATGTCTTTATTTCACCCTTGATAATGACCATATAATATCGTGTATTCATCTATTCCTCACTACTTCTTATCCGCACGCTGATTGCCCTTGAATTTCTTCTCCACATAGCAATGTTCATGCTTACCAACCAGCTTATCGCCTTCAAAATCCAGTTCAATAATATATGGCATCCAGTCGATAATTCTTAGAAAATCTTCACATCCAAAACTGTTATCATAAAAATTCAATATAGTACTAAGGGCAGTACCATGGGTTCCTATAACTATCTCTTTATCTGTATTATCTGATAAAATCTCGTTTAGCGCCTCTATGTTACGATTTTGAACCATAGCAATGGATTCTCCACCCTCTTCATGATAATCATGGTCAGCCCAACGTTTCTGGAACATTCCGTGGTTGTTGCCATCAGGACCTTTTTCACGCTCCCTTAATCTCTCATCTGTTATAATTTCTTTTCCGAAAAAAGCTGCCGCATCTGCAATGGTATCCATGCTGCGTTTGTATGGACTACAATAAAACGCATCTATTTTCTTGTCCTTCAAAAATTCTAGTACAATTGCAGAATCTTTCTTGCCTTCTTCCGTCAAAGGTCTTGTTCTGTCTTCTTTCCAATCATGTTCCGGCTGTGCGTGACGCACGAAATACACTCTTGTCATACCGTGTCTCCTATCTCTTCTCAATAATCAAATGATGAAAAAATGCGATGTCTTTATATCCATCCATATCCGATACTCGCATCTCGATTTCCACCATTTTATCCTGCCAGTCAACATCCTTATGTATTTCCTGATTTTGTTGCATATCCCAGAAAGTTCTCATTCCCAGTGTCTTCGTAATTGCAAGTTCCGGACACCATTTTTCAATATCTGCATCCTCATAGTAACGAATTGCTCCGTACTTTGAAGCCATTCCGTCATTACCATCTAACAGACTATGGGCATGTTCAAAATCATTCAAAAGTACAACCATCTGCATAACCCGACCTGCACGATTATGTTTCACAATAGAAATCTTGCCATTAGGTTTTAAAATCCTTGCAAACTCCTTAACAATATCCTCTCTATCTTCGGCGTACTCCAAGACATTGTGACAGATAATCATATCAAAGGTCTCATTATCAAATTTATGCAATTCATCGGTACTACCAACAATTTGTGTATATTGGTTGTCTATCCATCGCTCTTTTATGCTATCTCCATCCGGTTCAATGGCTGTTACATCGTTATGCTCTGCCAGATAGTTTGCGGTTACACCTATACCACTTCCAAAATCAAGTATCTTCTTATCTCGAATTTCTCCTAATCGTTTCCATACAATTCTCTTCATGAGACATTCCCAAGGTTGTAAGTCTGTTACTTTATGCATCATACCAGCTCCATTTCATCTTCCATTTTTACAAATCCATATTTTTCATACAATGGCCGCCCCATATCTGTTGCCTCTAAGGCTATCTGCGACACGCCCTGTTTCCTCGCATCATTTACCAGTAAATCCAATGTATGAAATGCAATCCCCTGTCTCCGATATTCCGATGCCGTATACATATTCATAATATACGCCTTTTTACCTGTCGGATTATGATAGGTCGGCATAACCTGATAAAAATCTCAATCCACCAGCTCCGATAAACTTTCCGTTATCATACACCAAATATGCAATATGCTCACCGCTTTCCAACGCACGCCTATAATAGGCATATGATTCTTCCTCAACAACAGACATATCCTCATCATCTGACAACTTATTTGCTGCACGAAGGACAATTATTCTTGTTCTTACCAATTCATCCAAGTGTTTTAATTGTTTTGAACAGCAATCTCGTCCCATTGCTTATCATGCGGTTCAAGTTGCACTATCTCCTCTTTTTAGTCCTAAGGACATAAACACACCCTCCTGACTTATCTATTCTGCCCTTCTCTTATAAATGGTTCCTTGATTTCTTTACTTAACAACCGACTATATGATTCTACCTTACGAAATGTGTTTCCTAACATTCCCGATTCCTGTATTCTCTAATAGCTTCCATATCAAACTCCGATAAAAAATCCCCTCAGTTTATCATCAGCCAGCAAACTAGTGTTATCAACACATTTCCGTTCTATCCAGCAAATTGGACTATATGCGCAGAACATCCAGCATTATCTCCATTCGGATTTGCCATAGCGACTGCAACCATATTTTCATAAGCTCTTGTCGAAAGTGCCCTGATTCTTGGTTGCATAGAACCGCAATCATTTGGGACAAGAATAACCTCAGCTCCTTTTAACATCAGTATTCTTGCACTTTCTGGGAACTCTCTGTCATAACAAATCATAATACCTAATTGTATTCCTTCAAAATCACACACCTTAAATTCTTTCCCTGATTCAACATCTCTTTCATCTGCGAAATCACAGGTATGCACCTTAGAGTATTTCATCAATATATTTCCCGACTTATTGATAACAAAGGCTGAGTTCTGTGGTTGCTTACTACCTTTGTAAATGCAGTAAGTACTACGCCTATTTTATAATTTTTTTAGCATTCTCACATATTTGGGCAATTCTTATATCATTATCTGCAATGCTTTTTTCATATGACATAGGCAAATCATATCCTGTAATAAAACATTCTGGCAACAATAGAATATCTGCATGTTTTTCCGAAGCCTCTTCCATTGCCATAATGATAGTTTCAATATTCTTATCTATTTGTTCATTAATAGAACGTTTTTGTAGTATAGCAACCTTGAACATTCACTTTCCCTCCTATAGATAATTCAAAATGTCAGATAAGTTATTAACTTCAATATCGGCTTTTTCACTCTCGTCCATTACAGTCCACAAACTTCCAAATCCCTGTTTTATCCATATCGTTTTCATTCCTAACTGTTTTGCTGGTACAATATCATTATCAATGCGGTCACCAATCATTACAGCATTTTCCGGCTTACAGCCACTTCTTTCCAAAGCAATTTCAAATATGCGCCTATCAGGTTTTGAAACGCCTTCTTCTGCTGATGCGATAATCAAATCAATATATTTTCGTACTCCAAGATTTTCTAATCTCTCAGAAGTTCCTAATGATTGGTTTGCAATTACACCAATTTTATAAATTCTACTTAACTTTTTCAAACAATCTTTAGTATCTGTATACAGCCTCTCGTATTGCGATTCCCATTTAGGTAATTTCACCCCCAATTGCCTTGCTACCTCTAAATCTCCTTTTTTGTTTTCTTTATAAAACGACATGGCATATTTATAAATTTGCTCGTAAGTTAAACCTGATAAATCCGCTATCCTTTTCATCCTGTCTTCATAAACTTTGCTTTCATCAACCAATGTCGACCCAACATCAAAAAATAGCCATTTTATTTCGTCCTTTTGGGCAAAATCCTCTTTTCTTGCTTCTTCTATCAGTTTGGGTTGAATTTCTGGATAGTCCAATTAATCGGTAGTTCATTCCATAATTGCTATTTTTTCAATTTCACTGTGAAGCTCTTTTTCAAATGTATGTATATCTGAGAAGAATAATTTTCCAAAAGTCTCCATTCCATCGAAATTATCTGGTGCAGTCACAGAATATATACAAATTGGAGTAATATCAAAAGTTATTGCTCCTGTTTCTTCATATAGTTCTCGTTTGGCTGTTTCAAGAATATCCTCACCATCTTCTCTATGTCCCCCCGGTGCCTCCCATGTATTTCTTTCCTTGTGCTTGCAAAATACCCATTTACCATTATGTCTGGCAATAATAACTGCAAACTTCAGCATTGAATCATTAATACTATCATAAAAATTCACTTTCGTCATATAATGCTCCTTATTAGATTTCATCTATTTTCTTGCCATTATTGCTCTCACAAATAGAGCCAAACTAGAGCCATTTGATAAAACAAATGCCGGAAACCCGCATAAATACAGGCTTTCGGCATTTTTGTCCGTTATTCAAACTCTTTTTCGGATTCGATTTTTCACATAAATCTGTTGTTATTACATTACAAAACCATATCATTTTGATACGGTTTTGTGTGTTATTTATATAGTTGCATTTCTGGTGTACCCAAATTGTACCCACGCTATTTCTGTACACTATTCTTTATTATCAAAGGTGTCATCTTTTCCATAAGTGCATCTGCGATACGTCTGCTTTTGTCATCAAGAATTTTCTTCTTTTGTTCACGTGCCCATTCTACAGCTTTTAACTGATCCTCCGGTCGTTCACTTAATACTACATGTTCTTCCATCATGCTATGCACCTCCTATCGCTTCTCATAGTTTATACCTACATTATAACAGCTTTTCACGAAATAGGCTGCCAAATCATGTAAGTATTTCTATTTTAATAAACTTTACTCACTTTTCCATAATACTTGAATAATCTGAAAAAATATGGCACAACTCTATTTCTCCAGACTGTATCTGATACATACATTTATAACTTTCTGTTACGTCTTTACTCTCTATAAATTCAAAATTACCATGCATTTGCTGACTCAAGTCTGCATTTTGAATTTCTTCAATTAATTTAACATTAGAAGATATATCAATCTTTTTTACTACAAATCCAAGCATTATGTTTCTACCATAGTACGAAGAGTATTTTTCTGTAACGAACCTTGCCACCCCCTCCTTTACATACTTTTTATTTAAATCAGATGAACCATCAATTCTCTTACATTCTATAATATAATATGCATCATCTTTTTCAAAATCACTCTTTTAACAAAATACGAATATCAACTCTTCCTATATGTTGTCCACTTCCGGCATAATTCTCTGGCACTTCAAGTTCAAATTTATACCCTGACATGCCATGAGCAGCCTTCTGCTTGTTCATATATTCTTCAAGCATGATACTTCTAATTTTATTTTCATCATTTGGTAACTTTAACTGCCTTTCCTCATAGTCTTTTACAATCAAAGCACATATATCAAGAATATAGGTTATAATTTTTTCAAAATTTGCACGATATAATGCCCTTAAAATGTTTCTATTTAACATACCACTCATCTACAGTCCTCCTTCCCCAGAAGTACTGCATTTAGTACTTTATAACTATCTTTGATAGCCATTGCAGGATGCCAATTTTTAGCCTCTATAGGTTTTACAATTACAAACGAATCTTCCGAAAACTCTACAACATTTTTCGTTTGATAAAAACAATCATTCAATTGATAAATCATAAAGTTTGTTAATAAACTGACATCTTCATCAACATTATCAATAACAAAAATATCTTCTATCTGACTTGTAAAAGAGAGTTTTACTTGTACAGCTGCAAACTTTCCTTTTATATCTGGGTAGATAGTTATTTTATAATGCACATTGCTTTGTCCAAAATGTTCATCCCATATCTTAGATAATATTGATACATACTTTTTCATTGTTTTTGCATCACATTTTGTTTCTTGATAGGTACCACAAAGCATTGGAATTTGAATAGATAAGGCATAATCAACAAAATAATTATCTTGTAAGCCATACATCCTCATAACGCATTGGTTTAAGGCTACTTGTAGTTCATTCCTATTTTTCCCCCATTCCTCTCGTTGCATTTTCTCCACCAATTCAACAAGTTCGTCATTATAT
>ENA-OQHF01002058-OQHF01002058.1-human-gut-metagenome-genome-assembly--contig:-NODE-2058-length-10461-cov-2.889104_pt1 | contig 10461 bp, 10 predicted proteins | sample MGYA00242559_ERZ504709 | MGnify/ENA primary metagenome ERZ504709 (study PRJEB26092, sample SAMD00036203) | human gut metagenome | host: Homo sapiens | study: EMG produced TPA metagenomics assembly of...
TTCCAGCTCCAGCACTGCGCGCTTTGTCAGCACGCCTGCCAGATGCCTGCGGTATTCGGCGCTGCCGCGCATATTGGAGCCGGTAACGATCTGCGCTTTTACGCCTTCGGCAAACTGTGCGGCAAGCTGTTCGCCGCAAGGGCAGGCTCTGCCGGAAGCTCGACCGCACGGCGCGCAGCGGACGCGCACCAATCACGATGCGGTAATCTCCGGTCTCCATCCGGGCGGCGGCACAGGTCAGCACCGGGATATCGGTCTGGCTGTTGCGCACCGACTGGTAATAAAGCTGCATCGGTGTCTTTTTTACGATCAGCCGCACCAGAATGTCCCGGTCGTAGGGGCGCTGGGCATATTCCTGCAAAGGCAGGATGCCGCCTTTGTACAGTTCTACATCACAGTCCATGGCAAGGAACATGGTCAGCACGTCCGAAAAGCCGAACCGGCTGTAAATGCTGCCGCCCACAGTAGCCAGATTGCGCAGCTGCACGCCCACGATATGGCGCACAGCCTCCCGCATAGCGCCGTGGGTGTAGGCGGCAAGCCCCGGGTGCTGTTCCAGCTGGCGCAGGGTGACCATAGCGCCGATGGAAAAGCCCTCCTCGTTCTCCTCAATGGTATCCAGTCCCAGACCGGAAAGGTCGATGGCGGTGCCGACATTGATGGTTTCCATCTTCAGCCAGATCATGCCGCCCAAAATGCGGTTTGGTTTTTTCTGGTTCAGCTGCCACGCTTCCTCCAGACTTTCTGCCCGCTTGTATTCTCGGATCGTCATCATGTGCAGTACCTCTCTTTTCTATCGCTGCGATATCTCTGCTTTTATTTTAGCACAGCTTTCGGTATAATACTATTATAAAATGCTGCTGAAGGGGTGTATTTGTATGAAAAAGTCGCTTACAGTCGGCTGTGTGATCATGGCTTCCGGGCTGAGCCGCCGGTTTGGTGCAAACAAGCTGCTGGCAGATTTTTGCGGGCAGCCCATGCTCTGCCGGGCCTTTGCCGCTACCGCTGCACCTAGTATCTCCGCCCGCATCGTGGTGACCCGCTCGGAGGAGGTGCAGGCACTGTGCAGGGCGCAGGGCGTCCCGGTGCTGCTGCACAGCCTGCCTGGCCGCAACGATACCGTTCGGCTGGGGCTTTCAGTGCTGCTGAAGCAGCTGCCGGAGCTTAGCGGCTGTATGTTTCTCCCCGGGGATCAGCCCCTGCTGCGCCGGGAGACAGTAGAAGCCATGACCGCTCTTTTCTGCCGTGAGCAGCCCTCCCCGACAGAATGGCAAAAAGAAACAGAACGGGAGATCTTCCGTCTGGGTGCCGTGGCCGAAAACGACCCGGCGCCGCTTGTTGGAAGTCCCGTTCTGTTTGGAAGCAGTTTCTTTCCGGAACTGCTCGCCCTGCCGGAAAATAAAGGCGGCAACATACTGCTTAAAAAGTACCCTGCGCAGGTGCGCACGGTCTGCATTGCGGACAGCGCAGAGCTGCTGGATGCAGACACCCCGGAGGTGTTGCAGCAGCTGGAAGCCCTTGCCCGGCAAAAAAATTAAAATTTATTCTGCCATATCGTTCTTGGGCAGCAGCACGTTCAGCAGAATTGCCACAAAGGCGGCCGGAACAATGCCGGACTCGCCGCAGATCAGCTGGAGGGCCTGCGGAGCCTGTGCCAGAATGCCGCTGTTGGCACCCATGCCGTAGCCCACGCCCAGTGCCACGGACACGATGGTCAGGTGGCGCGGGGTCATCTTTTCCTTGGTGATCAGCTGGATGCCGCTGACCACGATGGAAGAGAACATCATAACGGCAGCACCGCCCAGAACGGCCTGCGGCATGATAGAGATCAGCGCGCCCAGCTTGGGGATCAGGCCGCAGAGGATCAGGAACACGGCACCGGAGGCCAGTGCCATACGGTTAACCACCTTGGTCATGGCCACCAGACCCACGTTCTGGCTGAAGGAGGTGTTGGGCAGTACGCCGAACAGTGCGGCAAAGGTGGAGCCGAGGCCATCGCAGATGACGCCGCCGGACAGCTCCTTATCAGAGGGCTCACGGTTCATGCCGCCCTCCATCACGCCGGAGATATCGCCCACAGTCTCCACTGCGGTAACGATGAACATGATCAGCACCGGCAGGATTGCACGGGCATCGAATACCACCTTGACCGGCATCAGCTTGGGTACTGCGAACCAGGAGGCCTGTGCCACCTTGTTCCAGTTGAGCACCCATGCCTTGGTGAACTCTACGCCATCAGCAGTCACGCCAGTGGTGGGCAGTACCAGCCCCATGATGAAAGCAACCACATAACCGGCCAGAATGCCGATGAGGATGGCGGAGGAGCTGAGGAAACCGGTGGTCCAGTGCTTGAAGAACAAGATGACCACCAGCACGAACAGTGCCAGCAGCAGGTTCTCCACAGAGCCGAAGTCCTTGGCCTTGTTGCCACCGCCGAAGGAGTTGATACCTACCGAAATCAGCGAAAGACCGATGGAAAGCACCACCGTGCCGGTGACCACCGGCGGGAAGAACTTGCGCAGCGGCTTCAGGAAAAAGCCCAGCACGCTTTCAAAAATACCGCCGATGATGGATGCGCCCATAATCGCGCCATAGGCCAGCACACCGCCGCCCATCGTGCCCACAACGCTGTTGAACACGCCAATAAAGCCGGAACTGGTACCCATGATAATAGGTACTGCGCCGCCCACGGGTCCGATGGTGAACAGCTGCACCAGCGTGACGATACCTGCCACGAACATGGCGCTCTGCAGCAGGGTGACCTGCAGGTCTGCAAACTCGCCGCCTGCAATGCCGCAGGCGCTGGTGATGATCAGCAGCGGGGTCAGGTTGCCCACGAACATGGCGCAGACGTGCTGCAAGCCCAGCGGAATGGCCTGCCGCAGGGACATTTTGGCTTCAAACTGATAAGCCGCTTCTTCAAGCTTGACTTCCTTCAAAAATTCCACTCTCCTCAAGGTTTTAAAGGTTTATGCGGTTCGGATGCTTTGCAAAAAAGCGAAAACATTATAGCAAAATGCAGATAAGATGTAAAATAAGTATGACTTTTGTATGAAAAATTGCTGTATCCCACAAGTGAACTTTTCTCCGGCAGACAAGCAAAAAAGCAGGACTTCCGCATGATTTGTCCAGCCTGATTCGGCTGGCATCATACAGAATCCCCTGCTTTTTTCGTGCTTTTCTCTGTTTTTGTGCGATACGGAAAAAATTTTTGTTTCTGCGGTCAGAGCAGTCCATAATCCCGCAAACAGCGCGTCAGCCCTGCCTGTGTAGTGTCAAATACGATGCCATGCGCCTGCAGCTTGCTGCAATCCATCGCAAGGTTCCTCACCCAGTCAGCTTCCTGAATATCGACCGTGATCCCCAGTGTCTCAGCAAACTGCCGGGCGGTCAGTACCATGTTTTCAGCGTTTTCACTGCCAAAGTTATAGACCCCGCCGGGCAGGGTCAGGGCAGCTTCCAGCAGTGCTACCGCCTGCCGGACGTAGGTGATGCCCCGGAAGTCCCGGACAGAAAAGCGGACAGATTCTCCCCGCTGCGCCGCACGCAGAAGGTTCAGCGGCAGGTTGCCCCGGATGGGCAGCCGGTAGCCCGGCAGGTCGTACATCCATGTGGCGCGCAGCAATACGGCACCCGGGCAGAGCGCCTGCACCCGCTGCTCCATTTCCAGCTTGTCCTGCCCGTACACATTGGCAGGCTTTAACGGAATCGTTTCCGGCAGCGGGCCGGACTGCTCCACACCGGCATAGACCTGATCCGAACTGAAGGCCACCAGCTTTGCGCCGGTCTCCGCTGCGGCACGGGCAAGCCAGACCGGCAGCTCCACATTGGCGCGGTAAGCCTGCTCCGGGTGATCGGCACAGTAACCGGTATCCGAAATGGCTGCGGTGTGCAGAATGCCATCCTGGCGCTGCTGCAAAACTGCTTGCCGCACGGCGTCCTCCCTTGCTGTTGCCAGAAAGCCTTTGGGAAAGGTGCACAGCTCGTAACGCCCCGCCCATTGCTGCACCACGCGGGAGCCCACAAAGCCGCCTGCACCGGTTACAAGGATCTTCTTCATTTTGTTCTCCCGCAATAAGGCATCAGATAAAAAATTCCAGCACGAACACCACGGCGCAGCAGCCCGCAGCCACCTGAAACAGACTTGCTCCAAACCATGCGGCGGCAATGCCCACCACCAACGCAACAGCACCGGCTGCCGGGCTCTGCGTTGCCTGAATGATGGCCGGAAAGGTCATCACAGCCAGCGTTACATAGGGCACATAGTACAAAAAACGACTGGATAAAAGCGGTTTTTGATCGGTTTGCGGATCAGCGTCAGCGGCAGGATGCGGATGACATAGGATACCAATGCCATGACCGCAATATAGATATAATTGTTATGCGTCATCTTCGTTTTCCTCCTGCCTGACCGGGGAAACAGCACCGCTGCTGCGCCGGAGATCGCCACCGTTAAAAGAATGGTGCGGGTACCCTCGGAGAGTGCCGAGATGCCCGGCAGATAGCTGCACAGAAAGCTCAGCGCAAAAGCTGATGACGACCAGCACCGCAACGATCCGGTCTTTGCGAGCCGGCGGGATGATGATAGCCAAAAAACATTCCGTACAGCGCCACACTCAGGGCGCTGACCACCCGCAGCGGCAGCAGATTGCCCGCAATAATGCCCAAGCGCCGTACCGGAAGCCCAAGCCGGCTGCCGCCAGCAGGATAGCGCCATAGGTATAGTACGGATTCAGGTTGCCCGGGCGGGCGATAGTAATGCCGAACAGTTCGTCCGTGACATCATAGCCGATGAGCAGCCGATGCCAGAAGGGCGTTTCCGGCGCAAAGCGCTGTGCCAGTGCACAGCTCATCAGAAGATACCGCGCATTGGCGATCAGCGTAATGACCGCCACCTCAAAATAGGTGGCGTTTGCCATGATCAACGCAAATGCGGCATATTCTCCTGCGGAGGCATTGTTCAGCAGGCTGACAAGAAACCCCTGAAACGGCGTAAAACCCGCCTTGCGCGCCGCGATGCCCAGCGAAAACGATACCGCAAAGTAGCCCAGTGCAATGGGCACGCCGTCCCGCATTCCGTCGCAGAACACCTTGCGGCTGAACTGATCCGCCCTTCCTGTTTGGACGAGCTGCGGCTCTAAAAGCCTCTGCTTCGATTCCATAGTTGATACTTCCCCTTTCCTATTTTGCAAACAGCAGATTCTATTATACTCCCCTGCGGGCAGAGAAGGAAGGGGTTTCGGGCTTTTTTTGTGTAAAATGCTACGGTCAAAATGCTTAGAGTTTGCGCTGATATAGGAACCACTTTGAATGTTACGGCTTGTTTGATCGTGCTGGAAGATAAAAACACCCCGGAAGGTTTCGTTTTTGAAGGACCTTCTGGGGTGTTGGTGCTATAAGGGATTACTCGAGCTCGATCGTTGCAGGCGGCTTACCGGTGCAATCGTAGAACACGCGGTTGACGTGCTTGACCTCGTTAACGATGCGGCTGGTGACAGTGCCCAGAACATCCCACGGCATATCATAGCTTTCTGCGGTCATGAAGTCGGTGGTGGTCACGGCGCGCAGCGCAACGGCGTAATCGTAGGTACGCTCGTCGCCCATAACGCCGACGCTGTGCATATTGGTCAGTGCAGCGTAATACTGGCTAATCTCCTTATCCAGACCGGCCTTGGCAATCTCCTCGCGCCAGATGGCGTCAGCGTCCTGCACGATAGCGACCTTCTCGGGGGTTACCTCGCCGATGATGCGGATGCCCAGACCGGGGCCGGGGAACGGCTGACGGCTGACCAGATACTCAGGCAGACCCAGCTCACGGCCGGCCTGACGAACCTCGTCCTTGAACAGGTTACGCAGAGGCTCCACCAGTTCCTTGAAGTCCACGGTATCGGGCAGACCGCCCACGTTATGGTGGCTCTTGATGACGGTGGACTCGCCGCCCAGACCGCTCTCCACCACGTCGGGGTAGATGGTGCCCTGTGCAAGGAAGTCTACCTTGCCGATCTTCTTGGCCTCTTCCTCGAACACGCGGATGAACTCTTCGCCGATGATCTTGCGCTTGCGTTCCGGCTCGGTGACGCCCTTCAGCTTGCTGAAGTAGCGGTCGCGGGCATCCACACAGATGAAGTTGATGTCGAAACCGTTGGCATTGCCCGGGCCAAAGACAGAGCAGACCTCTTCCTTTTCGTTCTTGCGCAGCAGACCGTGATCCACGAACACGCAGGTCAGCTGCTTGCCGATGGCCTTAGCCAGCATAGCGGCCAGCACGGAGGAATCCACGCCGCCGGACAGGGCGCACAGCACCTTGCCCTCGCCGATGCGCTCCCGCAGAGCCTTGACGTTGTTTTCCACAAAGGAATCCATCTTCCAGTCGCCGGAGCAGCCGCAGACGTTGTACACAAAGTTGCGCAGCATCTTCTTGCCCTCGGCGGTGTGCAGCACCTCCGGGTGGAACTGTACGGCGTACAGACCCTTTGCGGCATTTTCAACGGCTGCCACAGGGCAGTTTGCTGTGTGAGCAGTGATCTGGAAGCCGGGTGCCGCCTGCTCAATGTAGTCGTTGTGGCTCATCCAGCAGATGGTAGAGGGCTGCACATCGGTGAACAGCTTACTCTCGGTGTTGACGAACACCTCGGTCTTACCGTACTCACGCTCGGGAGCGCGGCAGACATGACCGCCCAGCAGGTGCATCATCAGCTGGCTGCCGTAGCAGATGCCCAGCACAGGTACGCCCCAGCTGAAGATCTCGGGGTCGATGGTGGGAGAGTCCTCCAGATAAACGCTGTTGGGGCCGCCGGTGAAGATAATGCCCTTGGGATTCTTGGCCTTGATGACCGAAAGATCGGTTTTATAGGAATAGATCTCGCAGTAGACATTATTTTCTCGGACGCGGCGGGCAATCAGCTGATTGTACTGTCCGCCAAAGTCCAGCACGATGACAGTTTCATGCTGCATGATGTTTTCCTCCATTTTTAAATGTGTTTTACAGATAATTCTAGTATAGCACATCTTACAAGAAAAAGCGACAGTTTTTGTGAAGTTTTCTGTTATTCTCTTTTGCGTATCGGATGTCGCAGCACGGTTTTCAGCTTCTCCGGCACGGTGCGGCACGGGTCTCCCAGATAGATCTCGTGATGGAAGCGTGTGTCTGAAAAATCCGGGCAATATCCCTGCTCTGCTGCAAACGCATCCAGCTGCCGCAGGGTCTCCGGTTCGGTATCATAGGAGCCGATGTGCATACACTGCACGCACAGGCCTTCATCGTAGGTGAAAAATTCTACCTTGGAAAAGTCCTTTTTCTTTTTGGCTGTGGCTTCCTGCACTGCCCAGTCAAATTCTGCACGGGTGACAAATTCCGGCAGACGGATCATGGAGGTCCAGATAAAGGTCTCCTTGTTGGAAAAATCCACGCCCTCTGCCCCGGGCTGATGCCACAATCCTTCCAGCGGCGGAACAACATATTCAAAGTAGCCGTCTATCTTATGGCTGCCCTTGCAGCTCATTTTAATAGTAAACGCAATGCCGTACAGCAGCTCCAGCGCCGCCTTGTATTCCCCTGCCGGGTCGTTGGGGTCGCCCTTGCCCTGCACCGCAGCAAAATTCATAGGTGGAACGGTGATAATCTGCGGTTTCTGCGGCGGGAGATAGAATTCTTTGTATTCTTTCTTATAGTCAAATGGCATCTTTCTTTTCTCCTTCTAACAGTTCACGCTGTTTCTTTTTGCTAAAGCCGCCCAGCACCAGACGATAAGATTTTTCCAGCATCTCCCGCAGCAATGCGTCCGGCACATTTCCCTCTGCTTTTACAGAGTTCCAATGCACCTTATTCATATAATAGCCCGGAATGATATCTTCATACTGTCGGCGCAGAAAATCGCCCTCGGCGGGGTCCAGCTTGCAGGTGATATACACCGGCTTTCCCGTGGCATCATCCAGACAGACGGCTGCAAACATTTTGCCGCCGATGTGGTATCTTATCCAGTTCCACTCTGCCTGTAAGTCTTTGGTAACGCTAGGCTTTTGAAGAAGCTCTGTGTCGATCCAGCTGTATTTCATGGCAGCACCTCCGTTTTTCTCAGTATAACTGATTCAGAAGCATTTGTAAACAAAAAGTTGTTGGATTTCGCTTGTAATACGTCATCTCTGAAAAATTGGCAACAAAAAAGAGCCATCCGCTCAGAAAACCTGAGAGGATAGCTCTTGCGTTTGATGTTATGATCAGATGGAAATGGTGTTACATACGTCCACCAGCACGGGGTCAAGGCTCTTGGTCATCTCCAAAGCCTCGTCCACAGGGTAGTCCACCAGCTTCTCGCCCTTCATGCCGACGATGCGGTTATACTTGCCCTGCTCCAGTAGGCAGACAGCCTGATAACCCATGGCAGAAGCATTCACGCGGTCGCGCAGGGTGGGAGAACCGCCGCGCTGCACATGACCCAGAATGGTTGCGCGGGAATCGATGCCGGTGCGCGCCTGGATCTCGTTGGCAATCTCCTGTGCATGGCCCACGCCCTCGGCCACAATGATGATAAAGTGACGCTTGCCAGTCTTCTGGGTCTCGGCGATCTTATCCAGAATGTCGCGCTGCATATCGAATTCCTTCTCGGGCAGCAGCACAGCCATAGCGCCGGAGGCGATGGCCACGTTCAGCGCAATGTAACCGGCGTTGCGGCCCATGACCTCGACCACACTGCAGCGGTCGTGGCTCTGGGTGGTGTCGCGCAGCTTGTCGATCATTTCCAGCGCGGTGTTCATGGCGGTATCGTAGCCAATGGTGTAATCGGTGCAGCCGATATCGTTATCAATGGTGCCGGGCAGGCCGATCATGGGGATGCCGCGGTGTGCCAGTGCGCGGGCACCGCGGTAGGAGCCGTCGCCGCCGATAACGACCAGCGCATCAATGCCCAGCTCGCGGCACTTTTCAGCGCCCTTATCCTGACCTTCCTTGGTCTTGAACTCCAGGCAGCGTGCCGTATACAGAATGGTGCCGCCAGCAGAAATGATGTTAGAAACGCTGCGCAGGTTCATTTCAAAGCACTCGCCGTTCAGCAGGCCGTTGTAGCCGCGCTGAATGCCGATCATACGGAAGCCCTTGTGCAGGCCGGTGCGTACCACAGCGCGCACAGCAGCGTTCATGCCGGGAGCATCACCACCGCTTGTAAGCACGCCAATCGTTTTGATTTGCTTTTCCATACGAGAGATTCCCTCCAATTTACAGTTCAGTTCTTCATTTACCCTTTTGCCTGTACCCTCTTCTTCCAGAAACAGGCCAGTTGCTTTGCAACAGCTTTGATTCGCCTTTAATGATTATAGCACACCATCCAGACAAATTTCAATAGGGTTTTGAGACTTTATGCAATTCCATGCGGTGCAAAATAATGACGGTACATCGCATTATTTTTGCAATTTGTACCACTTGGAAAAATTGAAATCGTCCCATGCAGTGCCATTCGTGCACAAATATGTCATTTTGTTGCAACGTTTTCTGTGCCCAGCAGCCGCTCCAGCTCTTTGAAGAAGAGCGGGTGCCCGGAGGTGTACAACCGGCGCGGCGCGGCCAGCTTCTGCTTGGTATCCTCCAGATACAGGATCACCGGGATATCACCATCAAAGATCTCCAGCAGATTCACCACTTTATCGTACTGAGGGCAGCTGCGGGACGGCAGACGGATAAACACCCGCCGGGCAGCTGTTTTGACAGGGTCCGGGCGGCCTTTATCCAAGCGGGTCGGGTCGTAGCTGTCGATGGGCAGAATGCTGTCTGCCAGCAGCTTGGAGGCTTCATCTTCCCGCACGGAAAGCCGGCCGTCGATGACCACAACAGCGTTTTCCTGAATGGCATCCCGGAACCTGTCCAACACCTTGGGGAACACGATCACCTCCATGGTGCCGGTCAGATCCTCCACACTGGTAAAGGCCATCATGCTGTTGGATTTTGTCGTCATCATGCGGTTTTTGACTACTGCACACACGATACGCACCTTTTCGCCGTCCTGCACATGGGCATCCTCGCCGGTGAGGTCTTTGATGGTGTGGGAGCCGATGCGGGCAGATTTTTCCCGGTAAGCGTCCAGCGGATGACCGGACAGGTACAGGCCGCTGACCTCTTTTTCTTGTTGCAGCAGCTCGGCAGGGGTGTACTCTGCCAAGGGGCGGATCTCGTAGACGTCCTCCTGCGGGCTTTGCTGCACTTCCCCGCTCATTACGGAGAACAGATCCAACTGTCCTTCCAGATTGGCGGCGAGAGTCGGTCTCGATACTCTTGAGGATGCCCTCTACCGCCTCCACCATGCTGTGACGGTTGGAGCCGAAGCAGTCAAAGGCACCGGCTTTGATCAGGCTTTGCCACCGCGCGGTCGGTTCAACTCACTGCCGTGCATCCGCTTGCAGAAATCATAAAGGCTTGTCGTAGGGCTTTTCCTTACGCTCGGTGACTGCGTTTTCGATTGAGGTTGCGGCCTA
>ENA-OQHF01002060-OQHF01002060.1-human-gut-metagenome-genome-assembly--contig:-NODE-2060-length-10455-cov-2.230442_pt1 | contig 10455 bp, 8 predicted proteins | sample MGYA00242559_ERZ504709 | MGnify/ENA primary metagenome ERZ504709 (study PRJEB26092, sample SAMD00036203) | human gut metagenome | host: Homo sapiens | study: EMG produced TPA metagenomics assembly of...
GCCGCTGCGCAACCAATCACTATTATTGGTCTGTTATCAAGGCAAAACAGTGTTGCGACGCCATTTTTGAACCACTGTTATTAATTTTGTTATAAACCTGTTATCAAACTGTTATCGCATGCGATTGAACATTTGGCCTGTGAGCGTCATACTAGAGGCTGTCGATGACGAACAGTCACCAAACAGGATGAAAGATCATCCAAAAAATAAACACTGCTCGAGGAGGAGTATTTATGAAGAATTGGAAGAAGGCCATTGCCCTCGTTGCTTCTGCTGCTGCGCTTGTCAGCGTTGCCGCATGCGGTTCCAGCAACGCAGGTGGCAGCTCGGACTCCGGCAAGAAGACGGTTGGCTTCGTGGCTGTCGGTCCTGAGGGCGGCTTCCGTACCGCCAACGAGAAGGACATTCAGAAGGCATTCGAGGATGCCGGCTTTGACCTGACCTACTCTCCGACCCAGAACAACGATCAGCAGAAGCAGATTCAGGCGTTCAACAAGTTCGTTAACGACGAAGTCGACGCCATCATCCTGTCCTCCACCGAGGATTCCGGTTGGGATGACTCCCTGAAGAAGGCCGCTGAGGCTGAGATTCCGGTCTTCACCGTTGACCGTAACGTGGACGTCAAGGACGCCGAGGCCAAGAAGGCCATCGTTGCTCACATCGGACCGTCCAACGTCTGGTGCGGCGAGCAGGCTGCCGAGTTCGTGAACAAGAACTTCCCGGATGGCGCCAACGGCTTCATCCTCGAAGGCCCTGCCGGCCTGTCCGTGGTGAAGGATCGTGGCACTGGTTGGGGCAACAAGGTTGCCTCCAACGTCAAGGTTCTTGAGTCCCAGTCCGCTAACTGGTCCACTGATGAGGCCAAGACCGTGACCGCTGGTCTGCTCGACAAGTACAAGTCCGACAACCCGCAGTTCATCTTCGCTCAGAACGACGAGATGGGCCTCGGTGCCGCTCAGGCTGTTGACGCCGCCGGCCTCAAGGGCAAGGTCAAGATCATCACCATCGACGGTACCAAGAACGCTCTGCAGGCTCTTGTTGATGGTGACCTCTCCTACGTGATCGAGTACAACCCGATTTTCGGCAAGGAAACCGCTCAGGCCGTCAAGGACTACCTGGATGGCAAGACCGTTGAGAAGGACATCGAGATCGAGTCCAAGACCTTCGACGCCGCCTCCGCCAAGGAAGCTCTGGACAACAACACCCGCGCCTACTGATAAGTCTGCTGCGACTCATTGATAACTGAACCAAATAATTGATGTGATGGTGTGAGAAGGATGTTCCTTCCACACCATCACTCATGTGTGGCTCAAATATCACAAAACGATAACACTTCATTCTCGTTTAAGGCAAAGACATGACAGATAAAAACCCCATCGTCGTAATGAAAGGCATTACGATTGAATTCCCGGGCGTCAAGGCCTTGGATGGTGTTGATTTGACTCTCTACCCGGGCGAAGTTCACGCCCTGATGGGTGAGAACGGTGCAGGCAAGTCCACCATGATTAAGGCTCTGACCGGTGTGTACAAGATCAACGCCGGCTCCATTATGGTGGACGGCAAGCCCTCAGCTAAGTCAGCGCCACCTCGACGCACAAAACGCCGGTATCGCCACCGTGTATCAGGAAGTGAACCTGTGCACCAACCTTTCCGTCGGTGAGAACGTGATGCTGGGCCACGAAAAGCGCGGCCCCTTCGGCATCGACTGGAAGAAGACCCACGAGGCCGCCAAGAAGTATTTGGCACAGATGGGCCTCGAATCCATTGACCCGCACACTCCGCTGAGCTCCATCTCCATCGCTATGCAGCAGCTGGTCGCCATCGCCCGCGCTATGGTTATCAACGCCAAGGTGCTGATTCTCGATGAGCCGACCTCTTCGCTGGATGCCAACGAGGTCAGGGACCTGTTCGCGATCATGCGCAAGGTGCGTGACTCGGGCGTGGCCATCCTCTTCGTCTCCCACTTCCTCGATCAGATTTATGAGATTACCGATCGTCTGACCATTCTGCGTAACGGCCAGTTCATCAAGGAGGTCATGACCAAGGACACCCCGCGCGACGAACTCATCGGCATGATGATTGGTAAGTCCGCCGCCGAGCTGTCCCAGATTGGTGCCAAGAAGGCTCGCCGTGAAATCACCCCTGGCGAGAAGCCGATCGTCGATGTCAAGGGCCTCGGCAAGAAGGGCACCATCAACCCGGTTGATGTTGACATCTACAAGGGTGAGGTCGTTGGCTTCGCTGGCCTGCTGGGCTCCGGTCGTACCGAGCTTGGTCGACTCCTGTATGGTGCCGACAAGCCGGATTCGGGTACCTACACGCTCAACGGCAAGAAGGTCAACATCTCCGATCCGTACACGGCTTTGAAGAACAAAATCGCGTACTCCACCGAAAACCGTCGTGATGAGGGCATCATCGGCGACCTGACCGTCCGCCAGAACATCCTTATCGCCCTGCAGGCAACGCGCGGTATGTTCAAGCCGATTCCCAAGAAGGAAGCGGACGCCATCGTTGACAAGTACATGAAGGAACTCAACGTTCGTCCCGCCGACCCGGATCGCCCGGTCAAGAATCTCTCCGGCGGCAACCAGCAGAAGGTGCTCATTGGCCGTTGGCTGGCCACGCACCCCGAGCTGCTGATTCTGGACGAGCCGACCCGTGGTATCGATATCGGTGCCAAGGCTGAAATTCAGCAGGTCGTGCTTGACCTGGCTTCTCAGGGCATGGGCGTTGTCTTCATCTCCTCCGAGCTTGAAGAGGTCGTGCGTCTGTCCGACGACATCGAGGTTCTCAAGGACCGCCACAAGATCGCAGAAATCGAAAACGACGACACCGTCTCTCAGGCGACCATCGTCGAAACCATCGCTAACACCAACGTAAACACCGGAAAGGAGGCATGAGATGGCTGAAAAGGCAAAAGCCGAGGGCAACAACTTTGTCAAGAAGCTGCTGAGCAGCAACCTGACCTGGTCGATCGTCGCATTCATTCTTCTGGTCATCATCTGCACCATCTTCCAGCATGACTTCCTGGCTCTGAGCTGGAACAGCAACACCGGTGGTCTGGCCGGCCCGCTGATCACCATGCTCCAGGAATCTGCCCGATACCTGATGATTGCAACCGGTATGACCTTGGTTATCTCCACCGCCGGTATCGACCTTTCGGTCGGTTCCGTTATGGCAGTGGCAGGTGCCGCCGCCATGCAGACCCTGTCCAATGGCATGAACGTGTGGCTCTCCATCCTCATCGCCTTGGCTGTTGGTCTGGCCATTGGCTGCGTCAACGGCGCTCTGGTTTCCTTCCTGGGCCTACAGCCGTTCATCACCACCCTGATTATGATGCTCGCCGGCCGTGGTATGGCCAAGGTCATCACCTCCGGTGAGAACACCGACGCCTCCGCAGTTGCTGGCAACGAACCGCTGAAGTGGTTCGCCAACGGCTTCATTCTGGGCATTCCCGCCAACTTCGTCATCGCCGTTATCATTGTGATTCTCGTTGGCCTGCTGTGCCGCAAGACCGCTATGGGCATGATGATTGAGGCCGTGGGCATCAACCAGGAAGCCTCCCGTATGACCGGTATCAAGCCGAAGAAGATCCTCTTCCTCGTCTACGCGATTTCCGGCTTCCTCGCGGCCATCGCTGGTCTGTTCGCCACCGCATCCGTGATGCGTGTCGACGTGGTTTAAGACCGGTCAGGACCTCGAAATGTACGCCATTCTGGCAGTCGTCATCGGCGGTACTTCACTGCTGGGTGGTAAGTTCTCCCTCGCCGGCTCTGCTGTCGGTGCTGTAATTATCGCCATGATCCGCAAGACCATCATCAGCCCTGGGCGTCAACGCCGAGGCAACTCCGGCCTTCTTCGCCGTCGTTGTGATTGTGATCTGCGTGATGCAGGCTCCGAAGATTCACAACCTGAGCGCGAATATGAAACGCAAGCGCGCGCTCAAGGCTCAAGCTAAGGCGGTGGCAGCATGACAACAGCTACGGCAAACAAAGTGAAGGCTCCCAAGAAGGGCTTCAAGCTCGATCGTCAGATGATCCCGACCCTCGCGGCCGTGGTGATCTTCATCCTGATGATCATCATGGGTCAGGCGTTGTTCGGCACCTACATTCGACTGGGCTTCATCTCCTCCCTGTTCATTGACCACGCCTACCTGATTATTCTGGCTGTGGCCATGACCCTGCCGATTCTGACCGGTGGTATCGATTTGTCTGTCGGTGCTATCGTGGCCATCACCGCAGTCGTCGGCCTGAAGCTGGCGAACGCCGGCGTGCCCGCCTTCCTGGTCATGATCATCATGCTGCTCATCGGCGCTGTGTTCGGCCTGCTGGCCGGCACCTTGATCGAGGAATTCAACATGCAGCCGTTCATCGCGACCCTGTCGACGATGTTCCTGGCCCGTGGTCTTGCCTCCATCATCTCCACCGACTCGCTGACCTTCCCGCAGGGCAATGACTTCTCGTTCATCTCCAACGTGATCAAGATCATCGACAATCCGAAGATCTCCAACGATCTGTCCTTCAACGTCGGCGTGATCATCGCACTGGTGGTTGTGGTCTTCGGCTACGTCTTCCTGCACCATACCCGCACCGGACGCACCATCTACGCCATCGGCGGCTCCCGTTCCTCCGCGGAACTCATGGGTCTGCCGGTCAAGCGCACGCAGTACATCATCTACTTGACCTCTGCGACTCTCGCCGCCCTGGCCTCGATCGTGTACACCGCAAACATCGGCTCTGCCAAGAACACTGTGGGTGTTGGCTGGGAGCTCGACGCCGTTGCCTCCGTGGTCATCGGCGGTACGATCATCACCGGTGGCTTCGGCTACGTGCTCGGCTCCGTGCTCGGCTCTCTGGTCCGCTCCATCCTCGATCCGCTCACCTCTGACTTCGGTGTGCCGGCCGAATGGACCACCATCGTTATCGGTCTCATGATCCTCGTCTTCGTTGTGCTTCAGCGCGCGGTGATGGCGGTCGGCGGAGATAAAAATAGCGGGCTTGCCCGCTCGGTCTCCGCACCGAATACGACACACACCATAACTGAATAGGCGGGATCAGCCCGGCTGCTGTGATGGCAAGGTCACAGCAGCCGGCACTGCCCGCCAAAGCTTTCTTTCTCCTTTTCTTCCTTTCATTAGCGTGTGGGGCGTGCCCCGGGGTTCTCCCGGGGCACGCCCCACACGTGTTTGGAAAGCTGGGACTCTATTGATGATCGGATTTATGCACGCTTACGTGCCGCGCGAATGCGGAACGCGGTGGCCAGACAGCACCAGCCAATCAGGCAGATAACCGTCATCGTGGCAAACGTCCATGTGCCGCCGACGGCAGTGGCGTGAGCAAACTCAGCGGTGCCTTCTTCTCCTGCGCCGGCCTGAGCCACGGAAAGAATCGTGGAGAACAGTGCGGTACCGGCAGCGCCGCCAAACTGAAGACACGTGTTGAAAATGGCGTTGCCGTCCGGCTTGAACTCGGGAGAGACCTCCGACAGGCCACTGGTCATCACATTCGCATTGCCGATGGAATAGAACAGACCGAAAATGAAATAGAATCCGGCGAGCAGCAAGGGCGTAAGCTGCATCGAGAACACCAGCATAAGCACTGGGCCCAAAATAGCGATGCCGATCGGAATCAGAATCGGCTTGACCGCGCCGAACTTATCGTAGAACCAGCCGCCAAGCGGGGCACAGACAGCGCCGACCAGTGCGCCGGGCAGCACCAGAGAGCCGGCCACAAATGCCGTGGTGCCGAGCGAGAGCTGTGCCACATTGGTGATGACATAGCCGTAGCCGATGGCGACCAATGGCAGCAGCAGATATGCGCAGGCGTGTAACAGTACGGCGGGATCCTTGAGAATGCCAAGGCGCAGCAGCGGGGAGAGGCACGCTTGGAACTCATGGCGAACACGATCAACAAGGCGAGGCCCGCAATCAGACTGACAATGGCGATAATGCCGGAGCGTGTGGCTGACTTGCCGGACACCGCCGCACTGATGGCCACGCCACCTTGGTTGAGCGCCAGCACCAGACCGACCAGCGCGACAACAATGGACCCAAGCTGAATCGGGTCAAGATAGGCAGCCTCGGTCGGTGTCTTCTGCTCAATGCACTTCATGCCGATGCATGCTGCGATTAGCACCAGCGGAATGGCGATGACGAAAATCGCGCGCCACGGCAGCACTGTGGTCACCGCGCCGCCGACGGTCGGGCCGATGGCCGGAGCCACGGTAATGACCAGCGATCCTACGCCCATCAATCGGCCGATTTTCGAACGAGGAGACTGCTCCAGGATGATGTTGATCATCAACGGCGTGGCCACGCCTGAGCCAATGCCCTGAATAATGCGGGCGACAATCAGCAGCGGGAAGGCTTGGGCGACGATCATGATCAGCGAGCCAACGATGGCCAGAATCACAGCCGCAAGAAAAATGGTTTTCAGCGCGAATCGGCGCTTCAAAAACGAGCTGATGGGCATGGTAGCGGCCACCGCCAACAGATAAATCGTGGTAATCCATTGCACAGTGGCCGTGTCGACATGGAATTCGCGCATCAGTGCGGGGAAAAGCACGGTCATCACGGTTTCGGTCAGAATGCCAATGAAGGCAAGTGAGCCGACAGCCACAATCGCGCCGATAAGACGTGTGGGAATCTTCTCGTTATCAATATGCTGCTCAGGCATACATGCTCCTAAACGTTCGGTTGCAAGGTATGGAATGTAAGGTTTACCAACCGGCGTAGGTACCTGTGCGTGCGGATAAACCGGCAATCGTACTGCCTTGGCTGCACGCTATGGAATCACAAAACCACCTGTGAGTGTACGGTTCGGGGCGGACGCTACGGTCGATGCGCAATGGGTTGTCCCTTGGTTTGGTGGGGTTTGATGGGGCGGATTCGGCATTGGTCCGGTAGCAGTTCGGCATTGGTTCAGCATGAGGAAACCGCGATAATATCTGCCCTGCCGCCTAGTTTGGTGAACCATGGGGTATTGAGAACACGCATAAGCTGATTGTCAACTGCCTGCCACTCAACGAAGGAGAACGGCGGGCTTTCGCCAAGGCGGCTCGCGATGTGCCGCAGGAATTCGTGGGCGACGAAGCGCACCGCGGCGACATGGTCTGGTCGGCCGCTGTTCCCGAGGAGCTTCGCTCCCGAGCTACCGCAGTGCATCGGCAAGCTTTCCGGTCTCGCAGGCTTCCCAATACACCGGTCTTGAATGGTTGAGACCTTCGCGCCGGTGTGGATGCGTACATCTGCCCGGGTGTGCTGCCTCGCGGCACCATGGTCACCAATGCGAGCGGCGCGTATGGCCAAAGCGTGTCGGAACACATGTTCGCCACCATGTGGGCATTGATGAAGAACCTCAACCGGTATGCCTCCAATCAGCGTGATCATCAGTGGCAGGATGAAGGACCGGTATTGAGCCCGGAAGGTGGCATCTGCGCTGATTATCGGCGTCGGTGACATCGGTCGCATTCGCTGCAGCTGCCCAATCGTAGGTATGCGTACGTTTCGGCGTGCGCCGTCATGCGGACGTGCCGGCCAAGGGCATTGAAAAGATGTATGGCTTCGAGCGGCTGGAGACGCTGTTGCCATTGGCAGACGTGGTGGCGATGGCGGTGCCGCGCTCGCCGCAGACCCATCATCTGCTGAATGCGGATCGTCTGGGTCGTCTGAAATCCACAGCCATCGTGATTAATGCCGGGCGTGGCGACGCCATCGATCCCGAGGCCTTGGCTGACGCCTTGCACAATGGACGGCTCCACGGTGCCGGATTGGACGTCACCGAGCCTGAGCCGTTGCCGGCGGAAAGTCCGTTGTGGGATGAGCCGCATTGCCTGATCACCCCGCATGTGGCCGGCGGCAATCATTTGGAAAAGACTTCCGAACACATCATCCGCATCGCCCTGACCAACGTTTCCCGCTATGCCAAACAGCAGGAACTGTTGAATCTCGTGCGATACTGATTCGCCTGTGTCGGGCGGCGGGCGGCCATCGCCTGACACTGAATACAGATAAGGGGCGTATAACACCGTTGTTATACGCCCCTTATCGGGCAATCCGAAAAAGATGGTTGATAGTCAGTACCAATCAGTACTGGTTCGCGCCGATACCCTCGAACTTCACGTTGAAGCCACGCTGGTAATGCAGGAACATGCTGGCGCCATAGCGGTCGACCGGACGGTGCGTGAACAGCATACGAATGGCGAATGCGGTCTGCACGTCCTTAGGCAGCGCCAGGAATGCTTGGTGGGCGTCCCAGTACGGGTCGTACACCACGGCGGCACCGGGCACGTAGGCGTAACCGTAGCCATCCTCGTTGACGTATCCCATGAACGGCAGATCCCAGGCGTTGTGTTTGGTGAGTTGTGCCTTGAAGTCCTCGACCTCGGCCAACGCCGCGTCGCTCAGGCCGAAGCTCTTGGCCACTTCATTGGCCTTGGTTGTTTTCGAATCCGGGTCCTTGCCGAACATATCCGGGTTGACGATGATGACTTTTCCCTCCGCCATAATGTGTTCCTTTCAGCATGGCGTTCCCCAAGCAAGCACCTAGGGAAGTACTGGCATTGTTCGATTCACATATGAATTGAACAACATGTTACCTTCTCTGTAGAAAAGGATTGTGCACTTTGTTGATGTGCTGGTTTCAAAGCCTAGCATGAAAAATGGCGGATATAAGCCGTTTTGCCGGTTATTAATCTATTGGTAATGCAATTGGGAAGTTATGGTAGTCTGTGATGTCTGATGTTCATATCTTGCAAAAGTGAACATGATAAATGTTTGTTTTGAGGGTGAAAGCAACAAAGAAAACGGCCGTGTACATGAACTCATGTACACGGCCGGCGTGTCGCATCCCGCTGCGACTGCGGCATCGAGATGATACCTGCAGAGGCGTGGTTGATCAGGGGCCCAATGAACGTGGCCCGAGGTTAGTTTCAGTCTGATAGTTCGTAGCCGTTGGCGTCTTTATGCCACGGTGAGCCGGGCTTGCTGCACAGAATGATGATGCCTTCAACAAAGCCCCAGATGGCGGCTGCGATTGGGCCAAGTCCGAGCAGAATCCAGCCGACAAGCGTCAGCAGCAGCTGGGCCACGGCCTTGCCGGTATATCCCAGATAGAAGTTGTGCACGCCGAGGGTGCCGAGGAACAGGCCGAGCAGGCCGGCGACGATCTTCGACTTCTGCGCGTAGCCATAGCCGGGCTGCTGTTGGGTCGCCTGATAGTAGGTCTGCTGCGCGTAGGTTGGTGGCTGATTGTATGCGGACTGCGTGTATTGGGGCTGAGTCGGCTCCTGATAATAGGGGGTCTGCGCCGATTGTGCGTAATCCGTAGGTCCGTACGTCGGCTGGCCGTAGATGGGCTGTGCAGGTTGCGCAGGCTGAGTCGGCTGCCCGTAAGCGGGAGCGGCCGAGCCATATGCGGGGACGGACGAACCGTAGGCAGCCGACTGACCATATGGCTGACCATTGCCGTACGTACCGCCGGGGATGTTGTTGCCCTGCGTACCCGGGGCATATCCCTGCACGGGCTGCTGCGATGCGTACGGGTTGGGATTGTGCGGCTGTGATGCAGGCTGATTGTAGCCATCCTGCGACTGCCTGTAATCGGCTTGAGTTGAATCGTTCGTCGCGAAATACTCGTCTTGGCCGGAACCGTTGTAATCGGCATTGTTGTCACTCATGGTTTCAACAATATCCCATAATTTGCCTTGTTGCTTTCATCCACCCTGAAAGCAATCCCTGAAATCCCCCTGAATATGCGAGACGCCTGTCGAATTCAAGCATGAACTCGATTTCGACAGGCGTCTCAACAGGCGAACATATCCGGCGCAATCATGCGTTCCGGATCATATGTCACATGCGTGCCAGAATGTCGCGTCCGACCTCGTCGGTGGAGCGTGTAGCGGATCCCAGCTCTTCGATGTCCGCTTCGACGGCCGCATCGATCTCGGCCGCGGCGTCGTCGAAACCGAGGTGGCGCAGCAGCATGGCCGCAGAAAGGATCGCGGCGGTCGGATTGGCCTTGTTCTGGCCTGCGATATCCGGTGCGGAACCGTGAATCGGCTCGAACATGGACGGGTATTCGTTGGAAGCGTTGATGCATCCGGAAGCGGAGTATCCGACACCGCCGACCACGGCACCTGCCTCGTCGGTGATGATGTCGCCGAACAGGTTGTCAGTGAGAATCACGTCGAAGCGGGACGGATTCGACACCATGAAAATGGTGGTCGCGTCGATATGCAGATAGTCGTGGGAAACTTCCGGATATTCCTCGGCGACCTTATCGACGATGCGCTGCCACATGTCTCCGGCGTTGACGAGCACGTTCTTCTTGTGCACGAGGGTCACATGCTTCCTGCGCTTCATGGCCAGCTGGAAGGCGTAACGCACCACACGTTCCACGCCGTAGGCGGTGTTGATGGAAACTTCGGTGGCCACCTCGTTCGGGGTGCCGCGGCGAA
>ENA-OQHF01002061-OQHF01002061.1-human-gut-metagenome-genome-assembly--contig:-NODE-2061-length-10452-cov-4.606199_pt1 | contig 10452 bp, 7 predicted proteins | sample MGYA00242559_ERZ504709 | MGnify/ENA primary metagenome ERZ504709 (study PRJEB26092, sample SAMD00036203) | human gut metagenome | host: Homo sapiens | study: EMG produced TPA metagenomics assembly of...
GTCAAGGTTATGGTGTAGTCTCCCATACCGGACGGCACATCAATATTCTCCATGACATCAAGCTCGAAACGGGAGCCGCCGATGATCGCTTCAAAGGAGAAGGACTGACAGATTACTGCTGGGTTTTTGTCTATCTTGTCCTCATTCAGAAATGACAGCGGATTATACTCCGTCAGTTCCCAGCCGATTTTACCTCTCTCTGTTTGCTCGGCAATCTGCTGGATCAGATGTTGTTCTTCTTCGTGCAGATTTTCATTGTACAACATGATACACCTCCGTTTTCTGATTGTCGTTTTTTGGGGGGGCTGCTCTATGTTTCCGAAGAGACTGTCGTTTGTATCATCATTCCTTGGCTGAGGGCAGACCTTCGTAAAACTTCCTAAGTTCGCCCAAACTGCTTGTCCGATTTTTGATAGGCAGGGAGTCCCATGTGATGTCATGATAGCGTTCCGGCGGCTCATCCCGCAGTCTTCGGTCGATGATGCAAACAATGCCGGTGTCTGTGAAATTGCGGATCAATCGCCCGATACCTTGCTTGAGCTTGATAATCATTTCGGGAACGCGAACATCCATCAGAGCATCCTTAGCAACGGAACACTTATACTCGATAATTGGATCGGGGACAGGGAACGGAAGCCGGAAAATGATGACATTGGAAAGGCTTTTTCCTTCAATGCTGATACCTTCCCAATATGCACCCGTCCCCAGAAGCACGGAGTTCGTATCTTCCTTAAACTCATTCAGCACCTTGTCCTGCGACGATCCCGGCTGCTGCATCAAGATTTTGTACGGAAGATTTTTCTCACTGAGAATGGAGTAGACCTCTTCCATGTCGGTCTTTGCCGTAAACAGCACGAGTGCCTTTCCATTGGAAATGCTCAGGATCTCAAGCAGTCGCTCCACGCCCTTTTCAATGAAGGCTTCATGTTCTCTGGTCGGGTGCGGGAGATCGTCGCAATAGTAGATCATGGCGTGTTCATCGTATGGATATGGGGAAGGCTTTGGCTCGGATAAGCAGCCGCGATCACCAGCGGGAAAGCCGGTATTGCTGATAAAGTAAGAATACTGTTCTTCCAGAGACCCGCTCGTGGCGTTCGTCAGCGTGGCAGAGGTCAAGATGGTTCTTTCATCACCATTGAAGTATAGGCGGCTCACAATTTCTTTTGTGTTTTTAGGGCAATAGACGAGTTCCGTGTTGCTGCCGTGCTGCTCAATCCAGATCAGCATATCATCTATCTGGTCAAGAAGCTCTGAAAGGGACTCGCTGACGGCATCCAGATCATCAGAAGCAGCAAAGGAACGGTTGTTTCTGAAATCCATGCTGGAATAAATCTGAATGCTGGACGAAAGGTTGTGTATGGCGGCGTTCATTTCCGTAAGCAGCTCAAACGCACTGCCGTTTTGGTCGAAGAAAAAGCGGTCAGCGTAGCGCATATCCTGCTCTGCATTGTCGATCTGCTTTTGGACTTGCACTTTCAGGCAGTTATAGAAGGCAATGATGGTGCTCTCTGCCTCTCGCTTTTCACCGGACACACTGCTTTGGTCAGAGGGGCGCAGTTCATAGAATGCGCTTTTAATCATTCCAAAGAGCATACCTTGCCCGAAACGCTCCGTTGTGGCACTCCGCACCTTATCATCCAAGTTGTGCGCTTCATCCACGACAAGCAGATCAGCGGCGGCGTTAATCAGTCCGTCCTGCCCGCGTCGTAGTTTCATGAGATGCTGGGTAAGAAAGTCCTGATTGCACAGAACAACACCGTCCGTGTATTTTAACGATGCACGGACCTTGTAATACTTGCATTTCTTTTCGCAGGAGCCGCAATTCTTCATGCTGAACCGCTGCACGTTTACCTTGTCCCAGACGCCTTGCGGCAAAACCTCCGGGAAATCCTTGCGTTCCTCATACCCCTGCTGGATTCCTTCCTTGAGCGCGTCCGGTGGGTCTGCTTTCGGGTCACACATATACTCGTCTGCGCGTTTGTTGCAGAGATAATGAGTCTGTCCTTTTGCGAGGATGACATCTCTGTTCAGCCCAAGAAGGGGCATTACCGCGTGGACATCGCGCCAGAGCTGTTCTTGAAGCGCAATGGTCGAGGTTGCGATGATAACCGGCTTGTTCATGCATTTGCTGTACAGCAGCACCGGCACAAGATAGCCAAAGGACTTGCCAATGCCCACGCCAGCTTCAATCGCAAAGTGCTGATCATTTATGAGGGCGTCCACAATCTCAAAGGACATATCCTGCTGCCCCTCACGCATTTCCAATCCATGCTGCGGGGCTTCATCCCAAAAGAAGGTGCTGACTTGCTCACTCATGGAGTACAGCTCTGCTTTTCTGCGCTTTTTCCGTTCCTCCGATGTATTGAATCCAAAATAAAATCTATTATCCATCCACATTCCTCCCGGAATAGAAACCAAGACTATCCGCGTTTCAGCTCAATGCTGACGTTTCCGTTCTCGTCGATGGTCAGCGTCATGTGCCTGATGTACTTCTCATAGAACTGCCGCCGCTCTGCGGAAGACATTTCGATCCTCGTGTTTCGCAGAGCTGCATCAAACATATCGTTGACATTCAGGTGAACGGAGTTGTCAATCCAGCGGTACATCTCCTTGAACAGTGCGTTTTTCTTGATGTCCTCGCTGTTGCCGGAGTAGAAGTCATCCAGATAGCAGTAGAATATCCCGGATTCTGCAAGTGCTGCCTTCATATCCGGTCCGCATTTTTCCCGCTCAATCATGACAAGAAATCTGGCGTCCGGCAATGAAGAGATAAGCCCCCAGTAGTCGGAATCGCTTGAGACAATGACGAAGGAATCCACTTGCTTCTGGTAGTGTTCCTGACAGGCTCTTGCGGTGAGCTTGATGTCTACCAGTGATTTGTTCTGCTTGATCCGCTCAATCATGATATGTTCAACGGGGATGCGGGTGTAGTTTTCAAGAATCCGCCATGCCGTAGCGGTGTGTACGTCATCAAAGAGAATGATCGCCGTAATTTTCTGCATGACTTCATAATCAAGGTTTTTGAGCGTGGCGCACAGCTTGTACGGGTCGGAGTTTTCGCAGTCCACTACCAATACGGTTTTCTCGCTGTCATCTATGAAATCGTAGATATTGTTTTTTACAAAAGCCCCTGCATCGGAGACTTTACTGTATTCCGTGAAGGCGTCGCAATGCCATTGATAAAGCAGGGTTGCAAACTTCTTGTCATTATAGAGGACATTGCCCTCGTCCATCGGTACCCAGTTGATGTACATTTGATAGGGGTAGTAGGGGAGACTTGCGTAATAGATGTCCGCAGCATCTTTCGTTCCGTCCTCTGTCAAGCCGTTTGGCATAATGAACAGCTCTTTTATGTACGCCCAGTTAATCCAGATTGGAAAGAGGCTTTTGCAGTTGTTAATGCGGTCTGAAATCAGCCGGTTGATCTCGATAATGTGGTGGCAGAGCTTTGTACTCGACTTTTTAATAAAGCTGATTCCGTCATTTGAAAGCTGCTGCATACTGGACATTGGAAGGATCTCAGGCATCGAAAGAAGCCCACGGTATTCCATCCGCATGATGTCATTTATTTTCCGGTAATTGCGCTCAATGGCGGTGCGGATGATACATAGATTACGAATGATGCGGGCATTTTTATCCTGTTCAAGCCGGTTGTATATCTCTATCTTCGGCGGCTCGTGTTCATTTTGAAAAATACGGAGTGGGACGCCGATCAGATATGCTACCTTTGACACAAGCTCATAGGTGCTGTCTTTATAAGCAATCTGCTCTCCGGCATATTCGACACCATTCAACATGACTGAATTGCCCATGATCTACTCCTTTCGATGGAACGTGGGTTATTGAGCGTACTTTTTGAAGTTTTCAGCTTGTTCCAGAACCTCCTTGTAGACATCATCAATGGTTACGGGGGGATAGTCAAATTCATCCAGTAGCAGTATGAGGTCAACTTGCAGATTTGCCTTAATGTCATCACGGGTAGACCAGTCGGTGTATTTAGCTTTGTCATCGACAATAATCTTAATCCGCTTTGACAATTCAATCATCTTATCGTCCGGGTACTCGAACTCATACTTCTTGGCAACCGCCTTGAGAATGTCATAAAAGGCTTTTTCCTCGTAGTCAATTCCCATGCCCTTGAAGGAGTCTTTTTCCTTTTTGAGTTCTTCAAGGAGCTTCGCAAGCTGCTCCGCCACATCGTCAAGAACTTCATTAGCAAAAGCCTCATCACGACGGCGATTGTTGTACTCATCAACAACCCGCTTGAGGCGGTCTGAGAACTCCATGCCCATAATGCGGTTGACTTTTTTATACTCATCAATCGCTTGAGAAAGAAGCCTCTGCAACACCTTTATCTTTGTGTTTGGAAGTTGGATTGCATTGATCTTATCCAGATACTCGTCACTGAAAATATCAACAGAGATGTGCTTTCCCGTCTCAAACAGTTCCTCTATACCATCAGATTGAATTGCACCTTCAAGAAGTTCACGGACACGGGCATTCATTTGTGAAATGTCAGGGGCATCACCCTTTGTGAGTTTGAAAAGAATAGAGCGCACAGCACAGTAGAAGTGCAGATAGTCCTTTTCTTTATCAGAGATAGCCTCACTTGAACTGCATAGGTTGAACGCTTGTTTCATGCGTTTGACTGCCGCCATAAAGCGAGTTTCCAAATCTTCCGTGAGCTGTACATACTCAACAGCCCGATTGAGGCAAGCAAGCTGCTCTTTCGGTGAGCCGTTGAAGTAATCCGTGCTATTGAAGTTGTGGAACATCTGAGCCAAGACATCGAGCTGGTCTTTAACAATCGTGATAGACTGCTCGACGCCTTCAAACTCATCGCTCTCAAAGTTGGTGTATTTCTTGAGGGCGAGATTCATGTTTTTCTTAATGCCGATGTAGTCCACGATCAAGCCCTTGTCCTTGCCGGTATAGACACGGTTGACGCGGGAAATCGTCTGGATAAGGCTGTGCTGCTGGATGGGCTTGTCGATGTAGATTGTGTCGAGTGCCGGTACGTCGAAGCCGGTAAGCCACATATCAACAACGATGGCAATTTTGAAGTTTGATTTAACGTTCTTAAACTGACGGTCAAACTCCTTGCGATCATCTTTCGTTCCCAGCATTTCATAAAGCTCAGGCTCATCATCTTTATTTCGCGTCATGATGAGCTTGATCTTCTCGATGGGTTTGAGTTCCTTTTTCTCTTTTTCCGTCAGTTGAACCCCGTCAGGGCAAACCTTTTTCTCTGCCCATTCCGGTCTCATTCCAACTATAATCTGATAAAAAGCGTATGCAATCTTGCGATTAGAGCAGACAAACATTGCTTTTCCTGCAACGGTAGCTCCTTCGGCAACGCGGGTCTCATAGTGGTTAATGAAGTCCTCCGCAACTGCGTGAAGTCGGTCAGGATCACCGATGATCGCATCAATATGAGCAACCGCCTTCTGGCTTTCCTCAATCTGATGCTCATTTGCGCCTTCAACAGCACAGCGGTCATAATAATCTTCAATTTCCCGAACCTTTGCCTGATCAAGAGTGACCCGTGCAGCGCGTCCGTCGTAGACAAGGTTGACTGTGATACCGTCTTTGACCGCCTCTGTCATTGTGTAGGCATCGACAACCGGACCGAAGACTTCAATCGTGCCATCTACGGGCGTGCCGGTGAAACCGACATAGGTAGCATTGGGGAGAGAATCGTGTAGGTACTTTGCGAATCCATAGCTTCGCTCTACACCTTCGGCAGTGACCTTGACTTTCTGATCGAGGTTTATCTGACTACGGTGTGCTTCATCGGATATGCAGATCACATTCGCTCTATCCGTCAGAAGCTCCAAGTCCTCGGTGAACTTTTGGATGGTGGTCATGTACACCCCACCGCTTGTCCTGCCTTGAAGTTCCTGACGCAGCTTTTCGCGGGAATCAATGCTCACAACGGTTTCGTCACCAATGTACTTCTTGGATGCTACAAACTGCTTTGAGAGCTGGTCATCCAAATCCGTTCGGTCGGTAATAATCAGGATTGTAGGGCTATGGAAGAAGGTACTCTTCATAAGCATTCTTGTGAGGAAGAGCATAGTATAGCTTTTTTCCGCAGCCTGTCGCGCCGAAGTATGTGCCGCCCTTGCCGTCCCCCTCCGGTCTGAGATGTGCCTTGATATTCTCAAACAGCTTGACCGCAGCAAAATACTGAGGATAGCGGCAGACGATTTTGAGGTCTTTGTCCGAGCTATCAGGGAAATAGACAAAATCCTTGATGACTGCCAAAAGCCGTTCTTTGCGGAACAGTCCGCTCACCATAGTTACAAGGGAATTGATGCCGTCCAATTCCTTATCGTCAGCTTCAATCTTTCTCCACGCATAGAAGAAGTCATACGGGGAGAAGAAGGAACCGTATTTATTATTTGCACCATCGCTTATGACGATGAAGGCGTTATACTTGAAGAGTTCAGGAATATCACGGCGATAACGCACGGTAAGCTGAGTATAGGCGTCCATGATCGTTGTGTTTTCTTTGACTGCGCTCTTGAACTCAAGCACAACAACAGGAATGCCGTTGATGAAGACAATCCCGTCCGGTATGCGTAGCTGGTTGTTGATGCCTTCAATTTCAAATTGATTGACGATCTTGAACACGTTTTTCTCTGGCTCATCAAAGTCAATCAGCTCAATATAAAGGTCTTTCTTTGTGTGATCTTCACGGTTGAAGATGAAGCCGTCACAAATCATTTTACAGACAGCTTTGTTTGCTTCGTAGATCGTGCCGGAAATAGACCTCAGGCGAAGGATGATGCTATCAATTTCACTTGGGGTAAGCCCTTCTGCGGCATATCTGTTTAGGAGGTATTTCCGCAGATCGTCGATAAGCAGAACCTCAGAGCGTTCGCGGTGGATCTGCTCACCATTCAAATAGATATACCCTTCATCCTGAAACAAATCCATGATGGACATTTCAAGAGAATGCTCATTAAAGTTCGCCATTATCATTTCCCCCTAACTGCCGCTGCATTTCTGCTTCAAAGGCTTTTTCACTTTGCTGGAAGTCGTACTCCTGATACTTCAAACCCAGACGTGCCAGCATGAGTGTTCCTTCCCAGTCATCAATATTCGAGTATTGCGTTGCACGGGTTACGTCAGTGAGAACGCCGAGTATTAGTCCCGTGCAATCGAGCGCAAAGGCTATCATTTCCTGCACATCCGGATAGAAAATAGGATGACGGTCTGTCGGGTTCTCTTTGCTCAATATGCGCTGTTCATCGTTGTGGGCATAGAGCTTGTTCCGTTGCATTCGGATATTCTCTCTCTTTTTGCTTAACGCATTGAAGCGTTTCTGATACAGAGCTAAGAACTCTGGAAATGTCAAATCCACCCGAACCGGAGCATTTGCGGCATCAGGAATATCAAACATTGCAAAGAGCTTTCTGTCGCTCTCAACCTGATCCTTGAAGAAACGCTCTTCCTCTGGCTTGAGCTGATGCTGATACGGGATTTGATAGGAAAATGCTGTCCCATCATGCTCTACGGTCATTGTTTCTCTGTACGTCGGAAATAGGTCTTGGTTTTTCGCGCATTTGGCAAGGAGGGTGCCAATGGACACGACGCCATTTGAGCTATCATACAGTTTGGCGATCTCCATAAAACAGGCTTTCATCAAAGCTCCGTGGATCGTTTGATAGAACGCTGGTGACATCTTCATTTCTTCCGCATATTCGCGCTGGTTTTTGCGATACTGCTGCAATATGAGGTAATAGGCATTTGCGTCAAAAAGCTCCATGATGAAGTTCCTCGGCAATTTTGATCAGCGTTTCCTTGTCCATTTTCATTCCTCCCTTCGTAGGTAAATGATAATTTAGTAGCGGTTGGAACTGCTTCTATCCAAAAGAATGTCGGCAGAGGTGCATTGATAAATCTAACCGAGCCAGAAATGGATAGATTGACATTTCCAGAGGATTTTAAGATTAAAACCGTATCCGAGTTTTGTGCTGAAAATCAAAATCCTGGTTCGACACCATCCCGTACCACAATGAATATTGGGAAAACGGAACAATTTCTTGGGTCAAATCTGGCGAGGTGCATAACAATATCACTTTGCAGACAGAAGAATATATTACCCCGTTGGGATTAAAGCGAAAGTTCTACAAAAACTACTTACTGAGCGGCAGCAATAATTCCGATGAAAAGCTCGTCTACGATGTCATCAATTACATTGATGTGCACCTTGAGTCCATGGAAAATCTCAGCGCGCTCAGTGCGGAGTTTGGGTACAGTTATACCCATATTGCGCAGAAGTTCTCTGCGTTTACGGGCGAAAGCCTGAAATCCTATCACACGAAGCGGCGCTTTGAAAAGTCAAACGAGTATCTTCGCCAGGGATATTCCGTTACAAAAGTCGCCGAGCTGATGGGCTTCAAATCGATCCATGCGTTCAGCCGCGCCTACAAAAAATATGTGGGCATGGCGCCGCGTGAATATAAAAAATGGGCCGAGGAGGATAAAAAGAACCTTCCGCAGCCCGCAGAAAATTCTTAAAGGAGTTGTATTCCAATGAAAGTTGCCGTTATTGGTTGCGGTACGATCGCAAATGCAGCGCACATCCCGTCTTACATGAACAACCCGGAGGCAGAAATCAAGTATTTCTGCGACATCATCCCGGAGCGCGCACAGGCTGCCGTTGAAAAGTACGGCTGCGGCACCGCTGTTGTGGATTATCACGATGTCCTGGCAGACCCGGAAGTTGAAGCTGTTTCCGTCTGCACCCCGAACAATGTTCACCCGACCATTTCCATTGACGCATTGCGCGCAGGCAAGAATGTTCTGTGCGAGAAGCCGGCTGCAAGAACCTACAAGGAAGCCCTTGAGATGCAGAAGGTTCAGCACGAGACCGGCAAAGTGCTCAACATCGGCGTTGTCAACCGCTTCAATGACAGCGTGAACCTCATCAAAAAGTATATCGACGACGGCAAGCTCGGCAATATCTACCATGTACATGCCAGCTTCCGTGCACACCGCTCCATTCCGGGCCTCGGCGGCGCGTTCACCACAAAGGCGATTGCAGGTGGCGGTGCTCTGATTGACTGGGGTGTGCATTACCTTGATATCGTTATGTACTGCTGCGGTGACCCGAAGGTTAAGACCGTTACGGGTGAAGCCTTCTGCGAGCTTGGCAAGGACATGAAGGGCTACGCATACACCGACATGTGGGCAGGTCCCCCGAAGTACGACGGCACCTACGACGTGGACGACTCCGTTGTCGGCATGATCCGTACCGAAGGCCCGGTCATCTCTCTGCACGGCGCTTGGGCGCAGAACATCGGCGAAAACGAGTGTTACATCGACTTCATGGGCGATAAGGGTGGCATCCGTCTCCAGTACGGCAAGGATTTCACCGTTTACAGCTCCGAGTACGGTGCACTCACGGAGTATAAGCCTGTCTTTAAGATGCGCGACCACTTCCAGAACGAGATTGACGCATTCATTGACTGCATCAAGACCGGCAAGAAGCTGCCGTCTCACATCGATACCGTTATCATCACGGCACAGATGATGCAGGCGATTTTACGATTCCTCCGAGCAGCACAAAGAGATCACGCTGGGCTAAACTCCCTGTGCATTAAGAAAGGAAATTGCTTATGTATCCCTTTTCTATCGGCGTTCTGATGGACGGCTTCCGCACCGATACGCTCACGGCTCTCGATAAAGCTGTTGCAGTCGGCGCGACCGGCATTCAGGTTTACGCAACAAGAGGCGAAATGTCGCCCGAGAATATGAACGCAGAAGCACGCCGCGAATTTTTGAAGCGCGTGAAGGATCACGGCCTGACGATCTCTGCGCTGTGCGGCGACCTCGGCCACGGCTTCAACGACCCGAAGCTGAACCCGGAGCTCATTGAAAAATCCAACGCATCGTAGACCTTGCAAAGGACCTCGAGACCGATGTGATCACAACGCATATCCGGCGTTGTACCGAACGACCCGAGCCACCCGCGCTATGCAATCATGCAGGATGCTTGCGGCCAGCTTGCGGCGTATGCAGACTCCATGCAGGCACACTTCGCTGTGGAGACCGGCCCGGAGATTGCAACGACGCTGAAGGGGTTCCTTGACGGCCTCCATTCCAAGGGTGTTTCCGTCAACCTTGATCCGGCAACTTTGTTATGGTCACGGGCGACGACCCGGTGCAGGCGGTCTACACGCTGAAGGATTACATTGTGCACACACATGCAAAAGACGGCAAGCGTCTGCATTATGTCAGCCCGGAGATCCTGTACGGCATGGAGGAATCCGACATGCTGAACGACGCTTCCTTCATTGAGCTTCCGCTCGGCGAAGGCGACGTAGATTTCCCGGCGTACTTCAAGGCGCTGAACGACATCGGCTATAAGGGCTTCCTGACGATCGAACGTGAAGTCGGCGACGACCCCGAGGGCGATATCCGCAAGGCGGCAGATTACAT
>ENA-OQHF01002063-OQHF01002063.1-human-gut-metagenome-genome-assembly--contig:-NODE-2063-length-10449-cov-2.786766_pt1 | contig 10449 bp, 10 predicted proteins | sample MGYA00242559_ERZ504709 | MGnify/ENA primary metagenome ERZ504709 (study PRJEB26092, sample SAMD00036203) | human gut metagenome | host: Homo sapiens | study: EMG produced TPA metagenomics assembly of...
AAAGCCTGTGAGCTTCCGGTGATCTTTCTGACAGCCTTGGGTTCTACGGAACATAAAGTAAAGGGCTTCGCATGGGCGCAGATGATTATCTGCCGAAGCCTTTCGAGATCGTGGAGCTTCTGGCTAGAGTAGAGGCAGTGCTGCGCAGATATCATAAGACGGAGACGATGATACAGGTCAACAATGTAACTATAGATACGGCATCCCACAGAGTGACACTGGATGGAGAAGAAATCTATCTGACACCGAAGGAATTTGATCTTCTGTTATTGTTTGCAAGAAATAAAAACAGGGCTTTGTACCGGGAGACTATATACGAGACCGTATGGGGCGGTGAATATATGGGACAGAGCCGCACGGTGGACCTGCATGTACAGCGGCTGAAGAAAAAACTGCACTGGGAAGAGATGATCGTGGCAGTATATAAAGTGGGGTATCGGTTGAATGAAGTTCGCTCATAAATTGTTTTTTTCAGTGATTGCGCTTCTTACAGTGATTTTTCTGCTCTTTGGAACTTTCATGCTGTCTTCCTATTTTGACCGGATGCTGGAACGGGAGACAGAACAGGGAAAACGGGAAAATCTTTTGTTTCAGACCATATATGATATGGTGTATCAGAATATGGAAAAATACGGCGCGGAATTTGCGGGGATCCAGGCTGGAAATTCCGCTACAGAACGGATGACGGATCAGAACGGTACGGAATGTATGATCCTTGAAACAGATGGCACGATCACTCTGGAGGGCAGCCTGAAACTGCCACAGGATGAGATCAGGAGGCTTGCGGAGGAAATGCTCCGGACTATGGATCCCGGTGCAGATCAGGTCTACGGAGTCCGCAAGGTAGGAACGTGTTATTATCTGCTCAGCATCATCACAGATCAGGCGACGGATTCGGCAGATACGGTATATCTAGGGATCCTGAAGGATCTGAGCGGCATTTATGAAGAACGGAGTAGTATGATGCGGCAATATGGTATTGCGCTGGCAGGTCTGTTGGTGATCGGTGGTCTGGCAGCTTTTTTGCTGTCCAGATATCTGACCCGCCCCATAGAGCAGTTAAACCGCACTGCGGGAAGGATTGCAGGAGGGGATTTTGAGAAGAGAGCTGTCTATCAGGGCACAGATGAGATCGGAGAACTGTCCAGGAGCTTTAACCGGATGACGGACAGACTGGTACGTCAGATGGAGGAAAAAGAGCTGGAAGCAAAACAGAAGGAAGATTTTACGGCGGCATTTGCCCATGAACTCAAGACACCGCTGACTTCTATCATCGGATATGCGGATATGCTGAACTCCTATGAACTGACAGAACAGGAGCGGGGCGAAGCCACCTATTATATTTTCAGTCAGGGAAAACGTCTGGAAAGCCTCTCTCACAAATTGCTGGAGCTGGTGGGAATGGATAGACAGGAATTAGAATTCAAGAAGCTTCAGACGAAAGAACTGGAGGAAAATATTCGGGATACGATGCGGATCCCCTTTGGACGTAAAAGGATCCGGGGGAAGATCGATCTGGAAAGAGGAGTGATCTGGGGGGACAGGGATCTGCTTCTGTCACTGTTATATAATCTGTTGGATAATGCCGTAAAGGCTGTGGAAGAAGGCGGATTTATTCTGATGAAGGGAAGTAAGCGCACACAGGGATATGAGATCAAGGTGGTAGACAACGGCAGGGGGATCCCTCAGGAAGAGATCGCAAGGATCACGGAGGCTTTTATATGGTGGATAAGTCCAGATCCCGCAAGGAGGGCGGAGCCGGTATCGGAATGGCTCTCTGTCAGAAGATCATTACCCTGCATCAGGGGGAACTGAAGATTGACAGCAAGCTTGGAGAAGGCACGGTAATGCGGTTATATTTTCCCGGGGAAAATACATGCTGTAAAAAAATAAAAAGCAACAGGGGAGCAAAAGGCGGAATATGAAAAAACAGGAGAATAAGAACCGGCGCAATTTCCTACTATGTATGGGCGGACTGCTAGTGCTGATCGTATTTGCATTCGCAGGACCGGAAGGGCTGTTACGATTGCAGGATAAAAGCAGGCTGACTGGGTCAGTCAGTATATCGAATACAGGAACGGATTATACCGTCTGGAAGGAAGAGTATGAGACAGACACCGTGCGCAGACTTCAAAATCTGGCAGACGGTATCGCTTTGGGAAAACAGTACTATATCTCTGAACAGGATTATGAAGCTGCAACGGATGGTGAAATATATAGTCTGATCGATGAATATATTTTAAATACGGAATGGAATTACACTTTTCAGGATATGGGTGTGATCCCGGAGGATTATTTTTTCAAAAATATGGATACAGATCATATTTCCATCAAACGATATATTTTGTATGATGAAAAGTTGTCGGACGGAGTCGCGATCATGGCCTATGACATCTGTATGCGCATGAAGGAAGAGGAGGTTACGGGAGTCAGTATAGAGTGTGTCGTGGATTCCGAGACCGGAACACTTTATGCCATGAAGGTTGTATTGGAAGATGAGACAGAACCTGTCACCTGGGATGATATCGGTGCGGATGCCCCTTATTATTTTATCACCGATTATATGCAGTCTTATCTGCATGATTATAATTCCGGGACCTATATTGAAATCGAAGGAGAGGCGCCTGATGATACCAATGCACAGATCATGTGGGATAAAAAGGGCTGAAATAGAAGCGAAGGAGCAGACAACCATGGGAAACGACAACGGTGAGTATACGTGTGAGCTGGAATACGGAGAGCATAAGCTGCATCTGACCGCAACACTGCTCAATGCTTCCGAAGGACAACTGGAGAAAGGCATCGGATATCTGTTCGGGATCCGTGAGATCGCAGAAAAGATACCGGGTTTTCTGCCGGATATCCAGTAAATACATTCCGGAAAATACAGGAATCCGGAAAAGCAGCCGGACAGTGATAGCAACGGTATAAAATAGAAAAATAAAGAATATATTTTAGAAAATAAGTCGGGGAGATACGACTGTTTATGATCACAGGAATAAAAAAACTTTTACAGCAGGCAGACCGGATCATATGGGGACCCTGGCTTATTTTTTGTTGCTGGGAACCGGCTGTTATCTGATGCTTAGCTTACGATTTCTTCCCTTGAAGAATCTGCCTGCTGCACTCAGGCGTGCGTTTTTGCCAGAAAGCCGGAAGGGAACAGAGGGCAGGGGAGTATCTTCGTTTTCTTCCCTGACCACGGAACTGGCGGCTACCATTGGAACGGGAAATATTGTAGGGGTAGCCACTGCCATGGTACTGGGAGGGCCGGGTGCTCTGTTCTGGATGTTACTGTCCGGGATCATCGGGCTGTCGACCAAACTGGTAGAAAGCACACTGTGTGTCAGGTATCGTGTCAAAAACCAAAAGGGGGAACCGGCAGGCGGTCCGATGTATGTACTGCAAAATGCATTCCCACAGAAAACGGCAGGCAGGATCCTCGCCATGCTGTTTGCAGCATTTGCAGTGCTGGCTTCCTTCGGCATGGGAAATATGACACAGGGAAATTCTATTGCGGAGGCACTTTCGGTGACGTTTCAGGTAAAACAGACAGTCACGGGAATTGTGTTAAGTCTGCTTACGATTCTGGTGATTCTGGGAGGGATAGGAACCATTGCGAAGGTGACGGAATATCTGGTGCCCTGTATGGCAGTGTTTTATCTGTTTGGAACGGGAATGGTGATCTTTACCCATTTTAAGAATCTTCCCGCCGGTGTGGTGCAGATCCTGTGGGGAGCTTTCTGCCCGGAGGCTATGACAGGAGGGGCGGCAGGGATGATGCTTGCAGTGGAAAACGGAATCGCCAATTTCCGGAAGAAATGGCGATGGCGCTCATGGGGGTCTCCAGAGGGTGTTTTCTCAAATGAAGCGGGACTGGGGGCGGCGGGAATCAGTGCTGCTGCCGCAGATACGTCAGATGCGGTGCATCAGGGATATATCAGCATGACGGGTGTCTTTATTGATACCATTGTGATCTGCTCTCTGACGGGGCTTGCCATTGCGGCCAGTGGAATGCTGGGGCAGAGGGACCCCCGGGGAGAAGTCCTGAACGGTACAGCCCTCATGATCGCTGTTTTTTCAGATACTTTCGGCAGAACAGGGGAATGGATGCTCACAATCTCCATTGTACTGTTTGCATTTGCCACGATTATCGCCTGGGAATATCAGGGGGAGAAAGCTTTTGAGTATCTGACGGGCGGCTGTGACCGAACCCAGTGGTATCGCCTGGGCTATGGACTGGTCACTTTTTTGGGAGCGGTCTGCTCGCTGGAAGCAGTGTGGGATTTTTCGGATATTTGTAACGGACTGATGGCAGTACCGAATCTGCTGGCGGTACTGATGCTGTCGAAGGGAATCTGCCGGGAAATAAGAACCTATAAGCTCTGAACGATCACACCGAAATTACCTTTTAAATAAAATTAAATATTGAAGCGATGCGGCCACCATGATATGATGAATAAAATATGGCTATTCGAATTTGAGAGTAGAACATGCCCGGATAAGTTGTATTTGTGTAGAAACGTTAGGAGTGAGATTATGACTAAGACGATAGAGAATTTTTTGCGATATGTGAAGATCGATACCCAGTCCAGTGAAGAGAGCACCACGACCCCCAGCACCATGAAGCAGCATGACCTGGCAGGTCTGCTTGTCAGTGAGCTGGAAGCTATGGGCGCCACAGAGATCACTTATGATAAGGAGCACTGCTATGTCTATGCTACCGTTCCTGCATCCGCAGGCTACGAGAATGCACCGGTACTTGGATTTATCGCCCATATGGATACATCGCCTGCGGTGACGGATACCAATGTGAAGCCCCGGATCGTAGAGCATTATGACGGAAAAGATATCGTACTGAATACAGCAGAGAATATCGTTATGAAGACAGCGGATTTTCCGGAACTGTTAAATTATGTGGGGAAAGATCTGATCGTGACCGATGGGACGACTCTGCTTGGCGCGGATGACAAGGCAGGAGTGGCTGAGATCATGACTATGGCAGAAGACTTGTTAAAACATCCTGAGAAAAAGCACGGCAAGATCCGCATTGGTTTCACCCCGGATGAGGAAGTCGGTGCCGGAGCGGATCATTTTGATGTAAAACTGTTCGGTGCAGATTATGCGTATACCGTAGACGGTGGTGCGCTGGGTGAACTGGAATATGAGAATTTTAATGCCGCCGGGGCAAAGCTTCATGTATATGGCAGAAGTGTGCATCCCGGTTCCGCCAAAGGCAAAATGAAAAATGCCATTCTCATCGCGCAGGAGTTCCAGAAGCTGCTGCCGGTAGAGCAGAATCCAATGTATACCGAAGGCTATGAGGGCTTCTTCCATCTGGATGCTATAAGCGGCAATGTGGAGGAAGTTACTGCGGATTATATTATCCGTGATCATAACAGACAGCTGTTTGAACAGAAAAAAGAGTTGTTCTTGTCCTGTGCGGATTTCCTGAACCGGAAGTATGGGGAAGGTACCGCTATAGTGGATATGAAAGATTCTTATTATAACATGCGGGAGATCATGGAGCAGCATATGCATCTGATCGACAATGCGAAAGCTGCCATGGAAGAGCTGGGAATCGAGCCCAAGGTATCGCCCATCCGCGGCGGTACCGACGGCGCCAGACTGTCCTTCATGGGGCTGCCCTGCCCGAACCTGTGCACCGGCGGAGAAAATTATCACGGCAGATATGAGTATGCCTGTGTACAGTCCATGGAAAAAACAACCGGACTATTGATCGCCATTGCAGCAAAATACGCAGACAGATAATAGATACCGATATTTAGAAAGGCAATATTTTTTATATGATAAATGTAACACAAATGAACGAAACCGACAGACAGTATTATTTTATGGAGAAAGCCTCCGGTCATGTGGCAAAGCTTGGAGAAGAACTGGGCAGAAGGCCTACCTGCTGTGTGACTACTTTTGGATGTCAGATGAATGCCAGGGATTCGGAAAAACTGGTGGGAATCCTGGAAAAAGTCGGCTATGAGATCATTGAAGATGAGAATGCGGACTTTGTGATCTATAATACCTGTACGGTGAGAGATAACGCCAACCAGCGTGTCTATGGAAGACTGGGAGTATTAAACGGCTATAAAAGGAAAAATCCTCATATGAAGATCGCATTGTGCGGCTGTATGATGCAGGAACCCACCGTGATCGAGAAGATTAAAAACAGTTACCGCTTCGTGGATCTGATCTTCGGAACGCATAATATTTTCAAATTTGCAGAGCTGTTATGCTCCCTGTTTGAAAATGAGGGAATGGTCATTGATATCTGGAAGGATACGGACAAGATCGTGGAAGATCTGCCGGTAGAGAGAAAATATTCTTTCAAATCAGGTATCAATATTATGTTCGGCTGCAATAATTTCTGCAGCTATTGTATTGTCCCCTATGTCCGCGGCAGAGAGCGAAGCCGTAATCCGAAGGATATCATCCGGGAGATCGAGGGTCTGGTGGCAGACGGCGTTGTAGAGATCATGCTACTGGGACAGAATGTAAATTCTTACGGTAAAAATCTGGAAGAGCCCATTACCTTTGCACAGCTTTTGCAGGATGTAGAAAGAATCGAAGGATTGGAGAGGATCCGTTTCATGACCTCCCACCCCAAAGATCTGTCGGATGAACTGATCGAGGTGATGAAGCATTCCAAGAAGATCTGCAGACATCTCCATCTTCCTTTGCAATCCGGTTCCACGAAGATATTAACAGCAATGAACCGCCGTTATACCAAGGAACAGTATCTGGAGCTGGCGGAGAAGATCCGTAAGGAGATTCCGGATATGGCGATCACTACGGATATTATTGTAGGATTCCCAGGAGAGACGAAGGAAGACGTAGACGAGACCATCGATGTGATCCGTCGCGTAAAATATGACAATGCTTTTACCTTTATTTATTCCAAACGAACCGGAACACCGGCGGCAGCCATGGAACAGGTGCCGGAGGAACTGGTAAAGGAGCAGTTTGACCGGGTGCTTAAGACCGTGCAGGAGACAGCCAGAGAACAGGTATCCAGGTATCAGGGACAGATCTGCGATGTGCTGGTAGAAGAGATCAATGAAAATGACAGTTCCTTAGTGACCGGAAGAATGTCAAATAATACGCTGGTACATTTTCCGGGTGATATATCACTGGTGGGAAAGCTTGTGAATGTTTCACTGGATGAATGTCATGGATTTTATTATATGGGACATATGGTTCAGTCATGAATATGACAGGCGAATAAATAGTAAAAGGGAATAGAAATGGAAGAACAAGAGAAGAAAAAGAGAATAGAACTGGAACAGGAACAGAACATGTCCTGGAAAATGTATCAGATCCTGACGATAACGGACGTGCATTGCAAATCTGATCGGAACAATCTGCAATTTCTGCATTCACGGTATGAAACTGCCGACCATACTCTGCGGGATATGCCTGCTGATGATCGTGACCATCGGCATTATCGGATGGACTACGAAAAAGGTGCAAATACCGGCGGTCTTGATCATATTACTACTTGTATGGTTTGAATTTCCTTATTTGTATTATTGCTACGGGGATGCATCTATCGTATATCTGGTTCTGGGGGTCGTTGGACTGGCGATATTTTTCCCGAGAAATGTGGTGATCGTTTCTTTTACGGTCACACTGCTGGAATATCTGGTGATCATGATGAGCAGCTTTGAACGGCCTTCCGTATGGAGAAATATGGAGGAAGCGGGTAAAATAGGAACTACGCTTGGGTCCTTTGTTATTGTGGGAGTGTCTGTATTTGCCATGATATTTGAATTGCTCAGAAGTTACGAGGAACAACGAAAGCAATTGCTGAGTCTGAGTGAGGATCTGAACTTTGCAGCGAACCATGATCCTCTGACCAGGCTGTATAATCGGCGCTATCTTGTAAATCAGGTGAATGAATGGATATGCAAGCCGGAGAAGAGCTTCTGGATCGTATTGATGGATGTAGATGATTTCAAGGCAGTCAATGATACCTATGGGCATGGATACGGTGATGATGTACTGCGGGAAGCCGGCAGACTGATGCTGGAAGAAATGATGGGAAAAGGAATCGCAGCCCGGTTCGGCGGCGAGGAGTTTATGCTGGTGTTTGAACAGGATGATCGGGAACAAGTGTTACATTCATTCCGGAATATCCAGGAAGGCTTAAGGAGATATTCTCAGAATACCAGACAGATGGATATTACCATCAGCGGTGGAATGGAACGTTATGAGGCTGATAAACAGCTGGATCTATTGTTTACTTCTGTGGACCGGAAATTATATACTGCCAAAAATAACGGTAAAAACCGTATTGTAGAATAGGTTTAAAATAATAAAAAGTCTTGCAAAGCTTAAAAAATAGAGCTATGATAAGACCCGTGTGATTTTATAAAAATTTTATAATTTCACACGGGTCTTTTTACTGAGGAGATTATATTGAGGAGAATGTTATGGAAAAATTGAAACCGAAGCTTTTCTCAGTGATGAAAAGCTACACGAAAGAACAGTTTGTAAAAGATGTGATCGCAGGTATCATTGTGGCGATCATTGCTCTGCCCTTATCCATTGCACTGGCACTGGCTTCCGGAGTAACACCGGAAAAGGGTATCTATACAGCAATCACCGCAGGCTTTGTGATCTCTTTCTTAGGGGGCAGCCGCGTACAGATCGCAGGTCCTACTGCGGCATTTGCCACCATTGTTGCAGGAATTGTAGCGAAGAACGGCATGGACGGTCTGATCATCGCGACATTGTTAGCGGGTGTGATCCTGATCCTGATGGGATTTTTACGACTTGGCAATCTGATCAAGTTTATCCCCTATACGATCACCACCGGTTTTACTTCCGGTATTGCTGTGACGATCTTTATCGGACAGATCAAGGACTTCATGGGACTGACCATTGTCAGCGAAGAGCCGCTGATCGAGACCATGGACAAATTAAAAGCGGTATTTCAGTTTATATCCACCACCAATCTGCAGGCCCTTCTGGTGGGTGTGATCAGTCTGCTGATCCTGATCGTATGGCAGTATCTGCCGGGCTTCTGCAAGAAGATTCCCCCTTCACTGATTGCAGTACTGGTGGGAAGTGCCATGGTAGCACTGCTTAATATGAATGTAAACACCATCGGAGATCTGTATGAGATCTCCAATAAGCTCCCGACAATTTCTCTGCCGTCCTTCAGCTTGAAGACCGTACAGAATGTCCTGCCGGATGCTTTCACCATCGCTATTCTGGCGGCTATCGAGTCTCTGCTTTCCTGTGTGGTGGCAGACAGCATGGTGAATAGTAGACACCGCTCCAACATGGAATTGATCGCCCAGGGTGCCGGCAACATTACTTCCGCATTGTTCGGAGGAATTCCGGCTACCGGAGCCATTGCCAGAACCGCAGCCAACGTGAAAAACGGCGGACGTACCCCTATTGCAGGTATGGTACATTCTGTGACACTGCTGTTAATACTGGTGGTGCTGATGCCGTATGCGGCACTGATCCCCATGCCTACCATCGCAGCGATCCTGTTCATGGTGGCATACAATATGTGTGACTGGCGGAAGTTCGTAGGGCTCTGCAAGACTGCACCCAAGAGCGATATCATCGTTCTGGTGACCACGTTTGTACTGACCGTTGTGTTTGATCTGGTGGTAGCCATTGAGGTAGGTATCCTGCTGGCAGCCATTCTGTTCATGAAACGTATGAGCGATGTGACGGAAGTGGAAGGCTGGAAATATGTGGACGATGAGGATGATGCGGACAGCCTGTCCTTAAGAGTCGTACCGCACAACACTATGGTTTATGAGGTCAGCGGCCCTCTGTTCTTCGGCGCAGCAGACAAGATCCTGAAGATCACACTGGATGAGAAGATGAATTGTCTGGTACTGCGTATGCGCAGCGTGAGCGCTATCGATGCCACAGCTATGCATAATCTGGAACAGCTATATACAGACTGCAAGAAGAAAAATATCCAGATCATTCTGTCCCATGTAGGGGAACAGCCCATGCACGTCATGGAGAAGAGCGGTTTCCTGGACAAGGTCGGCAGAGAGAATGTGTGTGCGCATATTGATGATGCACTGGAGCGCGCCGCACGGTTGGGATAAGGGGCAAAAACTATCATTTGTGGACGGGTTCTTTAATTTACAACCTCAATATTTTGTGCTAAGATAGATGCGGATACGCAAGCTTTTGCGTGTCCGCTTTGTCGTGTATTCTTTTACAGAACAGGAGAAAATCATGGCTGAATTGACACCAATGATGCAAAAATATATGGAGACCAAGGAGCAGTATAAGGACTGCATCCTTTTTTATCGCCTGGGAGACTTTTATGAAATGTTCTTTGACGATGCTATAGTAGCATCCAAAGAGCTGGAAATTGCACTGACCGGAAAAAGCTGTGGACTGGAGGAACGTGCTCCTATGTGTGGCATTCCCTATCATGCGGTGGAGACATAT
>ENA-OQHF01002064-OQHF01002064.1-human-gut-metagenome-genome-assembly--contig:-NODE-2064-length-10449-cov-1.740457_pt1 | contig 10449 bp, 14 predicted proteins | sample MGYA00242559_ERZ504709 | MGnify/ENA primary metagenome ERZ504709 (study PRJEB26092, sample SAMD00036203) | human gut metagenome | host: Homo sapiens | study: EMG produced TPA metagenomics assembly of...
TGAGCGCTACGTCCTGAATATTAACAGCGACTGGCTGTATACTGTCCTTGGAGCCGGTTCCGGACTCATGCCTTATGCAGATCCGGCTTTCTCTCCTGCGATCCTCCGGCTTTCTCCCACCGGGCTTACCGGGCTCTGCAGTCAGTTGGATCACTATTTGCAGCTGCATCCTCAGCCCTCCCTTTCTGCCTATGCGGATTTTTTCTCTCTGCTAAGTATACTGGATAGCCGGATCCAGCACGGCCTACAGGCATCTTCTACCGGACAGCGTTCTATTTCCCAGCCCCAGAAAAACATCAATGAGGTCATGGCCTTTATCAACCAGGCATCTGACAGAGCCACTGACCTTGGAAAGCATTGCTGCAGAATTCTACCTGAACAAGGACTATCTCGGGCGCCTGTTCAAGGAACATACCCATGCCACCATCGGGCATTATATCTCCGTGCAGCGGGCTAACCTCGCCCAGACGATGCTGGCAGAGGGCCGGACCGTCACCGAGGTACAGGAACTTCTCGGCTTCTCCAGCTATGCCTATTTCTTTAAATTTTTCAAAAAAATGACCGGGATCTCTCCCAGTCAATATCGTAAAGATAACACTATGCCTCTGTCGCATTCTCCGTCTCCACATTCCAAAAAAAGGAACTGCAGCCTGTGTATAAACACACATTGCAGTTCCTTTTGCTTTTACCTGTCTACTTCACAAGCTATCTTATTATTTAGTCAGCAGCATCATAATGTCATTGCTTCTTGCCACGAACTTGGTCATGGCATCGGCAGACAGAGGTGCGTGCTGAAGCTTTGCCAGATCGTACAGCTGCTCGCAGATCATTTCTGCATTCTCACCATCCTGGTGCTCAGTAATGTACTGTACCAGAGGATGGTTGGCATTCAGAATCAGGGTCTCGCCCTCACCGCCGAAGGCACTCATGTCCATACCGGGCATGGAATACATCTTCATCATATCCTGCATACGTCTGCTCTCTTCGGACAGAGTGATCATGGAAGAGATCTTCTTGTTCTTCAGCTTCTCTACCTTGACAGTGATCTTGTCGTTCTTCAGAGCCTTCTTCATCAGCTTGCTGATGCTCTCTGCCTGCTCTTCCATCTCTTTTTCAGCCTTCTTGGAAGTCTTGGACTTCAGGGCATCGGTCACATCCGCATCGATACGCTGGAACTTGATTCCCTCATTCTTCTGCTCCAACTGGGAGATGAAGGGCTGATCGATATTATGGGTCAGGATCACAGCATCCATCTTAGCAGCCTTGAACATATTGATGTACTGGCTCTGCTGCTGTTCATCCGTTACATAGTAAATGATCTTTTCCTTCTTCTCTTCCCCGGCATTCTCCCCGGAAGCCTCATCTTCAGATTTATCCCCTACGACCTCAGCTTCTACCTTGTTGCCGTTCTCATCTACAGCATTTTCCTTATTCTCTTCCTCGTCCTGAGGCTTGATCTCCAGACACTCGGGCAGAGTCAGATATTTGCCGTCCAGATTCTTGAAGAGGATATAATCGTTCATCTTCTCACAGAACTTGTCATCCTTCAGGCAGCCAAACTTGATGAAGGGACTGATGTCATCCCAGTATTTGTCATACTCTTCCTTATCCGTCTTGCACATACCGGCCAGCTTGTCCGCTACCTTCTTGGTAATGTACTCGGCGATCTTCTTGACAAATCCATCATTCTGCAATGCACTTCTGGATACGTTCAGAGGCAGATCCGGGCAGTCGATGACACCCTTTAACAGCAGCAGGAACTCAGGAATGACTTCCTTGATGTTATCTGCGATAAATACCTGATTGTTGTACAGCTTGATGGTACCTTCGATGGACTCATACTCCATGTTGATCTTCGGGAAGTACAGGATACCTTTCAGATTAAAAGGATAATCCATATTCAGGTGGATCCAGAACAGAGGCTCCTTGTAATCCTGAAATACCTTGCGGTAGAAGTCCAGATACTCTTCCTTCGTGCACTCATTGGGATGCTTGGTCCACAGAGGCTGTGTCTCGTTGATCAATTCAGGACGCTTTCTGATCTTCAGCTTCTTAGGCTCTTCTGTTCCCTCAGCAGCTTCAGCATTTTCACCTTCTGCCGCTTCCTTCTTCTCCGGCTCGATCTCTTCCAGGACTTCATCATCGGGAAGCTTTTCCTCTTCCTTGATGATCTGGGTCTCCTTGGTGTTCGACCTTGGACAGATAGATCTCGGTAGGCATGAAAGGAACAATACTTCTTCACGACCTCACGAGCCTTGTACTCATTACAGAACTCCAGACAATCTTCATTTAAAAACAGGGTAATGGTCGTACCGACATCCGTCTTGTCTCCGTCTTCCATGGAGAACTCGGTGCCGCCGTCGCACTCCCAGTGCACTGCCTTGGCGCCGTCCTTGTAGGACAAGGTATCAATGTGTACTTCATCCGCTACCATGAATGCAGAATAGAAGCCCAGTCCAAAATGACCGATGATCTGGTCGGAATTGCTCTTGTCCTTATATTTCTCAATGAAATCCGTTGCGCCGGAAAATGCAATCTGGTTGATGTACTCTTCCACTTCGTCGTCAGTCATGCCCAGACCGTTATCCTTGAAGGTCAGTGTCTTCTTCTCAGGATCCACGATGACATCCACACGTCCCTTATAGCCTTCAGGCAGGGCATATTCTCCCATCATGTCCAACTTTTTCAGCTTGGTCACGGCATCGCAGCCGTTAGAGATCAACTCTCTGTAAAAAATATCGTGATCGGAATACAACCACTTTTTAATGATCGGAAATATGTTTTCACTGTTAATTGACAAACTACCGATTTTTTTGCTGCCATTATTACCACATCCTTTTCTAAAATTGCACAGCCATGGCTGACTGTTTCCTAACTGATTCTAAGTGTAGGACTGTAAAATTGAAAAGTCAAGACAAATTTAGCACTCATTATAAATGAGTGCTAACAATCAGTCAAAAAATCCAGTATTTATCAATATTTCCGTAATTCTAAAATTTTAATAAAGCGTGTAAAAAACCAGAAATTACTCCTCCGGAAAGTACTTTGCATACACATCAAAAAAAGTTGTCCGTAGTCACCTGTTCGTCCATGATCAGCGTGATCTCGTCCCACAGCTTGTCATTGAGCTGACGCACCAGTGTATTCACAAAGCTGTCATACTCCTGCCCGAAGACTTCCCGTTTCCGCTCTTCTACAATCTTTAATTTATTAGCGTCCGTCTCTTCCCGATCCAGCGTATTGATGCATTTGATAATGTAATAGCCTCGTTCACATTTCACAACCTGGCTCACCTCGTCTGTTGCCAAATTGAAAGCCGCTTCCTCATAAGCGCTCTCCGCTTCTCCTTTGCCAAAGGAATAGGTGATCTCGGAATCGTCGCTGTATTTGGATGCCAGTTCCGTGAAATCGTGTTCTCCGTCCACCGCCAGGTCTCTTACCTCGCAGGCTTTCTCATAGGCACTCTGAATGGAGCTTTCCGAATAAGGCTTCAGGTTTCCGTCCATATCCGTGGATGCTGTTGCAAAAAAGATCTGCTGCACCGTAATTTTGCGGGCCTCGTCATCACTGATCTCCGGATTGATGTCCTGTATAATCAACTGATAGACCTTGTCTGCCATGGCATATTCCCGATACAGATTCTCCACAATCTCCTCCGTGGCACCCATAGCCTCGATCTCCGTATCATTTAAGGAAGAATAATACTCCTGTGCCGCCTGGACGACCTTTGCCTCCTCGGCTTCATCCAACGTGACCTCTTTCTCTTTTGCCAGCAGGTACATGGTCTTGATCTGAGCAATTCTTGCCAGCACTGTCTCCTTGACATTATCCTCCAGAGTCACTCCGTTCAGGGAAGTATTCCAGATCTCCGTCCCGTAGACATTCTCATATTGATTCTGGGTCGTGGTCAGGTAGATCATGATCTCCGCCTTAGAGCAGGACTCGTCCCCGATCCGAAATACCTCATTTTTCCCAAATCCTGTGGTAAATACCACTTTTGTGCCGTCACTGCTGCCGCAGGCGGTCAGTCCCGTCACCATACTTATTCCCAGCACTCCCGCCACCAATACCGCGGTGATATGACATCTATTTTTAAAAAACATAACATTTCCTACTTTCTCAAAGTCTCTAAATTCTGTATTATACCCTATTTTTTTTCTTCGTGCCACGATTTCTTGGAAGTTCAGAAAAATCTAAGAATTCTACAGACAAAAATGCGTGCGGATATTCTCCACACGCATTTTTAAATTATTCAATTTTGATACCAGATTACTCGATTACATGGATCCAGCCCTTAGGAGCTTCGATCCTGCCCATCTGGATACCGGTCAGAGTCTCATACAGTTTCTTGGTGACAGGTCCCATCTCGGTCATGCCGCTGGGCAGGCAGATTTCTTTGCCGTGGTCAACGATCTTGCCTACAGGGGAGATCACTGCTGCGGTACCGCACAGACCAGCCTCTGCGAAGTCTTTTACTTCATCCAGGTATACTTCTCTCTCTTCTACTTCCAGTCCCAGGTATTCCTTGGCAACATATACCAGAGAACGACGGGTGATGGACGGAAGGATACTGTCGGACTTGGGAGTTACGACCTTGTTGTCCTTGGTAACGAACAGGAAGTTCGCACCGCCGGTCTCCTCTACCTTGGTACGGGTAGCAGCATCCAGATACATATTCTCATCGTAGCCTTCCTTGTGAGCGGATACGATTGCATGTAAGCTCATAGCATAGTTCAGGCCAGCCTTGATGTGACCGGTTCCGTGAGGTGCCGCACGGTCAAAGTCGGTGACACGGAGGGGGTGGTCAGAGGCTTAACGCCGCCCTTGAAATAAGGTCCTACAGGGGTGCACAGAATACGGAACTGATACTCATCCGCAGGCTTTACACCGATGACAGGGTTGCTGCCGAACATATAAGGACGGATGTACAGAGTTGCACCGCTGCCGTAAGGAGGTACGAAAGCATCGTTGGCCTTAACCGTCTCGGTAACAGCTTCCACGAAACGCTCCTTGGGGAAAATGGGCATCTCCAGTCTTGCTGCGGAAGACTCCAGACGTTCACCGTTTAAGTCAGGACGGAAGGTTACGATATGTCCGTCTTCTGTGGTGTAGGCCTTCAGGCCCTCGAATACGGTCTGTGCATACTGCAATACACCTGCACACTCATTTAATACGATGTTGGGATCCTGGGTCAGCTGACCGTCATCCCATTTGCCGTCCTTGTAATTGGACACATATCTGTAATCCGTAGGGATATAACCGAAACCGATGTTACCCCAGTCAATGTTCTTCTTTTCCATTTTGTATTCCTTCTTTCCTCGGTTTACCACTCTGCCTGTTGATTTCTCTTAACAGAATTTATTGATTTTCATTATTATACCATTTGTAATAAAAGTCAATATACACATTTATGCTTTCCAGTGCTTTTTTCAGCGAAAATGTGGCTCATTTCTCCTTTTAGCTGAAAACTCAAATTAAATTCACTACAATTATTTTTCTCCGGTAGCTTCCTGATATGCACTGTTCGCTACCACTGACCATCCGGTCTTATCCCCCGCAATGACCTGCAGATCTTCACTGCGGACCGCATAAAACTCCACGATCTGTGCTGCCTCTGTGGACAGATTCTCTTCCGGATTCCGGTACAGCACGAAAATCTCACATTTTCCGTTCTGCGAGGTACGATTGTAGCAGACTTCGAAGGAAAAGCCCTGTTGTTGCAGCACAGCATCATATACTGCCTGTGCGTAAGGCTCTAAGGGATCCTGTACATCTTCCGCGTTTTCCGTCTCCGACGCATAGTATTCCGCAAGCCACTGTTCTTCCATCGCCTGCTTTGCTACCGTTTCTGCATCCTCCGGGTGGGTATTTTCTTCCTTGTCCATCAATTCCGTCAGATAAGTAATGTAATCCTCACCGGCAAGCTCCGTCTCTCTCCGAAACAGCACGCCCTCTGGACGCCAGTAGGAATACCAGTGCCTGTCCGGGAACTCCATCTCTTCCACACTGATCAGATTCTCTGTGAGCCGCGTCTCCGAAGGGATGTCATTTTCAAACCAAATCCAGGCAATTCCGGCAAACGTGACGATCAGGCACAGCACTGCCCACAAAGCAATGCCGATATCCTCCAGCCACTCCCATTTCCCGGGAGTTCCCCACTTGTCCCGTATTTTCCGGTGCAGCCTGATGGGTACTCTCAGATATACATAAAACAGGAGAAGCAGCAGACACAGCAGATCCCCCAGTAACAACACATAACTGCGAAAACTTACGGGACCACCCCACAGAATCATTCTGGCTGCCACATATATTCCTGCCAGAGTAAGCAGTAAAACCGTAACTGCCAAATATATCTTCTTTTTCATCGTTTTCCGCACTCAGGCTTTCTTGCGCTCGTACTTTAAGAACTGATAGGTAATGTCAAAATTAGACCTGCTCGTCACTGTCTGCGGTAATCTCCCACTCAGGATCACTGTCCAGATCCGGGAAATAGGCATCCGCCTCGTAGGCATGGTCAATCTTCGTCACATGGGCCACGTCACAGTAAGGCAGCATCTGGCGGTAAATACTCTCTCCGCCGATGATATAGATATTCTCTTCGTCATATTTCTTCAGTTCTTCCAGCAATTCTTCAATAGAGTGTACCACGATCGCATCCTTGACCTGATAATTCGGATCTTTGGACAAAATAATGTTGATGCGGTTCTTTAAAGGCATGCCCTGCGGGAAAGTCTCCAAAGTCTTGCGTCCCAGAACCACTACCTTACCTGTCGTCTCTTCGCGGAAATGCTTGTGATCGTTGGGGATGCGGATCAGCAGTTCGTTCTTGCTGCCGATGGCCCAGTTGTTGTCTACTGCTACAATTAAATTCATGGTGTACCTCGTTTCTGTTTGTTTCTATGATAATAACCGGTTTCTCCGTTCTTCGCACTCACGAAACCGTACTGATATTCGTATTCCGGGCTACCGCCCTACTTACTCATGTCAGATTGCAATCGGAATATCCCTGATCTGCTCCCCGGTCTGGTAACCCTCCAGCTTCACATCATCCGGTGTGAACTGATAGAAGTCCCTGATCTCCGGGTTCAGCCAGAACTTCGGCGCCGGGAAGGGGTCTCTGCTGATGAGCTCCTTAATGGCATCCACGTGGCGGTCATAGATATGGGCATCCGCAATGACATGCACCAGCTCGCCCACGTTCATATCGCAGACCTGTGCCAGCATATGCACCAGCACCGCATACTGTACCACATTCCAGTTGTTGGCTGCCAGTACGTCCTGGGAACGCTGGTTTAAAATGGCATTCAGGGTCAGCCTGTCCTCTCCCTTTTTGCTGCGTCACATTAAAGGTCATACCGTAAGCACAGGGATACAGATTCATCTCGTGCAGATCCTGATGCACATAGATATTGGTCATGATCCGGCGGCTGAAGGGATTGTTCTTCAGATCGTAGATCACGCGGTCCACCTGATCCATCATGCCTTCCTTATACTGATGCTTCACCTGCATCTGATAGCCGTATGCCTTACCGATCGAGCCGTTTTCATCTGCCCACTCATCCCAGACGTGGCTGTTTAAATCATGAATGTTGTTGGACTTGCGCTGCCAGATCCACAGCATCTCATCTGTGGCGGATTTTAATGCCGTCCGGCGCAAGGTCAGGATCGGGAACTCCTTCGACAGATCGTACCGGTTCACTACTCCGAATTTCTTAATAGTGTAGGCAGGGGTACCATCCGGCCAGTGGGGGCGCACTTTCTCGCCCTCCGTGCTGGTACCGTTGGTTAAAATGTCATTGCACATATCGATAAAAATATGATCCGCTAAACTCATGTTGTCTCCTTATTCTATCTTCTAATATATAACCGATTTCTCCGTGCTTCGCACTCTCGAAATCGCTCTGATATTCGTATTCCAGGCTACCGCCTTGCTTACTCATATCAGTTTGATTCTCTCATCAGCCAAAAGCCTTGACTGCAAGCAGTCACGCAGAAGCTGATGGAGAATCTTATTATGTTATATAACCGATTTCTCCGCGCTTCGCACTCTCGAAATCGTACACCCCTTCGTATTCCGGACTCTCGTCCTGCATACTCAGGGTTGCTTATGCCTCTCATAGGAAGTATTTCCTGCCTGCAAGCAGTCAGAAATACTTCCTATGAATGCACTTATATTTTCCCCATTTGTCACACAGGGAATTGATCTGGTCGGCGAACTTGGCCATGTCCTTATTGGTCATGACATCCCTCGCTCTTGGTAACCAGCGCCAGCAGACGTCTTGCAGAAGCCAACAGCCTCTCGAAGACTCCGGTGACAGGCTTCGTCTTTTTCTTCACGGCAACCGGTGCAGCCTCATAGGTAAATTTATTGCTGATCAGGTCGAACTCCGTGCCACTATAAGGTCGCGTAAGCCCTCTGCCCATACTCGATCTTCAGGCATTCGGTGAATGCAGTGCAGGCACTGTCTTCACCGTGTACCACAAACACCTTTTTCGGCTTCTCTTCAAAGGCCTGGATCCACTCGATCAGTCCTTCTTTGTCCGCATGGCCGCTTAATCCCGCCAGTTTCCGGATCTGTGCCCGCACCTGAATGGTCTCACCGAAAAGCTTTACCTCATCGGCACCCTCTACCAGCGCTCTGCCCAGGGTTCCCACGGACTGGTAACCCACGAAGAGAATCGTACATTCTTCTCTCCACAGGTTATGCTTCAGATGATGGCGGATACGTCCCGCATCACACATACCGGAAGCGGAAATGATGACCTTGGGGGTCTCGTCAAAATTGATGGCCTTGGATTCCTCACTGGTGATGGACAGCTTCAATCCCGAAAATGCAATGGGTTGATGCCCTCTTTCACATATTCCATAGCCTCGTCATCAAAGCACTCATAACGATTCTCCTGAAATATACCGGTGGCCTCCACCGCCATGGGACTGTCCACATACACCGGGAAATCCTCATGTCCTTTGACCAGACGTCCCACCTTGATTTTCCGCAGGAAATACAGGATCTCCTGAGCTACGGCCCATCCGCAAAAGGAAGGAATCACCACATTACCGCCACGATCCAGTGTCTCCTGCAGTACCTTTGTCAATTCCGCCACATAGTCTAGTTTGTCCTTGGGATGCATCCTGTCACCGTAGGTAGACTCCATGACCACATAATCCGCTTCTTTTGTGGGTGTGGGATCCTTCAACAGCGGCTGATGCTTGTTGCCGATATCGCCGGAAAATTACGATCTTCTTCGTATTGCCGTCCTCTGTCAGCCAGACTTCGATGCTGGCAGACCCCAGCAGATGTCCGATATCCGTGAAACGGATCTTCACGCCCTCGCACACTTCTACGATCGTATTGTAATGACAGGGAACCAGTCTGCGGATCACGCCGTCCGCATCCTCCATGGTATACAACGGTTCCACCACTGCATTGTTGGCAGAACGTTTTGCCTTGCGGTTCTTCCACTCTGCCTCAGCACTCTGGATATGCGCACAGTCACGCAGCATGATGCTGCACAGATCCGCCGTGGCATCCGTGGCATAGATCTGGCCTCTGAATCCTCTGGCATATAGAAGTGGCAGAAGTCCCGAATGATCCACATGGGCATGCGTCAGAAAGACATAATCGATCATGGATTCCGCCACCGGCAGCGGAACATTCTCAAATACATTGATGCCCTGCTCCATACCATAATCCACCAGAATATGCTTTCCGGCTACCTCAAGATAATGGCAGCTTCCTGTTACTTCATGGTCTGCCCCCACAAACACAAGTTTCATAGATTTACCTCCCGTTTTGTTAGTTTATTTTAAAGCATTGGCTGTTTCGTAGAACTGATAATAGATCCCTTTTTGTTCCATGAGCTGGTCGTGATTGCCTTCCTCCACAATGCCGTCATCCGTCAGCACCAGGATCCTGTCGGAATTGCGGATACTGGAAAGTCTGTGGGCGATAGTCAGAGTAGTACGCCCCTCCGACAATTCTCCCAGAGATTTTGCCACGGCAAACTCACTCTCATTGTCCAGTGCGGAAGTGGCCTCATCCAGAATGATGATGGGTGGATTTTTCAGAAATACTCTGGCAATACTGATCCGCTGTTTCTGTCCGCCGGACAGCTTTACACCCCGTTCTCCCACATAAGTATCATAACCGTCCTTCAGTCCCATGATGAATTCATGAGCCCCGGCACGCTTTGCCGCATTGATCACATCTTCTTTCGAAGCCCCGGGACGTCCATAAGCGATATTTTCATAGATCGTACCGGAGAAAAGATACACATCCTGCTGTACGATACCGATATTGCCCCGCAGACTCTTTAACGTAAAATGCTTAATGTCCTGGCCGTCCAACAGGATCCTGCCTTCTGACGACATCATAAAATCTCGGGATCAGATTGCACAGCGTTGTCTTACCACCACCGGAAGGACCGACGATGGCCACCTTTTCTCCC
>ENA-OQHF01002067-OQHF01002067.1-human-gut-metagenome-genome-assembly--contig:-NODE-2067-length-10434-cov-1.971185_pt1 | contig 10434 bp, 10 predicted proteins | sample MGYA00242559_ERZ504709 | MGnify/ENA primary metagenome ERZ504709 (study PRJEB26092, sample SAMD00036203) | human gut metagenome | host: Homo sapiens | study: EMG produced TPA metagenomics assembly of...
CACAATACAGCCTTTGAGAAGCCGTCTGTGGTTCAGCTGGAACAGATATTCACGATAGACAAAAGCCGCGTACAGCGCTTCTTAGGTCGGCTTACGCAGGATGAAATGCAGGAGATTGAGAAAGGCGTTGTTTCCAGCCTTGACCTCAATGAACTGTTTTTCAAAATTAAAACTGTTAGTATATAAAAGGAGAATTATTTGGGCGAAGAAACTCTGAATCCCCGTGATGCGTACCGTGTGATGCTCCGGGATTACCCGGATGTGCTGAACATCGACCAGATGTGCGAGATATTGAGCGTCAGCACAAAAACCGGGTATGCGCTTTTGAAAAAGGGGAGCGTCCAGCATTTGAAGGTCGGGCGCTCCTACCGCATCCCCAAGGCACATCTTTTGACTTATCTCATCGGATTCGCACCCGGTAGTACTGTCCGGGCGTGACATCCTTGCATTCTCTCCTGCCGTTGGGTACACTGATGGTGTCAGCGGCAGAAGTTACATATTCAAGTGGATGCAAAGACAGGAGGTAACACTATGGTAGCAGGGCATCTGCAAGAAAAAAATGACTTCTACTACATCGTTCTGAGTTACAAGGACGCAGACGGAAAGCGAAAGACCAAGTGGGAAGCCACCGGTCTGTCCGTCAAGAGGAACAAGAAGAAAGCCGAGGCTCTTTTGCTGGAACGTCGGCGGAACTTCAGGGTTTCCACCGCACCTGCGGAGATCCGCTTAGACGATGACATTCTCTTTTCGGACTTCATGCTGAAATGGCTGGAAGTCACGAAAAGCACTGTCCAAATCACGACCTATGCAAGCTATCAGGGAATGGTGGAGCGTGTGATCGTTCCCTATTTCCGAAAGCGCGGCATCAAACTGGTAGACCTGAAAGCCACCGACTTGCAGGATTTCTACAACAAGCAGCTTGAACGGGTCAAGGCAAATTCGGTGATCCATTATCATGCAAACATCCACAAGGCGTTGAAGTATGCGGTGAAGATCGACCTGATCCCCACCAACCCGGCGGATAAGGTCGAGCGTCCAAAGAAGAATGCGTTCAAAGGCAGCTATTACAGCGCCGATGAGATTCAGCTTTGACAGAGATCGCAGAGGGAACCAAGCTGGAGATTCCAGTTCTGCTGGCATCCTTCTACGGCCTGCGCCGCAGCGAGGTACTGGGTCTGAAATGGGATGCCATCGACTTTGAAGCCAACACGCTGGAGGTCAAGCACATCGTCACGCAGGCATCCATCGACGGCAAAAAGGTTCTGGTGCAGGCTGACCGTGCAAAAACGAAGTCCAGCCTGCGGACGCTGCCCCTTGTGCCGCCCATCCGTGACCGCCTTCTGATGCTGAAAGGTCAGCAGGACACCTACCGCCGCCTGTGCGGTAAAAGCTACAACCGGGAGTATCTGGGCTATCTGTGTGTGGACGAGATCGGGAACATCATCCGCCCCAACTACGTTTCCGAGCAGTTCCCGAAGCTGTTGGAAAAAAACGGTCTGCGTCCTATCCGTTTTCACGACCTGCGTCACAGCTGCGCCAGCCTTCTTCTGGCAAACGGCGTTCCCATGAAGCAGATTCAGGAATGGCTGGGTCACAGCGACTTCTCCACCACCGCCAATATTTACGCCCACCTCGATTACGCTTCCAAGCTCTCGTCTGCACAGGCGATGCTGGAGGGGCTGGGCTATGGCAATGCGTCAGCATGATGCCATACGCCCCAAAGACAGGGTGGACGGGCGATGTTCCGGCAAAAAAGAATGGACAGACGAATAAAATTCATCTGTCCATTCGATTTGGCGGAGCATCAGGGAGTCGAACCCTGGCACCGGTCTCCCGGCCTATCGCATTTCGAGTGCGACCTCTTACGACCACTTGAGTAATGCTCCAGATATTAAATTTTTAGAATGCTCCGTGCATTCTGGGAAAACTTTGGAGAGAATTTCAGGAGAGAACGGCCGAAAATCGTTCACTCACGAAGTCGGAAAACCCGCATGAAACCTAGCAAATCGGAAATCCACTTCCAAAAGCCAGTTAGATTTCGAGTGCGGACCCTTCGACCTCTTGGGTACCTCTCCGTATAAACTTCAGATGAAATTACAAATCGTAATGCAATCTCATCTTGATTCCGAAAAAATGAAACTGCTAGAATATTGTTAGAAAACGCATCGTTCAGACAGGTCAGGAAGCCTGCCAGAACATCAAAATCTGACGTTTTCTCGTGTGAAATGGAGAAATGCGGCGAAGCATCCACCCGGATTTCGAGTCGTTCTCGTTACGACCACTTCGATACATCTCCATATTGTAGCCTTTACAGTATAGCAAAAAAGCGATTTTCCGTCAACTGTTTTTTATAGGGTCTGCGTGCAGGGAGTTTGCTCTCTGCACGTTTTTTGCAGCGTGCCAACGGACGCCGCACGCTTCCAATTTTTGCACTTCTTTGCGAAAAAGGTCTATCCTTTTGGACCGATTTCGATTATAATAAAAGGGATATCGTTCAAATTTGAAGCAAAAGGAGTTTTTGTTCTATGGCACAGGCAAAACAGGACATGGGGTCCGGCAGCGTGAAAAAGCTGATGCTGCAGCTGATGATCCCTGCCGTGGTGGCGCAGGTGGTGAACCTGCTGTACAACATCGTAGACCGCATTTACATCGGGCACATTGAGGGCATCGGCGCAGCCGCGCTCACCGGCGTGGGACTGTTCACCCCCATCCTCATGCTGCTGAACGCGTTCGCCATGCTGGTGGGCGCGGGCGGTGCACCGCGCACCGCCATCGCACTGGGGCAGGGGGACCGGCAGCAGGCCGAAAAGATCATCTCCAACAGCTTTACGGTGCTGATGCTCTTTGCAGTGGTGCTGACCATCGGCTTTTATGCGGGTGCACCCGCGCTGCTGCGGCTGTTCGGTGCCAGCGACGCCACCCTGCCGTATGCGTTGAGCTACAGCCGCATCTACATTCTCGGCTCGGTGTTCGTGCTGCTGGTGATGGGCATGAACCCCTTCATCACCACCCAAGGCTTTGCCAAGACCAGCATGCTCACCACCGTGATCGGTGCCGTGATCAACATCATTCTGGACCCCATCCTCATCTTCGGGTTCGGGCTGGGCGTGCGGGGCGCAGCCATTGCTACGGTGCTCAGTCAGGCCGTGGGTGCGGCGTGGATCCTGCGGTTCCTCACCGGCAAAAAGACAATCCTGCGCCTGCGCAAGGACTATCTGCGCCCGGAAAAGCAGGTCATCCTGCCGGTGCTGGCACTGGGCATCTCCACCTTTGTGATGCTCTCCACCGAAAGCCTGCTGTCCATCAGTTTCAGCTCCAGTCTGGCCCGCTACGGCGGCGACGTGGCTGTGGGTGCCATGACCGTGATCACCAGCGCCTCCCAGCTGTGCACACTGCCCATTCAGGGCGTGTGTCAGGGCGGCCAGCCGGTGATGAGCTTCAACTTCGGGGCCGGCAAAAAGCCCCGCGTAAAGGAGGCTTTCCGGTTCCAGCTGACCCTGTGCGGCGCATACACCTGCCTGTTCTGGCTGGCTATGATGCTGGCACCCGGGGCCGTGGCAGGCATCTTCACCTCCGATTCCGCACTCATTTCCTACACCACCTGGGCCATGCGCATTTACATGGCGGGCATCTTCGCCATGGGCTTCCAGATCGCCTGCCAGCAGAGCTTTATGGCACTGGGGCAGGCCAAGGTCAGCCTGCTGTTGGCCTGCCTGCGCAAGATCATCCTGCTGATCCCGCTCATCTTTATTCTGCCGCATCTCGTGGCAGACCCGGTGTTCGGCGTGTTTCTGGCCGAGCCGGTCAGCGACATTCTGGCGGCCACCATTACAACCATCACCTTCTTTGCCCGGTTCGACCGCATTTTGGAAAAGGGTGCGGCGCGGGTGTAAAACAAAGCAGAACGGGGCCGTTGCAAAACAAGAACGCGATAGCAACTTACACAAAGAAATCGTGCAAAAACCAAAACCCGGAACCCTTTTTGAGCCGTTTTGGCCCTGAAAAGGTTCCGGGTTTTGTGCATATTTTTCAGAGAGCTATTTTTGCAACAGCCCTCATTTTTTAGGAGTTACAGTTCTTCACCGTTGGAGGCGATGACTTTTTTATACCATGCAAAGCTGTCCTTTTTATAGCGTTTGAAGGTGCCGTTGCCATGGTCATCGGCGTCTACATAGATAAAGCCGTAGCGCTTTGCCATCTCGCCGGTGGAAGCGCTGACGAGGTCGATGCAGCCCCAGGGGGTATAACCCATCAGATCCACACCGTCCTCTTCTACTGCCTTTTTCATCTGCTGGATATGTGCCCGCAGATAATCGATGCGGTAGGGATCATGGATTGAGCCGTCTGCTTCCTGTTTATCGAACGCACCCAGACCGTTCTCCACCACCATCAGGGGGATCTGGTAGCGGTTGTACAGCTCGTTCAGAGTATAGCGCAGACCCACCGGGTCGATCTGCCAGCCCCAGTCGCTAGCTTTCAAGTACGGATTCTTGACTCCACCAAACAGGTTGCCGTTGGTGCGCAGCAGGTTCTCATCTGTGGACACACAGCCGCTCATGTAGTAGGAGAAGGAGAAGAAATCCACCGTGCCATTGCGCAGGGTCTCGGCATCGCCGGGCTCCATTTTGATCTCCACATTGTTCTCGGCCCAGATGCGCTTTGCAAAGGCCGGATATGCACCGCGCACCTGCACGTCACCGCAGTAGTGGTTGCAGTACTGCCAGGAATGTTGGTTCTTGATCTGATCCTCCGGGTTGGCAGAGTAGGCATAGTTAGGAGTGATGGCCACCATGCAGCCGATCTTATTTTCCGGGTCGATGCTGTGGCCCAGCTGCACTGCCTTTGCGCTGGCCACAAACTGGTGATGCAGGGCCTGATAGCGCTGCTGCGGGATATCCACCTGATCGTTCATGTTGGTGGTGCCCTCGTTCAGGATGCCCAGCCCGGAGTAGATGCCAAAGGGATACATTCCGGCATTGATCTCGTTGAAGGTGAGCCAGTAATGCACCTTGCCCTTGTAGCGATTGAAAATCGTCTCGCAGTAATGCAGGTAATAATCGATCAGGCGGCGATCCACCCAGCCATTGAAGTGCTCGGTCAGATAAAACGGATTTTCATAGTGGCTGATGGTGACAAGCGGTTCGATCCCGGCAGCGTGCAGTTCATCAAACACCGCATCATAAAAAGCCAGACCCTCTTCATTGGGCTGCTGCTCAGTGCCGGTGGGGAAGATGCGGCTCCAGCTGATGGACATCCGGTAGGCCTTATAGCCCATCTCTTTCATCAGGGCGATATCTTCCTTATAGTGGTGATAGAAATCACTGGCCTTGTGGTTGGGGTAATACAGGTCATCTTTCAGTTCGCGGGTGATCTGGCGGGGCGTGGTGTTGGTGCCGTTGGTCATGTGGTCAGCCACACTGGCACCGCGGCCGCCCTCGTTCCAGCCGCCTTCAAACTGGTTGGCTGCGGTAGCGCCGCCCCACAGAAAATTTGCAGGAAAACTCATATTCTTCCAATTCCCTTCTTATCCGGTAAAAATCAGGCCTCGTCCTTGAATGTGACGAAGGTGATGGCAAACGTAACGACCATGGCGATGACCACAGCGATGACGTAGTTGACAAAGTTCATGATATCGCTGCTCAAGAAGCCAGCCAGCGCAAAGACGCCCAAGCCGCTCATGGCAACCAGCTTGCAGCCCATCAGACCGGCATAGCAGCCGCCCACGAAACCGCCGATCACAGATGCGATCAGGGGCTTGCGGTAACGGAAGTTGACGCCGAACAGAGCAGGCTCGGTGACGCCGGCCAGAAAAGCGGTCAGTGCAGAAGAACCGGCAATGCCCTTGACATCAGCGTTCTTGGACTTGAGGGTGACCGCAGCAGCGGCAGCAGCCTGACCGAAGTTTGCGATGTAGCAGGCGGGAATGATCAGCGGATCATACTGGAACTTGGTGAAGTAGGAGATGCAGACAGGAGCCAGAGTGGAATGCATACCGGTGAGGATCAGCAGGGGATACAGGCCGGACAGCACACCGACACCCAGGAAGCCGATGTTGTTGTAAATGGTCTCCACCAGCCAGGTAATGCCATTGCCCAAGAAGACGCCAGCCGGTGCCACCAGACACAGGGACAGGGGCAGCATGACAAGGAAGGTACCCAGCGGCACCAGCATCACGCGCAGGATCTCCGGCACATACTTTTTGAAGAAGCGTCCTCACATAGTTCATGACGAACACGACCATGATAGAGGGGAACATCATATTGGTATAGGTAGCATTATACACCGGCAGGCCGAAGATCGTCACCGGGTCTCGCCGCCCAGAGCAGTCATCAGATTGGGGTACACCAGCAGCGCACACAGGCCCATGGCCAGGCTGGGGTCTGCACCGAACTTTTTGGCGGCAGTATAGCCGATGAGGATGGGCATGAAGTACAGCGCAGCATCGGCGGCATAACCCAGCACCGTGTAGGTGGAGGAATCTGCGGGCAGGATACCGATGAGGTTTGCCATCACCAGCACCACCTTGATCAGGCCGGATGCCATGAACAGCGGGATCAGCGGGACGATGCAACCGCTGATGGCCTCACATACTGTGGTCAGACTGAATTTTTTCTTCTTATCGCTGTCCAGATCTTCGGCCACAGCTGCTTCCTTCTGCAGACCACCTGCTGCACAGATCGCATCATAGGCCTTATCCACTGCCTGACCGATGATGACCTGCAGCTGATCACCGGCCCACTGTGTGCCCATGCAGCCGGGCAGTTTGCCGATCTTGTCGGCATCCACAAGCCCCTTATCCTTCACGTTGAAGCGCAGCCGGGTCATGCAGTGTGCAAAAGAGCGGATGTTGTCCTTGCCGCCGACCAGTTCCAGAATCTGCGGCGCAATGGCTTCGTATTTATTGATCTTCTCTGCCATGTCTGTTTCCTCCATGATTTTACAAACGGTTCCACATTTTCTATCACAAACCCGGCCGGGGCGCGCTCCCGGGCGGCTCTGTTCCATAAAAAGCCCCAGCGCACCACAAAACACGCACCACGGTGCCCACCGGGCAGTCTGGTGCATTTTCTGCGGCACTCTGGGGGTAAAGCCCTCAAAAGGCGGTCAGCCTTTATCGGTCACAATCCTCACGAGCACACAAACGATTGATGTGTAGGATCAGATATAAGATTTCTTCTTCGGAAAGGTGCTTTTGCAGCTTCTGGTCGATCAGGGCCGCCACCTTTACCGCACAGGAATAGATATCAGGGTACTCTTTTTTCATGGATTCAAAGAGATCCCGGTTCTGGCTGTCAATCATCGTGTCATCCAGCGTGCGCTTCATCATGTAGTGCATGTGGGTCACGAAGCGATAATAGTTGAAGCTGTCCCGATCCACCGTGATGTGCAATTCCTGCTCCACAATGGCCGTGGCCTGCTCGATGATGGTACCGTAGTCGATTCCCGGTACTGTTTCCGCCTGTGCCTTGTAATTGACGAAATGCAGGGCGATGGCGGCGGCTTCTTCCCGTGGGAGGGAGACCCCCAGACGTTTTTTCAGGATATCCAGCGCCTGTTTGCCGATCTCGGATTCGTTGGGGTAAAGCTGCCGCACCTCATAGAACAGCGGCAGCTGGATGTTGATGTTTTTCTGGTATCGCTGGATGGCAAAATCAATGTGGTCTGCCAGTGTGAACACCACATTTTCCCGGAACTGGTTGTCCATTTTCTCATTGGCCAGATCCACGATCTCGGCCGCCGCTTCCAGCACATCTTCCGGGATGCGGTTGAGCACTGCCAGCTGTTCTTCGTCCACATCGTAAAAGGTGCGGTCGATCTTGGAAAGCGGCACATCGTAGGGCGGCTTTGTGAAGCCGATGCCCTTGCCGAAGGCCACCACCTCATTGTTGCGGCTGTCCAGACACAGGGAGATGTTGTTGTTGATGTTCTTTATGACCTTCATCCGCCTGTGTCCTCCATTTCCACGACAATAAAAAAAACCGAAAGTTCACCCCTATCTGCAACAGATAAGGGAAAGCCTCCGGAGAGTAACAAACCTTACATGATTGACCGTGAACAGTATAGCAAATTTTACCGGTTTCCGTCAAGCAGCAAAGCGCACAAGAATTTTCTTCTCTTTTCAGACAGGTTGCGCAATCTTTGAAAAACAAAAAGGCGCATCTGCTCTGCGGCAGATGCACCCTTGCAGATCTTACTTGCCCGCCAGCAGAATGGCCAGCACGGCTTTCTGCACATGCAGGCGGTTCTCGGCTTCGTCAAAGATCTCGTCGGCGTGCTGCTCGAACACGGCGGTGGAGATCTCCTCGCCCCGGTGGGCGGGCAGGCAGTGCAGCACCATGGCGTCGGGCTTGGCGGCTTCCAGCAGCTTGCCGGTGAGCTGGAAGCCCACAAAATCCCGCAGGCGCTGCTCGCTCTCGGCGGTGCCGGGGGCGGCAGTGTTCCACACGGCGGTGGCCACCACATCCGCGTCCCGCACGCCCTCGACGGGGTCGGAGGTGAAGTGGAACTGACTGCCGTACTTGTGGGCAAGCATCAGTACGTCGGCGGCGGGGCGGTAAGCCTCCGGGCAGACGCAGGTGACCTGCATCCCGGCCAGCAGGCCGCCCACGATGAGGCTGTTGGCCATGCTGCCGCCGTCGCCCACAAAGCAGAGCTTCCGCCCGGCCAGGGTGCCCCGGCGCTCCCGGATGGTCATCAGGTCGGCCAGCACCTGGCAGGGATGCGCGTAGTCGGTCAGGCCGTTGATCACCGGCACACCGGCCTGCTCGGCAAATTCTTCCAGATCCCGCTGGCGGTAGGTGCGCCAGACCACGCAGTCGTAGTAGCGGCCCAGCACGCGGGCGGTGTCCTTGAGGGGCTCGCCCCGGCCGGCCTGCAGCTCGGACGTGTTCATGTAATTGCCCAGGCCGCCCAGCTGGTACACACCCACCTCAAAGCTGGTGCGGGTGCGGGTGGACGCCTTGGAGAACATCAGGGCAACCGTCTTTCCTGCCAGCAGCGGGGCCGTGCCGCCCAGCTTCTGCTGTGCCTTGAGTTGATCGGCCACATCCAGAATGTGGGTCAGCTCGGCAGGGGAGAGGTCGCTCATTTTCAGCAGTATTTTCATGCCTGCTCCTTCGGAGCCGTCGGCTCCATCTTGCCCAGCACATCGCTCAGGATCTCCAGCGCCATGTCCACATCGTGCTCGCTGAGGGTCAGCGGCGGCAGCAGGCGCAGGCGGGGTCTTGGCTGTCAGCACCAGCAGGCCCGCTTCGCGGCAGGCGGCCAGCACATCTGCGGCCTTGAGGTCGTAGAACTCGATGCCCACCATCAGGCCGATGCCGGAAATGCTCTTGACATGGGGCAGCTTTGCGATGCCTGCGCGCAGCTGGACGGCACGCTCGTTGACATTGGCAAGGAAGCTCTGGTCCATGCGGTCCACTACCACGTTGGCACCGGCGCAGACCACCGGGTTGCCGCCAAAGGTAGAGCCGTGGGTGCCGGGGCCCATGCCCTCGGCCACCTTTTCGTTCATCAGCACTGCGCCGATGGGCAGGCCGCCGCCCAGACCCTTGGCCAGCGTGACCACGTCCGGCTTGAGGTTATAGTGCTCGCAGCACAGGAAGGTGCCGGTGCGGCCCACGCCGGTCTGCACCTCGTCCACGATGAGCACAAGGTCTTTTTCGTCGCAGAGCTGCGCACGGCCTGCACGTAGTCCGGGTCCAGCGCCATCACGCCGCCCTCTCCCTGAATGAGTTCCAGCATCACGGCGCAGGTGGTGCGGTCCACCAGCTCCTCCAGCGCTTCGATATCGCCTGCCGGAGCATACAGGAAGCCCTCGTTGAAGGGGCCAAAGTAGTTGTGGAACACCTCCTGACCGGTGGCGGTCAGGGTGGCAATGGTGCGGCCATGGAAGCTGTTGACCAGCGTGATGACCGTGGTACGGTCCTTGCGGTAGTGGTCCACGCTGTACTTGCGGGCGGCCTTGATAGCGCCCTCGTTGGCTTCAGCACCGGAGTTGCCGAAGAAAACCTTGCTCATGCCGGTGCGCTTGCACAGCTTTTTGGCCAGCTTGCCGCAGGGGGCGGTATAGTAGAGGTTAGAGGTATGCTGCAGCTTGTGGGCCTGCTCCGAGACGGCCTCGGCCCAGTCCAGATCACAGTAGCCAAGGCTGTTCACGCCAATGCCGCTGGTAAAATCCAGATACTGCTGGCCCTCGGGGCCTGCGGCGCGCAGGCCGTGGCCTTTTTCCAGCAGCAATAGGGTTGCGGTTATAGGTGTGCAGGACGTATTCGCCGTCCCGCTTGATGACTTTTCAGAATCCATAGGTGTACCCTCCTGTGAACTAGAAACTGTGAACAGAAAACCCTCTCAGGCGCTTTCGCGCCAGAAAATGCTGGCAAAGGCTTGAGAGGGTCAATTTTTCTTATTGATACCGCCTGCACGGCACCTGTG
>ENA-OQHF01002068-OQHF01002068.1-human-gut-metagenome-genome-assembly--contig:-NODE-2068-length-10430-cov-9.767835_pt1 | contig 10430 bp, 10 predicted proteins | sample MGYA00242559_ERZ504709 | MGnify/ENA primary metagenome ERZ504709 (study PRJEB26092, sample SAMD00036203) | human gut metagenome | host: Homo sapiens | study: EMG produced TPA metagenomics assembly of...
AAGCAATTTTATATTGCAATGACTAGAAAAATATTTAGGAGAAGATAGATATAAACAGTAAGTCAAACACACAAACTATGGAGTCTTTAGTCGGTTTAATAAAATTTTAGATAGAAAATAAATCATTCAATGTCATTTAGATAAGGTTTTTTATGACAAAAAGACAGATTGCTTATCTGCCTTATAATGCAGTATAATGGTAACGAGATTTATGCAACCCGATACATGAAATCCCTATTTCTCTTTGGACGGAGGTGGATAGGATATTTTCGATTGTACTTGACAGGTGTCAGATACTTTTGTATGAGAAGCATGGACTCTGTTTCGTTACCATCGTGTTTGAGATATGCTCTGCATATGTTTACTGCATTTGAAACGGATTTACTCTGCATCTGGAGCATAAACTGAATATACTCGCGGAAAGAAAGTTTGCGGTTCCTGGTAAAATCACTTTCCGGATTACGGCAGAACATGGAGTGAATTTCATCGAGTTCTGTGATGCAGTTGTCGAGTGTGGATTTTAAATTAGATAAGAAAAAATCAGCCATAATGAGCCTCCTTGAAATATGTTTATAATCAAGGCTTGCGCAACATATATTGGCTTACTTGTCAACTGTTTTTTGTAATATTTTTAAAGTTTTTAGGCATAAAAACAGTGGCTTTCTATGACAGAAAACCACTAAAATGATGCTTAACTGAATGGCATTGCTTTATCACCACTTTGAAAATGGTTGTTTTATGGCGGATAGTCAGACAGTTTTGGATATAAGAGATGATCTGGGAGCAACCATGAATGAATGCAGGGAAGTGACCGAAAAGTACCGCACAGGACGGAGTGCATATTTACGGCTCGGACAGTTGTTTATGAGATTGTTTGCAGGACTATTATAGCAGAAAGAAGAGGTGTTCGATATGTGTACAGCAGCAACTTACAAAACAAAAGATTTTTATATGGGCAGAACGCTTGATTATGAATTTTCCTATGGGGAACAGATCACGATAACGCCAAGAAATTACGAATTTGATTTCCGGTTTGCCGGGAAGATAAAAAGCCATTATGCTTTGATCGGAATGGCATTTGTTGCAGGAGGTTATCCGCTTTATTATGATGCTGTTAATGAAAAAGGCCTTGGAATGGCAGGTCTTAATTTTGTCGGCAATGCGGCATATGAAGAGGCTTTGCCGGAAGATGAAACAGAAGTCAGCCAGGTGGCACAGTTCGAGTTCATCCCATGGATCCTTACACAGTGTGCTACTGTAGCAGAGGCGAGAGAGAAGCTGGCAGCAATGAGACTGACAGGCACAGCATTCAGTGAACAGCTGCCGACAGCACAGCTTCACTGGATCATTGCAGACAAAGACTCCTGTATCGTTGTTGAGTCTATGAAAGATGGGCTGCATGTATATGATAATCCGGTAGGAGTGCTTACCAATAATCCACCATTCCCGAGTCAGATGTTTGCACTGAATAATTATGCCGGAGTATCCAGAAAACAGCCGGAGAGTACTTTTGCAGGAGTATTACAGCTTGATGCATATAGCAGAGGAATGGGTGGAATGGGAATACCTGGAGATCTTTCCAGCCAGTCAAGATTTGTGAAAGTTGCCTTTACAAAATTAAATTCGATCTCCGGTGAAGAAGAGGATGAGAGTGTAAGCCAGTTCTTCCATATCTTAGGATCCGTAGATCAGCAGCGTGGATGCTGTGAGGTGACAGAAGGCAAATATGAGATCACGATATACACGTCCTGTTGTAATACAGCAAAAGGTATTTATTATTATACGACTTATGATAATCATCAGATCACAGCGGTTGACATGCATGCGGAAAATCTGGATTCAGATCAGCTGATCTGTTATCCGCTTCTGTCCAAGGGCGAAGTCAGATGGCAGAATAAATAATACGAAAATGCACGGAGAAAGCATAACGCAGAACAACAGGAGGACAATATCGAGATTGTATGGAATGCAGATGTTAGGTTGATAATTGTGCAAGCACCGCCTGCACAATTTGTGCAACAAAAAAGAGGAGCCAGTCCAGACTCCTCAAAGGTACGTTATTTCAAAAAGTTGCTCTTGTGTTCCAGCGCGTGCAGATTATGATAGTCCTCATAAATAAGTCAATTTTGCAGATAAAATTAGCAACTCAGGAAAAAATGATTTGCTTGGAGAAATCGAAACGATAAGCTGAGATAATGGTTTCTCTTCTTTAGTGAGCCTATGAAATGACGAAATGTGGCTCGCCACATCAAACAGCCGATAAAATGACAAAACAACTCGGCCATGCAGCCAAAACACTCCGGCTATCCGACAAAACAGCCCGGCTTTTTTTCGTCAAATCAGGTCGGCTTTAACAAAAAGGTTGCCTCACATTATTGCGTGAGGCAACCTTTTCGTTATTCAATATGGTCGTTGATCCAATACCGAAGCTCCGTTTCGTCCTTTGTGCCATCCGCGATACCAATGAACATATCGGCCAGCTCATTCTGCTCCAATTGGAACTGATATCCATTCCATTTGAGTAGCAGTTGCGTGACCATGGCGCCAATTCGCTTATTGCCATCGATAAATGCGTGATTGGACGCTAACCCAAACCCAATACGAGCGATTTTCTCTATGTCAGTTGGAAAAAGATCTTCTCCTCCAAATGATTGAAGGGGTGCGGCAATAGCCGCTTCTAATCCAGCACGATCACGCAGACCATCAATGCCACCAGAAACTTGAATGATACGGCTATGAATCGCTACGACATCTTCTGCTGTAACCCAAATCATTCTGCCATCCTCTTATAGTCAGAAGCGAACTCGCTCAATAGTTGATCGGTGTCCGCCAGCATTTTTTCGCGGCTCACAGCTGTTACAGGCTCCTGAATCGTGACAGCAAAAGGCATGCCTTTTGCTCGAACAAAGGCATTGGCAAAAATATTAAAGGCAGTAGAAGTTGACATGCCCAGTGCATCACAGATGGCTGCCATTTGCGCTTTCACTTCAGAATCAATGCGAAAAGTCATGTTGGAATCCATGTTCAAGCCTCCTTTGCACTACAATAATACTACATAATATGTGCATTGTCAATCCGGTCGTTTCTTGATGATGGTCGGATGCGGCTGATCCAAAGGGAATTGATTATTCGACATAGTTCGATTATATCACAGAACGGCGACAACAGTGTGGCGCGGTTTTCCTTTTTTGCTCATTATGATCGATTTGTTGCATTTTCGACCGATAATCCGTAAGACTTACCAGAATGGAGGTATGTCTATGTATCCGCGCACGATTATTGACTCACTACCGGCAGTTCCTAACAGAGATCAACTCACGCATAAAGATCTACACGCACATTTCAGCACTGGTCAATCGATTCTTCTTTCTGGTTCTGGGAGAGATAAGAAGTACGGGTACCGCAATGGTATCCAGACGGATCTTGGAGACATCAGGAACGATGTCTGGTGCGATTTGGTGCGTGAGCTCATTGTCCGGAGCCACGAAGAAGACTTGTTCGATAAACTCCTGGAGTGGGAGAAGGAGCACACCTATTGGTTAAAGACGAAAGCAGAACTGGAGCATTACACGCTTGAGCTCTACGCTGCAAGGATCTTTGACAACCCGAAATGGGTTGACTATGAAGCTTTTGCCAAGCACTATGGCTACCAGCCGCAGTCCTATGAGGGGTAAACAACTCAATGCATCGGATATACATGAAAACGGCAATGCCATTGGCACTGCCGTTTTCTTATTGCCTTTTTTCAGTTCACGGTCTATTGACTACGCCAACAAAGAGTGGAAGTCCATCTGCACCAGTAATGGCGAATAAGAACGGTCGATCCAATACGAAGTCCATTTCCTCTTCAGGTGGCGCCGCAGCACCAGCCATCATCATGACGGTATATGCCGCTGCGGTAACCCCCTCTTCATCGATGGCAACGCGGGCTGCATGGTCGGCTTTGGAAAGGAAGATCTCTGCAACTTCCGAAGTCATGGGGGTAAAATCGGCCACTTGGGCATCAAATACATCTGTGACACCAAGGGCACGAAGGCCTTCTCCCAGGTCAAAATCAGAGACTACATCAAATTTGGGAACGGACATATTCACGATCAGGTGCTTGCTGTTCTCCCAGTTTCCATTGCTGTTCAAGAACTCCATCGTTTGCTCATCGTTCAGGAGATCATCCATAGTCACGCCCTCGTCAGGCAGGAGCAACCACATCTTACCGCTGCCCTCCAGGCTCAGAGAAACGGCACCGAACTGATCCGCCCAGTAATAGGTGTTGCTGCCGCCCTTGTGCATAAAGTCGCACTCCACGGTCTCTCCATCAGCACTGAGCAGGTGGAACAGGCTCTTTTCCGTTCTGGCCTCGTTAAACTCACTGTGCCACTTGGCGCGGTAGTAGATGGTAGAGGCCAGAGCCATAACGGTTTCAGGGTCCATCGACAGTCCATCAGCCTGCGCTTCCAGCAGTCCTCCGGTCTGCTCATTGATCCAGTCCCGCAGAGCCTGATTAAACTCCTCGCTGCCCATCTCGCCACGGAAGGAGGAGGCGTAGTAATTCGTTGCCAGACTGTCCATGGTGGACTGGTTGAAATTCACGGACTCATTCAGCCACAGGGAGTTTGCCAGAATGCTTGTCACGGCACCGTCATTGCTGTAATTGGCGTTCCAAACACTGGCTGCCTGTGCGCGCAGAGTCTCAATACTTTCACTGCCCAACAGATCAAGGATCTGCTGGCGACTTTCACCGTCCGTCACCTCTGCCAGCATGGCAAGGGCCATGTAGATGTTTATGGGAGAGTAGACCTTGTTCGCACCGTTGGAATTGCTGAGAAACTCTCGGATTGAACTGGCGAAGAACGGTTCCAGACCGTCTGCATAGCCTTCCGGCTGACTGCGTTGGGCCTTTCTGTCCGACTGCCAGGCATCATAGACCACATCAAAGCCATCGCTGTCAAACTCACCGGTCTTTTCATCAAAATACTCCATCTCGTTTGGGTAGGGAGCCATCTCCGGTATAGCTAGCCAGTGCCAGAGCATAGGCCGATGCGGAGTTGTTTGGTTTCTTTTCGTCCATATTGGTATCTCCTGCGCAGCCTACCATAGAAATCAGGCAAGGCCGCTGCGAGGGCATAGCGCTACAATTCGTTTCATACTGCGTACCCTCCTTAGTCTACGATGGTGTCTGTGCAGATTACCTGCGTTATGATTTCCCATAGCAGTCTCGCCGTAGCGTGACCACCAGCTATTTACACCCTGGGTCGTTGCCACAAAGTTGCCTTTGCTGGCAGGGTAACTGATAAAGTTCCAGATAGCACCGCCCATCGTAGGTGCCCATGGAACCATTTCCAAATTCCTTCATTGACAATCCGGTGCCACAGACGCCGAATGTAGGCCAATATTGGAAATCGATCCATCCATCTTCACCAGCGGGTCGGAAACTGACGCCATAGCTCATGCCATCGGCACTGTATTCCTCAACCTTGTATTCCCGAACCAGAAAGAAGCGGCACACTGACGCCAAATCCGCCGTGTTCGTAGGAAATATTACTTGTGTCAGCGGCGTCCACGAGATCAAAGCCTGCATAATAGGTTTTGGTGTCATAATCACCGGTACCCCGGAAATCCATAACCGATTTGCTGATCCGGTAGGAACCTGCGGGAAGCTCTCCGTACAGACGGCTCCAATTCACTTCCCATTCTGTTTCCGCATTGTTAGGGATCATCCATGCTTCTGACGTCCAGGCAAGCTCATGCTCCATGGGAAGTAGGTCAACCGCAATCCACTCGCCATCCTGCAGCATTTCGAGTCCGTAGTAACTGCCGGTCTGCAGCTCACCGGTTGGTTCTCCATCTTGCTGCGTACAAACAATGGTCAATCCAGACGGGGTAATATTCTTTGCAGTAAGCTTCACTCCCCAGGGATCCTGATAGGCGCTTATCGACGGAGTACGACTGATACCAACAAGACCGGATATTGCCGGAGTGCGTTCGCTCTGTTTTCCATTGATCCAAACCTTGTCGGTGGCCTTGATCACATCGCCCATCTGCACTTCAAGGAATAGATGCCACTGAGCCATATCCTCTGTTCCTGCCTCAGGGACCTTACGGTCAATCGTAATGTCCCACCCATCCAATGCACCGTTCTCAATACGGTGACGACGCACATCTGTAATCTCATGCCGAATTGATCCGCTGCCTTCCTGCAGTACGATCAGAACAAGATTCTGCCGTTCAAAATAGGCGTTATCGTATTTGTCGCAGGCATCCAAAAAGCCGATTGTGCTGTCGGAGTAGACTGTCTCTCTTCGTTCCAGACTATAAATGTCCTTGTATGCCTCGTAATAGGCTTCCAATTCCGCTCTGGAACTGATCACGGTGTGGTAAGGATAGCCATCTTCAGGTCCGCCATTGGTCCGGATGTACTGCGCCTCAAAAGCGTATGCTCCCGGTTCAGGCGTCACGGAATCTGGATCAGCTTCATTTCCTACAATGGTCCATCCGAGTTCCGTAAGCTCTTCTATGACCTGTTCCGGAATATCGGCCTGCGTACCGTCTTCCAATTTCACACACCAATACGCACCGGTCCTGCCTGGATAGGTTTCCGCAATCCCATCGTGGAAGATCAAAATCTTATCGCCGGTCCCCAAGCCAGAGAACAGACCTTCCTTATCCTTTCGGTTGCTCATGATAATGGGTGAGTTTCCATCGATGAACATATACGATCCGTTGTCCGCTACTAAGCAGCGTCCGACAGAGAAACTCATGGAGTGATTTATCATATACCAAAGGCCACCCGCACAAAGTAGCAGTATGACTCCTATCACACAGAGGGGAATAACCCATTTCTTTTTCTGTTTCATATCAGCAGCCTCCTTTTCATATCAGACATGAATCCCTTATTGATATAGACGCAAAAATAGGGAAAATGTTCCCTTGTGATGCGATTTAGAGAGTTGCCGGAACAAGTGAGTAGCATAATCGAAGTCAAAGGCAACCTCACGATTGTCACTTTGCTTCATCACTCATTATACGACCATCGACAAAACCCTACAACCCACCTAAGTTCCTGTGCATACCAAAACGGCAATACCTGCTTGGTATTGCCGTTTTGGTATTAACTCTTCAGCTGTCTATCCTTTGCAAAGGCCATCAGCGTCTCATGCTCGTTGGGGATCTGCTCATCCAAGACTGCATCCAGGCATTCCTGCAGCACACGGCCAATGGTCGGTCCCTGAAAGCCCAATGTCATCATATCATGTCCATTAACTGCCAAGTCCTTGAGTGTGAAGCAGCTCTCTTCCTGCAGGATCTCATTGATCATTTGCGATACTTCCTCAAAGATTGCGATCCGGTGTCTGCAGATGGCCGATTGACCAAGCGTATCTGCCTTGTGCAGCTCGATCAGTTGCCGGGTAGCATCCTCACCGTGCTTGCTCAAAAGCCGTTTGATTGGCTTCCTGTCGGCCGTGATGGGCATGTCATGATAGCGAACGAGTCTTACAATTTGTTCTTTGCTGGCGTTATCGAAGCGAAGTCTACTGAGGATACTCTCCGCCATTGAAGTACTCTGATCCGAGTGCCAGAAGAAGTGGCCAATGCCATCCTTGGCGAGCGAGAAACAGGAAGGCTTCCCAATGTCATGCAGCAGGGCTGCCCAACGAAGCACCGGTTCAGGGGTGATACTTTCAATGACCGCGATGGTATGGTCCCAGACATCCTTGTCATGATGTGGATTATGCTGCGGAAAGCCAAACATGGGTGTGAGCTCCGGGATCGGGACGGCCAGCACATCGGCGAAGTCCCGCAGAACACCTGCCGCGCCCTGAGCGCAGAGCATTTTGGTAAGCTCAACCAGAATGCGCTCCGCAGCGATACCTTTGAGCAAGTGCTTGTTCCTGTGGATGGCCGCTGCCGTGGCAGCTTCGATCGTCATGCCATACACGGAGGCGAAGCGAAGGGCTCTGAGCATTCTCAGGCCATCTTCCTGGAATCTCCGATCTGGATCTCCCACGCAGCGGACAAGGTCGCCGGCAATGTCCGCCTTGCCTCCTACGAAGTCAACAACACCTGTCCTGGGGTTGTAGGCCAGAGCGTTCATGGTGAAGTCCCGGCGCTCAAGATCGTCCTTCAGGCTGCGGGTAAAGCTGACTGAGTCCGGATGCCGATGGTCGGAGTAGTCCCCGTCAACGCGATAGGTCGTGATTTCTAGAGGCTCTTGGTCGATCACAACAGTTACAGTCCCATGCTTCAAGCCAGTCTCAATCAGGTGGTAGCCTGTAAAGATCTCCTCCACCTGCTCTGGGAGCGCGTTGGTGGTGATGTCCCAATCCTTCGCAGGACTGTTGTCACGCACATAATCACGCACTGCGCCACCAACAAGGTACGCCTCATAGCCGGCCGCTTCAAGCATCTCAAATGCTGTATTCACTTGTGGTGGCAATTTCATCATAAGATCACATCTCCAGTGCGGCGAGGAACAGCGCATTGAGTTCCTCCCAGTCCTTCGTGATTTCTCTCGGATACTGCTCCACCAGAGCACGCACTTCTGCAATGCTCCGATCCATGTAAGCGTTGAGGATATCGATTCTCGGGATCATCTTCACCTCAGGGGAGTTCATCTTCAGATCAAGCAGCTTCGCAACGGTTTTCTCCAGGTAGTCCGGAAGCTGGCTCGCCGCCAGTTCAGAAAAGAGCATTGGGGGCGGAGTACCTTTTTCAAGGATCCACCGGCAAGCAAGGATTGGCCGCAGTACATAGAAGTACTTCTTGGCCTTCACCATGTCGCCGCGCAGGTATTCTCGATAGTTTCCTTCCGCCATCTGCAGATAGTGCCAAAGGCCACTCTTGGACGAGAAGTAGCGCCGCATGACGGGCTTAAACGCCTCAGTGAAGTCAGTGGTCTGATACATGATGGGAGAGGAAAACCACTCAAATACGGTGGGGTTGGATTTATGGAGCAACTTCAGTGTCTTGTCCACATCCCAACCGTTGATGTCCAGAACACCATTGATGGGCAGCTCGATCACATCACGGACCCGGTTGAGCCTGAGATAGCTTTCTCTGGGGCGCACATAAATGAAGCGCACATCATAGTCGCTATCCGGAGAAGCAAAGCCCCAAGCACGGCTACCGGACTCCACGGCCAAAAGGATGCGGCAGTTCTCCCGCTGCTCGATTTCATGAAGCTTTTCTTTGATCAATGCTTCCACGGTCAACACCGCCTTTCATCATTGTATTTCAGTCTGCTGCCTTAAAGTTATAGACAGGACGGATCCGCTCAATAATCTCCGCAGTAGGGCCGATTTGAGCGACGATCTCCTCCATGCTCTTATAGGCCATGGGAGACTCGTCCAGCGTGTCGGGCACAACACAGGTGGTGTAGATACCCTCCATTTCCTTCTGGAACTCCTCCATGGACAGAGCATTGAAGGCCGCCTTGCGGCTCATCAGCCGGCCGGCGCCATGAGGTGCGGAGCAATTCCAATCCTCGTTGCCCTTGCCGCTGCAGATCAGGCTACCGTCACGCATGTTGATGGGGATCAGCAGCTTCTCGCCGGCCTTGGCGGAGACAGAGCCCTTACGCAGGATCATGGCGTCCGTATCAATATAGTTGTGGATGGTGGTGAAGGTCTCCACCGCCGTGAAGCCCATGCCAGTCATGATAACATCCACCATGGCCTTGCGGTTGAGCATGGCGAACTGCTGTGTCAGCTTCATATCGTGGATATAGTCCTCGAACAGCTTACCCTCCACATAGGCCAGATCTTTTGGGATATTCAGCTCGTGCTCCTTCTTGAGCGCCTTGATGGTCTTCTGGATCTCCTGGAACCGGCCCTCGGCCTTCAGCTGGTCAATGGCGGCTTGAACTTGATGCTGGGCGCCGCCCCAAAGGGCACGCCGACCCTCATTCTGGTAGTGCTCAGCCACCTCGGTGCCCAGATGACGGCTGCCAGAGTGGACCACCAGGAACAACCGGCCATCCTCCGCGCGATCCACCTCAATGAAGTGGTTGCCGCCACCCAAAGAGCCGATGCTGCGCATGGCCCGGTTGAGATTGACTTGATCTGTGCAGCGGAGGTGAGTCAGATCGATCTCAGAGTTCAGTGCATGAGGAATGTCTCGAACCTCACGGCCATAGGGGATCTCCCTGCGGATTAGGGCGTCCAGCTTCTCAAAGTCGACCTCCCGCTCACGAAGCTCAACAGTCTCCATACCGCAGCCGATATCGACGCCAACCATACCGGGCACGATCTTGTCCTGGATGGTCATGGTGGTACCGATGGTACAGCCCTTGCCAGCGTGGACATCGGGCATGATCCGGATCTTGCAGCCGGCAAACTCGGCCTGATCGCAAACGGTCTGGATCTGCTTGCGGGCTGCCCTCCTCCAACTCGGGGGTGTAACAGACCGCAGTATTATATAAACCTTGAATCGTAATC
>ENA-OQHF01002069-OQHF01002069.1-human-gut-metagenome-genome-assembly--contig:-NODE-2069-length-10427-cov-2.699709_pt1 | contig 10427 bp, 8 predicted proteins | sample MGYA00242559_ERZ504709 | MGnify/ENA primary metagenome ERZ504709 (study PRJEB26092, sample SAMD00036203) | human gut metagenome | host: Homo sapiens | study: EMG produced TPA metagenomics assembly of...
CCGTATAGGCTTCCAGGACTATGTATTTCTAAGCGGTTTGTGAAGAAGCAAATTTGGATAGGGGTACCTTCCGTATAAATGCTGTAATCACGATGAATTAACGCATTTAAAATGGCTTCTCTTATAGCGTTGATAGGATATTCTGTTTTATCTTCTCTTTTACCATTGTTTGGATTGATGATTGTTTGAACTTTTTATATTTCTTTTACAAAAGCTATGGCTTCATCCAACATTTCTGATAAAGTGCCTTCAATTCTTTTGTTGTCTAGAAAACGTATTCCATCGCTAGTGATGTCGCCAATCGTTTCTTCTGGAACAACGATTGCGGTAATAGCTAATTGCGGTAATAGTCCTTGTGGATAGATTCCAAAATTTAAAACGGATGCTAGTGTGGGAATATTATTACGTGTGATTGATAGTAATTCATAAATTTGATTTTCGGATAATTTTGAAAATCCTGGCCGATTTAATTTCATTTGTAGAATAAAATTATTGATGTCATTTTCCCTTAATAAAGAAAGAGTAGCTCGATCAATGGGCCTTTCATCATCGTGTACATGTGATTTAAAGGATTCGAAGTTATAGATTTCATAATCTGTCATTGGTAAATCAGCATCTCCAACTCGCACATAAGAACCTTTGACTTTACCTGCACCAGCATAGTAACACGGGCGATTTGTGATATCGATAGAGGGAATTTCTGCACTACAAATATTGACGCCTTCGTATTCAGTAATTGTAAAAATAGCGCGGATTTGAGGAATCATCTGATTGCATTGTTCGGTTTACTTTTTTTCTGTATGGTACTTGTAAATCATAGACACCACTGGTTTAAAGTTTTGTGTTTCATCTAATCCAAATACAATAATTCCACCACCATCCTGATTTGAAAAACTAGAAAGAGTGTCATATAAACGTTTTGGTGTTCCTCCATGAGCTGCTTTTACTTCGATAGTTTGTGATTCTGCTTGTGTGGTAATTATTTGTTTAATTAAATCATTTAATTCGATATTCAGCATTATTTTCCTCCTTTAAATTTGTTTATGCAAATAAATTATAGTAAATAAAATAAGCTAATTCAATAAAATTAGTTAAGTAATTCACTTAAAATGAATAAAAATTGATATAAATTATAATTTTAGTTAATTAAAATGCATTTAACTTAATAAAAAAGGATTTTAAGTTAACTTATTTTTGTGAAGGAGTTAACAAAAATGACAAAACTATAAAAATATTATACCTGTATCTCATTTAGATAGAGAGTTTTCCTCCTAAGCGAAAGGTCGTAGGTTCGACTCCTATTATCGGCACCATTTTCAAACTCTTCCCAAAGTCTACCGAAATCAACTTAAAGCCCGTATACTGCGGTTTCTGGCCCGTATTTTATCTCCTGTTATCAACGGGACTCAACCGGAATCAAGTTACAGTTGGGGGCATAAGTGGGGGCCATTCTGTGTTCGGTCCAGGGAGATGCCCCCAATGAAGTTAAATGCGCGGCAGGTAGATGCTGCTAAACCCAAAGAGAAAGCCTACAAGCTGGCAGATGGTGCTGGTTTGTATCTTGAGGTTGTTCCCTCTGGTTCACGATACTGGCGGATGAAATATCGCTTCAATGGAAAAGAGAAGCGTATGGCTTTTGGAGTCTATCCAGCAGTGTCCCTTGCACAAGCGAGGGCACTGCGCGATGAAGCCAAGAAAAAACTGGCCGAGGGTATCGATCCATCGTTTGCCAAGAAAGAAGAAAAGCTGGTTCGGGATGTGCGGCTCCATAATACATTTCAGGCTGTGGCGCTTGAATGGCACGGAACGAAGGTGAGCCGATGGTCAGAGGGTTATGCCTCCGACATTATCGAAGCTTTCAATAAAGATATTTTCCCCTATATCGGCCAGCAGCCGGTGAATGAAATCAAGCCGCTGGTTCTGCTGAATGTGCTGCGTAGAATGGAAAGCCGTGGCGCGACAGAAAAGGCTAAGAAGGTTCGCCAGCGCTGCAGTGAAGTCTTTCGTTACGCCATCGTTACTGGACGCGCGGAATACAATCCTGCTGCAGATCTAACCAGTGCGATGTCAGGGCATGAATCGAAGCATTATCCCTTCCTTACCGTTGAGGAGTTACCAGACTTCTTTAAAGCTCTCTCTGGCTATACAGGCAGCCCGTTAATTGTTCTTGCCGCACGTTTGCTGATCCTTACGGGAGTTCGTACCGGCGAGCTTCGAGGTGCTTTCTGGAGTGAGTTTGATCTTGAAAAAGCGGTGTGGGAAATTCCCGCGGAGCGTATGAAGATGAAACGCCCTCACCTTGTCCCCCTCTCTACCCAAGCGCTGGAGATCGTACAGCAGCTCAAAGTGATGTCTGGGCAATATCCTCTTGTGTTTCCAGGGAGGAATGATCCCCGCAAAACGATGAGCGAAGCGAGTATTAATCAGGTGTTTAAGCGGATTGGGTATACGGGGAAGGTAACGGGGCATGGTTTCCGTCACACCATGAGCACAATCTTACATGAGGAAGGATTTAATACTGCGTGGATTGAGACCCAACTTGCGCACGTGGACAAGAACGCGATTCGTGGGACGTATAACCATGCGTTGTATCTGGAAGGGAGGAAAGAGATGATGCAGTGGTATGGGGATTACGTGGATAGTTGCGAGAGTAACAATTAAGTTAGCGTATAAATACCGCCCCAAAAAAGACTAAAAGAAATGCTGTAGCTATATGTTGCAGCGTTTTTTCACGTAACGCAGGATTTTTGATCATGTTTAGGCATAACAAGGCCTGAAAATTGTCAATGCGCAATTTAATGAATTGTCTGCTTAGCACAAAGCGGACGATCGTGAACAAGAGGCACAAATTTTCCCCAAATGGAACCATCGGAGCCGCAAAGCGGTGACGCTCACCCTGTAAGGACGCTACGTTCAAAACAAGCTTAAAATTCCCCATATCCAAACTGATCCGTATTAATGGGCACTGATCGCTCTCGGCCATCAACAGCTCTGGCTCCGCCCTCCTGAAGATTATGGTGTAAATACTTGGCTGATTGTCACCTGGGACGGTCTGACGGTGGCTGAACGTATTCTGGTCTCAGGCTCCTGGTGGCTGACCGCGAATGCCAGCGTCATCTACACCAATCCTGAAGGGATTGTTCCAGGCGATCTGGAAGAACTCACTTGGCTCTCGGTGCAGCGGCGAATGAAGAACAGAATCTGAACCGGCCGGGAAATAAATGGCAGGACGGGATTTATTAACAGATCATCGGTACAGAAAAAGCTATTTAAAAAAAAACGTCAGAACCGGAGATATTAGCAAGCGACAGCGAACTGACAGAATAACGCATGTTTGAATTACATGCCTGATCACGGTACAGCTTAAAACCGAAGGTTACCGGCGTGCTTCGGACATTCTGATTGGTCATATTGATGCGTCGGGACGGGACCAGGATTTTCTGGTTTAACCGGTTTTTTTCTCGTCAGGCATCACATCGAGCTCCTTATCAAATAAATTATTGGACTGTCTCTGGTACTAGGTGAATAGATCTTTACGTATGATGAACTCCTCAAGGGACATAATCAGTATGTTAGAAAATCACTAAAGGTGAATGGTCCGCTTTATCGAGATGCTTACACTTGATGCCCTCTGCTTTTTATCTATGAGCGCCACATCTATCTTTATCCGGCTTTATTGTGTAAGACGTTTCCTGTTATGTTTCTATTCATTTATGGTTCTCCTTATAGTGTTCTGCTTATATGTCTGTTAACATGACAACAGATGTTTATTGCTACAGGTAAGCCTGCTATATGTGTAGGATATGTTTCTACATTAACGGATAATGCTGTCTGTGTTCCGCCTAAGCCTCCCGGTCCTATTCCTAATTTATTTATTTTAGTTAAAAGTTCTTCCTCTAATTCTTTTACATATGGAATTTCTGAATTGCTGTCTGCAGGCCTTGCCAAAGCTTTTTTTGCAAGTATTGCACATTTTTCAAATGTTCCACCTATTCCAACACCTACTACCATTGGAGGACATGCGTTAGGACCGGCCTCTTTTACTGCTGTTAATACTGCATCTTTTACGCCTTCTATTCCATCTGCAGGTTTTAACATAAATACCTTACTCATATTTTCACTGCCAAATCCTTTTGGAGCTACTGTTATTTTTATATTTTCGCCCGGAACTATACTATAATGTATTACTGCCGGAGTATTGTCTTTTGTGTTTTCTCTTATTATAGGATCACTTACTACTGACTTTCTAAGGTAGCCGTCAACATATCCCTGACGAACACCTTCGTTTATTGCATCTTCTAAGTTTTCTCCTTCTATATGTACGTCCTGACCTATTTCAATAAAAACTACTGCCATTCCTGTATCCTGACAAATTGGTATCATATCTTCTGCAGCTATTTTCAAATTTTCATCTAACTGCTCAAGTATCTGGCATCCTAATTTTGACTCTTCATTTTCCTTTGCTTTTTTAAATACTCTTTCCATATCCGGTGCTAGAAAATGATTTGCTTCTATGCACATTTCTTTTATGTTTTTTGTAATTTCACTTGAATCTATGTTTCTCATTTTACTTTTATCCTTCCGGCATTTTTATAAAGTAAAAGGCGACAATATAGTCACCTTTTAGTAATTATTAATTATCTTCAGAATCTGAATCTTCTGATAGTTCTTCACTACCTTCGTCTAATGTTTCATTTTCTTCTGATAATCTTGCTGCTTCTAATGCATCTGCTTCTGTAACACTTTCCTTAACTTTTGTTATACTTGCAACAACAATATCATCCTTGTCACCTGTATTCATTAATTTAACACCAAGTGTTACTCTTCCAAGAATTGAGATGTCGTCAACGAACATTCTAATTACAATACCTTCGTTTGTAATCATCATAATTTCGTTTCCATCATTTACTGCCTTAGCTCCTACAACCTCTCCTGTCTTATCGGATATCTTATAGCATTTTACACCCTTACCGCCACGGTTCTGTAACTTAAAGTCTGTAAATGGTGTACGTTTACCCATACCATTAGCTGATACAATAAGAACACATTCGCCATGTGATTCTAACTGCATTGAAATTACTTCATCATCCTGATTTAATTCAATACCTCTAACACCCATTGCTGAACGTCCTGTTTCACGGACATCTGTTTCACGGAACTTAATTCCCTGACCTTTCTTTGTAATAAGCATAATATTATCATTGTTATCTGAAATATTTACATCTATTAACTCATCGTCTTCACGTAAAGTAATAGCCTGAATACCACTCTTTCTAATATTTGTATATGCCATTATAGGTGTTTTCTTAATAGTACCTTTCTTTGTTGCCATAATAAGGTACTTGTCTTCTTCAAATTCTTTCATCTGTACCATTGCAGAAATCTTTTCGCCGGGCTGTAACTGCAATAAGTTTACAATTGCCATACCTCTTGCTGTTCTTCCTGCTTCAGGTATTTCATAACATTTCAGTTTGTAGATTCTTCCTGTATTAGTTAAGAAAAGAATATAGTCATGAGTTGAAACCATAAACATATCTTTCATAAAGTCTTTGTCTATAGTCTGCATTCCCTTTATTCCCTTACCGCCACGGTTCTGTGACTTGAAGTTGTCTACAGTCATTCTCTTTATGTAACCTAAGTTAGTCATTGCTACAACTGTATCTTCTTCTGGAATTAAATCTTCATCAGATAAATCTCCAACATTTATTCCTATCTTTGTTCTTCTCTCATCGCCAAACTTATCTCTAATAACTTCAATTTCTTCTTTTATTACTGTAAGAAGTTTGTTTTCATCTGCAAGAATAGATTTTAAGTAATCAATCTTTGCCATTAAGTCAGCGTATTCTGCTTCAAGGTCTTCTCTTGCCAAACCTGTTAACTGACGAAGTCTCATATCAACAATTGCCTGTGACTGTGCATCTGAAAGACCAAACCTTTCGATTAAGTTCTTCTTTGCGTCTGCAGTTGTTCTTGAACCTCTGATTATTTTTATTACTTCATCAATGTTATCAAGGGCAATTAATAAACCTTTAATAATGTGTGCTCTTTCTTCTGCCTTGTTTAATTCGAACTTTGTTCTTCTTGTTACAACATCCTTCTGATGTTTCAAATATTCATCTAACATCTGAAGAAGATTTAATACTTTTGGTTCTCCGTCAACTAATGCTAACATAATTACACCAAAAGAATCCTGTAACTGTGTATGCTTATAAAGCTGATTTAAAATAACATTAGCATTGGCATCACGTCTTACTTCAATTACAACACGTGTTCCTTCCTGGTCTGACTCATCTCTTAAGTCTGTTATTCCATCAACTTTCTTTTCTTTTACAAGACTTGCAATCTTTTCTACTAACTTGGCTTTGTTAACCATGTATGGAAGTTCAGTTACAATAATTCTGCTCTTTCCATTGTCCATTGTTTCAATTTCAGAAACTGCACGTGTTTTAATTTTTCCACGTCCTGTTCTGTAAGCCTGTTCAATATCTTTTCTACCTAAGATTGTAGCACCTGTAGGAAAATCAGGTCCCTTAATAATTTCCATAATTTCTTCTATGGTTGTGTCTCTGTTTTCCTCTACTTTATTGTCAATTATTTTTACAATTGCATTTATTGTTTCTGTTAAGTTATGTGGTGGTATGTTTGTTGCCATACCTACAGCAATACCACTTGTTCCGTTAACCAAAAGGTTAGGATATCTTGATGGAAGTACTGATGGTTCTTTTTCTGTTTCATCAAAGTTTGGTGTAAATTCAACAGTGTCCTTGTTAATATCTGCAACCATTTCCATTGATATTTTGCTAAGACGTGCTTCAGTGTAACGCATTGCGGCAGCACCATCACCATCTTCTGAACCAAAGTTACCATGGCCATCAACTAAAGGATATCTTGTATTCCATTCCTGAGCCATGTTAACCAATGCTCCGTAAATAGAACTGTCACCATGTGGATGGTATTTACCCATTGTATCACCGACAATACGCGCACATTTTCTGTGTGGCTTGTCAGGTCCGTTATTAAGTTCAACCATTGAGTAAAGTACTCTACGCTGAACCGGCTTTAAACCATCTCTTACATCAGGTAATGCTCTTGATGCAATTACGCTCATGGCATAATCTATATAAGAGGTTTCCATGGTTTCTTTTAAGTCTACTTCATGAATCTTGTCAAATATCTTATCGTCCACTTATATTTTCCTCCTATATATCTAAGTTTTTAACAAATTTTGCATTTGCTTCAATAAATTCTCTTCTTGGCTCTACATCATCCCCCATAAGTATTGTAAATGTCTGATCCATTTCTGATAATTTATCTTCGTCAATTTTTACCTGTTTTAAAATTCTTGTATTAGGATCCATTGTTGTTTCCCATAACTGACTTGCATCCATTTCACCTAAACCTTTGTAACGCTGAATCTTGTTCTGATTATCACGTCCGATTTCAGTAAGTATCTGATTTAACTCATCATCACTGTATGCATAATAGTTCTTCTTGTTTCTTGTTACCTGATATAGTGGTGGCATTGCAAGGTATACATGGCCATCCTTAATTAACTCAGGCATAAATCTATAGAAGAATGTAAGCATAAGTGTATCAATATGAGCGCCGTCAACGTCGGCATCAGTCATAATAATAATCTTGTTATATCTAAGTTTTGTTATGTCAAAGTCTTCCTGAATTCCTGTACCAAAAGCTGTAATCATTGTTCTGATTTCCGCATTGTCCATAATCTTATCAATACGTGCTTTTTCTACGTTAAGAATCTTACCTCTAAGTGGAAGTATTGCCTGTGTTGCTCTTGTTCTTGCCTTCTTAGCTGAGCCACCGGCTGAATCACCTTCGACTATAAATATTTCACAGTTTTCAGGGTTCTTATCTGAACAGTCTGCAAGTTTTCCCGGAAGGGCTGCCACTGATAATGCAGTCTTTCTTGTTGCTTCTCTGGCTTTTCTTGCAGCATCTCTTGCTCTTTTAGCCAAAACAGCTTTTTCACAAATAATTTTTGCAATTGCCGGATTCTGTTCAAGATAATAAGTTAACTGTTCACTCATTACACCTTCAACTGCAGCTCTTGCTTCACTGTTTCCAAGTTTCTGTTTTGTCTGACCTTCAAACTGAGGATCTTCAATCTTTACACTAATGATGGCTGTAAGACCTTCTCTAAAGTCATCACCTGAAAGATTTTCTTCGTTTTCTTTTAAAATTTTGTTCTGTTTTGCATAGTTATTAAATGTTTTTGTAATTGCTCTCTTGAAACCTTCAACCTGTGTACCACCCTCAGGTGTGTTAATGTTATTTACAAAGCTTAAAGTGTTTTCTGTATATGCATCATTATGCTGCATTGCAACTTCAACATAAACATTATTAACTGTGCCTTCACAATAAATTACATCATCATATAATTCCTGTTTGCCTTTATTTAAGTAATTTACAAATTCCTTTATACCACCTTCATAGTGGAATGTTTTCTCTATTGGCTTTTCTTCTCTAACATCTCTCAATACGATTTTAAGATTTTTTGTAAGGAAAGCTGTCTCTCTTAATCTGATTTCAAGTGTTTTATAATCATAAACTGTATCTTCAAATATAGTGTCGTCAGGTAAGAATTTTACTTCTGTTCCTGTAAAATCAGGATTACAATCACCGATAACAGTTAGCGGTTCTACAACCTTACCATACTCATACTTCTGATAGTGAACTTTTCCACCACGACAAACCTTAACTTCTAACCATTTAGATAATGCATTAACAACTGAAGCACCTACTCCGTGAAGTCCACCTGATACTTTATATCCTCCACCACCGAATTTTCCTCCGGCATGAAGTACTGTAAATACTACTTCAACTGCAGGTTTTCCTGTCTTTGTATTAATGTCTGTAGGTATTCCTCGACCATCATCTCTTACTGTAATAGAATTATCTTCATTAATCTGAACATCAATAGTATCACAATATCCTGCCAATGCCTCGTCTACCGCATTGTCAACAATTTCATATACTAAATGATGAAGACCTCTTGATGAAGTTGAACCTATATACATACCCGGTCTTTTTCTTACAGCTTCAAGTCCTTCCAATACCTGTATCTGATCTGCTCCATATTCATTTTCAACGTTAGTATTGTTACCCATTCGTAACTCCTTTCAGTATTTTGCAATAACGGATTATATTTTTTATTGCTTTTTAAACAGTTCTTTCTTCAATTTTGCCTTTTGTTACCTGGAAAACCTTATTTATACTAAATCGATTTTCAATAAATTCATCTAAACCTGTACATGTTATTACAGTTTGAATTTCATCTAAACTTTTTAGTAAGTGATTCTGTCTGTCCGAATCAAGTTCTGACAGAACATCATCTAATAATAACACAGGTGTGTCATTGATCAAAGACTTGACCAACTCTATTTCCGCCAGCTTAAGCGACAGAGCAACAGTTCTTTTCTGTCCCTGACTTCCATAGGTTCTAATATTAATATCTTTGTTAAAAAATAAAATATCATCTCTATGTGGACCTGCTGACGTACTTTTCAGCTTAATGTCTTTCTTTCTGTTTTCTATAATTTTGTTATAAAGCTCATCTTCATTGCAACTCTTTTTGTAAACAACTTCTATTTCTTCGCTGTTCTCTGTAAGTTTTCTGTGAATTGGCTTTATAATCTTGTTAATATCTTTTATAAACTGTTCTCTTCTCTTAATAACCTTACTTCCATACTCTGCAAGCTGCATATCCCATACATCCAGAGTATCTTCAAGTTCCGGTTTCATATATATGTCTTTTAATAACTGATTTCTTTGTCCCAAAACCTTATTGTAATTAATTAAATTATAAACATATATTTTATCAAGTTGACATAACTCCATATCCACAAACCTTCTTCTTTCAGCTGGTCCGTTTTTTATAATATCCAAATCCTCCGGGGAAAAAAATATTACATTAAATATTCTAAAAAGCTCACTGGCTTTCTTAATTGGTATTCCATTTATGGCTATTCCTTTTGACTTATTTTTTCTCAAATGAATGTCTATTCTATACTCTCTGCCTTTTTTGTTAATAAAAAGTTTTATGTGACCTTCATTATTTTCAAACTTTATAAGTTCTGCATCTTTGCTACTTCTATGTGATTTTAGTTGTGCTGCAAAGATAAATAGCCTCTAACACATTTGTCTTTCCCTGAGCGTTTTTTGCCATATAAGATATTAGTTTTATCATCTAATTCCAAACTAAGAGAATCGTAATTTCTAAAATTGCTAAGTTCTATCTTTGTTACAATCATTATTTTACAGTTACCACTGTTCCTTCAAACTCAAATGTATCTCCGGCATAAAGTTTTTTTCCACGTCTTGTGTCAACTTCTCCGTTGACTTTAACCTGACCATCCTGGATAATCAAACTTAGCATCCACACCTGAGTCAACAAGACCGGCAAG
>ENA-OQHF01002071-OQHF01002071.1-human-gut-metagenome-genome-assembly--contig:-NODE-2071-length-10425-cov-2.845407_pt1 | contig 10425 bp, 12 predicted proteins | sample MGYA00242559_ERZ504709 | MGnify/ENA primary metagenome ERZ504709 (study PRJEB26092, sample SAMD00036203) | human gut metagenome | host: Homo sapiens | study: EMG produced TPA metagenomics assembly of...
GTGGATTGAAATCTTGCTTCCTTCTCAAGGTCTTCGATGATCTCAGTCGTTCCCCACGTGGGAACGTGGATTGAAATGTAGGATTCAGTTAACTATTGATCCGTGGGGAACGGTCGTTCCCCACGTGGGAACGTGGATTGAAATTGCGAAACGGTGAAGCATTTAGAAATGTTCCACGGTCGTTCCCCACGTGGGAACGTGGATTGAAATAAATAAATCTCACTCAAAGGAGGGCGCGCGTATGGTCGTTCCCCACGTGGGAACGTGGATTGAAATATGACCGGGACTTTATATGTATTTTCGGACAGATCGTCGTTCCCCACGTGGGAACGTGGATTGAAATGCATGGAATCGAGTGGATCTCTCAGTAAAGAACGTCGTTCCCCACGCGGGAACGTGGATTGAAATAACATATGAATCACCTTTGATTGGACCATTGACAGTCGTTCCCCACGCGGGAACGTGGATTGAAATGCGAATATCTACGCAATCCTGGAAGAACACCATGTCGTTCCCCACGCGGGAACGTGGATTGAAATTCAGCGTTGCTCTGGTTACCTCTGTGAGCGGTGTCGGTCGTTCCCCACGTGGGAACGTGGGTTGAAATGGAAAAGAAGCAATGTCTGGAATGCTTGCTATCGTCGTTCCCCACGCGGGAACAAAACCACAAAACCGGAAATCGCAATTAATACTTGCATTTAACGAACATTGGTGTTACAATGAACGAAACTAAGAACTTGTTGGCATAGGAGTGGGCGAGAGCCCGCTCCTATTTGCTGAGAAGGAATTTGTTCAGAAATAGGCAGAAATAGGAAAGGCAGGTGGGAAGCATGAGCAGACGGGAAGAATATGAACAGAAGACAGAGGCGATCCTTACACCAATCGTGGAGTCCAGGGGCTTTGAGCTGGTAGACGTGGAGTATGTCAAGGAAGCCGGAACCTGGTATCTCAGAGGCTATATCGACAAGCCGGGCGGAATCACAGTCAATGACTGCGAGGACGTAAGCCGTGCATTCAGCGATATACTGGATGAGCAGGATTTCATCGAGGACAGCTACATTATGGAGATCAGTTCTCCGGGACTTGACCGGCCTCTTAAAAAAGAAAAAGACTTTAAGAGAAGCCTTGGCAAGCTGGTGGAGATCCGTACCTACCGGCCCATCGAGAAACAGAAAGAATTCTGCGGTATTTTAAATGCATATGATAGTAACAGTGTGACAATCGATGAAGACGGCACAGAACGTACCTTTGATAAAAAAGATATTGCCCTGATTCGTCTCGCAATCGAATTCTAAAAGAGAATCGAATCTGTAAAATTCAGGAGGAAAAAAGGAAAATGAGCAGAGATTTAAGAGATGCGCTGGACGTTCTCGAAAAAGAGAAAAACATCAGTAAGGATACACTGCTGGAGGCAATTGAGCAGTCACTGATCCAGGCATGTAAAAACCATTTCGGAAAGGCAGATAACGTTCACGTTATGATCGATCCGGAGACCTGTGACTTCAGTGTTTACGCTGACAGAACTGTTGTAGAGCATGTGGAGGATCCGGCGCTGGAGATTTCTCTGGTGGATGCACAGAAAACAAACACGAACGCAGAGATCGGTGATGTTATGAAGGTTGAGATCCAGTCCAAGGAATTCGGACGTATCGCAACCCAGAATGCAAAGAATGTCATTCTTCAGAAAATCCGTGAGGAAGAGCGTAAAGTTCTTTACGATCAGTACTATGGAATCGAAAAAGAAGTGGTAACCGGTATTGTTCAGAGAGTAATGGGCAAAAATGTCAGCATCAACCTTGGTAAGGCAGACGCAGTACTTACAGAGAACGAACAGGTAAAGGGTGAGACCTTCCAGCCAACTGAGAGAGTAAAAGTTTACATTCTTGAAGTTAAGGATACACCGAAGGGACCGCGTATCCTGGTTTCCAGAACACATCCCGGTCTTGTAAAGAGACTTTTCGAGTCCGAGGTTGCAGAGGTAAGAGACGGTACCGTTGAGATCAAGAGCATTGCCCGTGAGGCAGGCTCCCGTACCAAGATCGCTGTATGGAGCAACGATCCGGATGTAGATGCTGTGGGAGCATGCGTTGGTATGAACGGTGCACGTGTAGGTGCAGTTGTTAACGAGCTTCACGGTGAGAAGATCGATATCATCAACTGGGATGAGAACCCGGCGATCCTTATCGAGAATGCATTAAGCCCTGCAAAGGTTATCGCAGTTATGGCAGACCCGGATGAGAAGACCGCACTGGTCGTAGTTCCGGATTACCAGCTTTCCCTTGCTATCGGTAAGGAAGGACAGAATGCAAGACTTGCAGCAAGACTTACAGGCTTCAAGATCGACATCAAGAGCGAGACACAGGCAAGAGAGTCCGGTGACTTCTACGATGATTACGATGAGGAACACGAGGAAGCAGAGGAAGAAATGACAGAAGAGGCTGTTTCCGAAGAGCTTGAAGAAACAGAGGAAGATACAGAAGAGACAGAAACAGAAGCTGAAGAAACAGCAGATGGAGATGCCGAAGAATAATGAAAACGAGAACCAAGATTCCCATGCGTCAGTGTACCGGCTGCAGGGAAATGAAAAGCAAAAGGAAATGATACGAGTTCTCAGGACATCAGAGAATGAGATCATCCTGGACGCTACAGGTAAGAAAACCGGACGCGGCGCATACCTTTGTTTCTCAGAGGAATGCCTGGAAAAGGCTATCAAAAATCCATGGCCTGGAGCGTTCCTTGAAAATGGCAGTTCCGGATGAAGTGTATCAGAACCTCAAAAAGGAGTTTGGATCAATTGAAAAACAATAAGGGTTTTATCACTCATCGGACTTGCGACAAAAGCAGGAAAAACAGTGAGCGGAGAATTTTCCACAGAGAAATCCGTAAAAACAGGAAAAGGTTTCCTGGCACTGGTGGCAGATGATGCCTCCGAAAACACAAAAAAAGAAATTTCGGAATATGTGTACCTATTATGAAGTTCCCTTATATTTCCTTTCAGACAAAGAGAGCCTGGGCAGAGCAATGGGCAAAGAATTCCGTGCCAGCCTTGCCGTGCAGGACGAAAATTTTGCAAAGGCGATCATGAAGGCGCTGGAAAAAGAATCCGGCAGATAACCTGCATGATACAGGCGTCTGTAAGGAGGTTTGACGATAGAAATGATAAAAGATAAATTCAACAGATCGGGAAAGGAGCAATATAGACAATTGGATACTCCAAAAACAGAAGAAAAGACAACAACGGTGAATACAGAGGGTAACAAATCTGAAGCACCGAAAAAGAAAAAAAATATCATCCGTGTATTTCATGCACAGAATGCCAGCGATGGCGGTAAAGGAAGAAGAAAACCGGCAGCAGGCGAGAGAAAGGGACCGGCACGTCCACAGAACGGCGGTCAGAGAAGCGCAGGAGCAAACACAAGAAACGGTGAGTCCGGTGAGCAGAGAAACGGCAGAGTGGCCAGAATCGTACTCAGGGCGGAAGACCGCAGGGCAACCGTCCGGAAGGAAGAAGAGACGGAAATCGTGACGGAAGAACCTTCGAGGGAAGAAGAGACGGCGGAAATCGTTTTGGTGGAAACCGTTCCCAGAATGGTGAGGGACGTCCGGCAAGACAGGGCGAGGGAAACAGAGGCCCACGTCAGAATGACGGAAGAGGCGGAAGCCGTTTCGGCGGTGGAGCAAACCGTGGCCAGGGAGGTCAGGGCGGAAGCTTTGAAGGAAGAAGAGACGGAGGAAACCGTTTCGGCGGTGGAGCAAACCGTGGCCAGGGAGGCCAGGGCGGACGTTCCGAAGGCGGAAGAGGCGGAGATAACCGTTTCGGCGGAGCAAACCGTGGTGGCCAGGGCGGCGGACAGCGTCCGGGACAGAGAAGAAGCGGTGGCTCTTAGATGCTGTATTCACCCCGGAGCTGACCAAGACATCCAAGGACAGCAAGCGTGAGCGTGACAGAGAGAATAAGAACAAGAAGAAAGAATTCGAGAAAGGTACCCAGGGCGGACGCAGACCAAATCAGGGCGGACGCAGACCGAATTCCAGAATTCCGAAAGCACTTCAGAAACCGAATCCACAGCCGAAGCAGGAAGAGAAGAAACCGGAGATCAAGGAGATCACCATTCCGGAGAAGCTTACTATCCGTGAGCTTGCGGATGCGATGAAGATGCAGCCGTCAGTGATCGTTAAGAAGCTTTTCATGGAAGGGGTCATGGTAACCGTAAACCAGGAGATCGACTTTGAAAAGGCAGAGGAGATCGCACTTGGCTTTGATATCATTGCTGAGAAGGAAGAAAAGGTGGATGTGATCGCAGAGCTCCTCAAAGAGGACGAAGAGGACGAGGATGATATGGTTCCGAGACCTCCGGTAGTCTGTGTTATGGGTCACGTTGACCATGGTAAAACATCTCTTCTGGATGCTATCCGTAATACAAACGTAACCAGAGGCGAGGCCGGCGGAATCACACAGCACATCGGTGCTTACGTGGTAAATATCAAAGGTCAGAAGATCACATTCCTGGATACACCGGGACATGAGGCGTTCACAGCTATGCGTATGCGTGGTGCCAACGCTACAGATATCGCAGTTCTGGTCGTTGCCGCAGACGATGGTGTAATGCCGCAGACAGTAGAGGCGATCAGTCATGCAAAGGCAGCAGGTGTTGAGATCATCGTTGCCATCAATAAGATCGATAAACCAAGTGCAAATGTTGAGCGTGTAAAACAGGAACTTTCCGAGTATGAACTGATTCCTGAGGACTGGGGCGGAAGCACCATCTTTGTTCCGGTGTCCGCACATACAGGAGAAGGAATTGAGAATCTTCTTGAGATGATCCTTCTTACTGCTGAGGTTTCCGAACTGAAAGCAAACCCGAACCGTGAGGCAAGAGGTCTTGTTATTGAGGCTCAGCTTGATAAGGGTAAAGGACCGGTTGCTACTATTCTTGTTCAGAAGGGTACTCTTCATGTGGGAGATTTTATTGCTGCAGGTGCATGCAACGGTAAGGTACGTGCAATGATGGATGATAAAGGACGTCGTGTAAAAGAGGCAGGTCCGTCTACTCCGGTTGAGATCCTCGGACTTGGCGATGTTCCCAATGCAGGTGAGATCCTGATGTCCTTTGAGAGCGATAAAGAAGCCAAGAACTTTGCAGGCGCATTCGTTACAGAGAACAAGAGCCGTCTTCTCGAGGAGACCAAAGGCAAGCTTTCTCTGGATAACCTGTTTGACCAGATCCAGGCCAGCGATCTTAAGGAGCTTCCGATCATCGTCAAGGCCGATGTACAGGGATCTGTTGAGGCTGTTAAACAGAGCCTTACCAAGCTTTCCAACGAGGAAGTTATCGTTAAGGTGATCCATGGTGGTGTAGGTGCCATCAATGAGTCTGATGTCAGCCTTGCTGCAACATCCAATGCGATCATCATCGGCTTTAATGTACGTCCGGATACTACAGCAAAACAGCTTGCTGAGCAGGAGGGCGTTGACCTTCGACTTTATAAAGTCATTTATCAGGCGATCGAGGATGTAGAGGCAGCTATGAAGGGTATGCTGGATCCTGTATTCGAGGAGAAGGTTATCGGTCACGCAGAGGTTCGTCAGCTGTTCAAGGCATCCGGTGTCGGAACCATCGCAGGAAGCTATGTGCTGGATGGTACATTCCAGCGTAACTGTAAGGTTCGTATCACACGAGGTGAGGACCAGATCTTCGAGGGTGAGCTTGCATCCCTGAAGAGATTTAAGGATGATGTCAAGGAAGTTCGTGCCGGATATGAGTGTGGTCTTGTATTTAATGACTTTAATGATGTCAAAGAAGAAGATAAAGTCGAAGCATATATCATGGTAGAGGTACCAAGATAGGAGTGATTCGTAATGAGAAAAAACAGCATTAAAAATACACGTGTGAATGGTGCAGTTCAAAAAGAACTCAGCACCATCATACACAGCGAGATCAAGGATCCCAGAATTCATCCGATGACTTCTGTGACAGCTGTTGAGGTGGCACCGGATCTTAAGACCTGCAAAGCCTACATCAGTGTGCTGGGCGAGAAACAGGCCAAGGATTCCACCCTCCGGGGCTTGAAGAATGCAGAGGGCTATGTTCGGAGAGAACTGGCCAGAAGACTGAATCTCCGCAATACACCGGAGATCCGTTTTGTTCTGGATGAGTCTATTGAATATGGTGTAAATATGTCAAAGAAGATCAATGACGTAATGAGTGGGATGGAAACAGAGGAATAGGTGGAAAAAATGAAAAACATTTCAGAAATACTGGAAAATGTAAAAACCGTTGGCATTGGCGGTCACATCCGTCCGGATGGGGACTGCATTGGTTCCTGTATGGCTCTGTATCTCTATATCCGGAAATATTTTCCTGATATAGAAGCAGATGTTTATCTGGAAGACCGAAAACCTGTATTTGATTACATTGACAGAATGGATGAGGTTAAGACAGAAGCAGAAGAAGATAAGGTGTATGATCTTTTTATCACCTGTGATGTCAGCGCACTGGACAGACTTGCAGTTGCCCGGAAATATTTTGATGCAGCAAAAAAGACAGCCTGCATTGACCATCATGTGAGCAATAACGGATTTGCGGATGTCAATCATGTAAGAGGCGAGATCAGCTCTGCCAGCGAAGTTCTTTACGGACTTCTGGATTCAGACAAGATCGATCGTTCCATTGCGGTTCCTATTTATACAGGAATGGCACATGATACCGGCGTGTTCCAGTATTCTTCCACAACACCGGAAACCATGAGGATCGCCGGAGAACTGATGAAAACAGGATTTGATTTCAGCAGGATCATCGATGAGTCCTTTTACCAGAAAACATATCTTCAGAATCAGGTCATGGGACGTGTCCTGGCAGAGAGTATTCTCCTTCAGGGCGGTAAGTGTGTGGTCGGATATCTGAAAAAACGGGAGATGGATTTCTACAGTGTGGAAGGAAAGGATCTGGAGGGAATCGTGAGCCAGCTCCGTCTGACTGCTGGTGTGGAGGTTGCGATCTTTATCTATGAGATGCAGACGCAGCTCTTTAAGGTATCTCTCCGTTCCAATGGTAAGGTGGATGTAAGCAAGATTGCCGTATTTTTCGGAGGCGGCGGACATGTGCGTGCAGCCGGCTGTGATATGCAGGGCTCCATGTACGATGTGATCAATAACCTTACTGCTGAAATTGAAAAACAGCTTGCAGAGGAGTAAAGATAAGATCATGGACGGAATACTTGTGATCCGAAGGAAAAGGTTATACCTCTCATGATGTTGTTGCAAAGCTGCGTGGGATTCTCCACATGAAAAAGATTGGCCATACTGGGACTCTGGATCCGGCAGCAGAGGGAGTACTTCCTGTTGCACTGGGCAAGGGGACCCGGCTGGTGGAGCTTCTTACAGAAAAAGAAAAAACATATGAGGCGGTTTTAAGGCTGGGAGTTTCCACAGATACCCAGGACATGACCGGAGCTGTTCTTTCTGAGAAACCTGTGACCGTCACGGAAGAGGAAGTCCGTGAGGCAGTGGGATCCTTTGTGGGAGAACAGCAGCAGGTCCCTCCTATGTATTCGGCCCTGAAGGTAAACGGAAAGAAGCTTTACGAACTGGCCAGAGAAGGAAAAACCATAGAGCGTAAGCCGCGCCCTGTGGTTTTTATGAGATAAGGATACTGAATATGGAGCTTCCGCTGGTACGCATAAGCGTTACCTGCAGCAAGGGCACCTATATCCGTACACTTTGCAATGACATCGGAGAAAAATTAGGCTGCGGCGGAGCCATGGAAGAGCTGCTTCGGACCAGGTCCGGAAATTTCACTCTGGAAGAGAGCATGACACTTTCCCAGGTGGAGGAGGCGGTTGCCGATGGGACCATCGGGGAAAAGCTTGTTTCCATCGAGGATGTACTTTCCAAGTATCCGGTCCTTACCTGTACACCGGAGGGAGACAGACTTCTCAATAACGGAAACCCGCTTCCGGAAGAACTGGTACAGGGAGGCAGCAGGGAAGAAAAAGTCCGGATGTATAAAAGCAGCGGAAATTTCACAGGAATATACGGCTGGGATGAAAGAAAACAGAAATACGTACCCATCCGCATGTTTTTTGTATGACACTTTATAAGAACTTGCAGGAGCAGCAGAAGATATGGAATACTTGAAGATCGACGGAGAATTTCCGCGCCTTTCAAAGAGTGCGGTGACACTTGGAAAATTTGACGGCATACACCGTGGACATCAGAAACTGGTGGAGAAGATCCTGGAACAGAAAGAAAAAGGTCTGCAGACGGTCCTTTTTTCTCTTGGTATCGGCAGCCAGATGATCTTTACAAAGGATGAACGATGTCAGCTTCTTGAGAAAGCAGGCGTGGATGTGCTGATCGAATGTCCGCTGGATAACCGGATCCGTCATATGAAAGCGGAAACCTTTATTAAAGAGATCCTGGTGGGAGATCTTCAGGCAGAGCATGTTGCAGTTGGAGAAGATTTCAGGTTCGGCTATGAACGTAAGGGAACACCACAGCTTCTGGAGACTGTGGGAAGGAAGCTTGGCTTTACTGTGGATGTTGTTCCGAAAGAAATGGAAGGCCGCAGAAAGATCAGCAGTACATTTATCCGTGAAGAACTGAAAAAGGGAAATATGGAAAAGGTTAATGATCTGCTGGGAATCCCGTTTTTTGTGGACGGTGTGATCGAACATGGAAGAGGAATGGGACATAAGGTCCTTCTTCCCACTACTAATATCGTTCCTGCAAAAGAAAAGCTGATGCCGCCAAATGGCGTTTATGATACAGTGTCCCATTTTAAGGACAGAACCCTTTGCGGGATCACAAACGTAGGATATAAACCAACCATAGGAGAGAAATTCCTGGGTGTTGAGACCTATCTTTTTGACTGTGAAGAGGATCTGTACGGAGAGCCCTGCAGAGTGGAATTCTTTCATTATTCCAGACCGGAGAAGCGCTTTTCGTCCATAGAAGCACTGAAGCAGCAGCTCCTGAAGGATGCAGAAAAGGGAAAGGCTTATTTCCGCAGCCTCGAAAAATAAAAACTTTCGGGAAAAACTTTTCGAAAAAACAGTTTACAGGTCAGAAACCGTGTGCTATACTGTTCGAGGTGAAAAAAGCCAGTATTCAGAAGCCGGAGACTCCGACCACTTCTTAATACCCGGCGTTTAATTAAAATTTCAAGGAGGAAACAATAATGATTTCTAAAGAAAAGAAAACAGCGATCATGAAAGAGTATGCAAGAACAGAGGGTGACACAGGTTCACCGGAGGTTCAGGTTGCAGTTCTTACAGCAAGAATCCAGGAGCTCACAGAGCATCTTAAAACACACCACAAAGATCATCATTCCAGAAGAGGTCTTCTGAAAATGGTAGGTCAGAGACGTGGCCTTCTTGCTTATCTTAAGAAAACAGACATCGAAAGATACCGTGCACTGATTGAGAAATTAGGTTTAAGAAAATAATTGCTACGGGAGGGGCGGATGATTCCATCCGCCCATTTTAACATGTGTGATAAACACAGACGGAATTACCGCAGGAGTGATTTTCGAGACTACTGAAAAAGCCCATTTCCGGTCGAGATCTTTTTCAAAGGAAGTGGTCTTTTCAGTTGTTTCGGGCTCCTGTCAGATATTAATATAATAAGAAAAGGAGAACGAATATGTACAAAAGTTATTCCATGGAACTTGCAGGAAGAACACTGACTGTAGATATCGGACGTGTAGCGAAACAGGCCAATGGTGCTGCTCTTATGCACTATGGTGATACTACAGTCCTTGCTACTGCTACCGCATCCAAAGAGCCAAGAGAAGGAATCGATTTCTTCCCGTTAAGTGTTGAGTATGAGGAGAAGATGTATGCAGTAGGAAAGATCCCGGGAGGATTTAACAAGAGAGAGGGAAAAGCAAGCGAGCATGCAATCCTTACATCCCGTGTTATCGACCGTCCGATGCGTCCGCTGTTCCCAAAGGATTACAGAAATGACGTAACTCTGGTAGATATGGTTATGTCTGTTGATCCGGAATGCAATCCGGAGATCCCGGCTATGCTTGGTTCTTCCATTGCAACCTGTATTTCTGATATCCCATTTGACGGTCCATGCGCAACCACACAGGTTGGTATGATCGACGGCGAGTTTATCATCAACCCGACACTTGCACAGAAGGCAGTTTCTGATCTTCAGCTTACGGTTGCTTCTACAAGAGAGAAGGTTATCATGATTGAGGCCGGAGCTAATGAGATCCCGGAAGATAAGATGATCGAGGCTATCTACAAGGCTCATGAAGTGAACCAGGAGATCATCAAATTCATCGACCAGATCGTAGCAGAGTGCGGAAAAAGAGAAACATTCCTACGAGTCCTGTGCAGTACCTCAGGAGCTTTTTTGATGAGATCAAGAAGATCGTTCCTCCGGAAGAGATGGAGGTTGCCGTATTCTCTGAT
>ENA-OQHF01002073-OQHF01002073.1-human-gut-metagenome-genome-assembly--contig:-NODE-2073-length-10420-cov-2.261926_pt1 | contig 10420 bp, 12 predicted proteins | sample MGYA00242559_ERZ504709 | MGnify/ENA primary metagenome ERZ504709 (study PRJEB26092, sample SAMD00036203) | human gut metagenome | host: Homo sapiens | study: EMG produced TPA metagenomics assembly of...
CTGGTAGGTCAGGCTTTTGCTACCGTATCGGCAGCTTCCGGCCCTGCCTTCATCGCCATTGCGAGTCCTGCTGTTTGCATTCTCTACCGTACTGGGCTGGAGCCACTACGGCTCCAAGGCATGTGAATATTTATTCGGTACGAAATCCACCATTGTCTACAAGGTAGTGTTCGTACTGATGATCTTCATCGGCTGCACCATGAACCTTGGTCTGGCCTGGGATCTGTCCGACACCTTCAACGGATTGATGGCGATTCCCAACCTGATCGGTGTCATAGCCCTGTCTCCCGTAGTAATGAAGATCACGCAAAATTACGTGGCACGTATCATTAAAAAAGAAGACGTAAAGCCCATGTTATCTGTCTTCCCAGAGATTCAGGAAGAACAGGAAAAGGCCATGTAATTTAACTTAGAATCATACTTCTTCTCTGGTAATATTCTTCGCCCATTTACCCTCTCGGTAATGCTTAATGACCCAGGGCCATTTGACGAATTCATCGGTGCATAACAGGAAATAGACCCACAGCACCGGGAGTTTCAGTACAAATGCGGCGAAGAATCCCAGAGGGATCGCATAGCACCACATATCGATCGTATCGCAGATCAGTCCGAACTTCGTATCACCGCCGGCACGGAATACTCCGGCGATCAGCGCCGTATTCACGGCAGCGCCCATAATATAATAAGTATTGATAAGCAGCATGTATTTCAGATAATGCATGGCTGTGTCATTCAATGTAGCAAACCGTAACACAAAGGGTGTAATTGCCAGTATGATCAGGCCGCCTATAGCTCCGGCGATTACCGTCATCTTCAACATCCGGGAAGCGTAACTCTTCGACTTCTCCAGATCGCCTTGTCCCATAATATTTCCCAGCAATATACCACCTGCACTGGCAATGGCAAAGCAGAACACCGTACCGATATTGCGCACTACGACGACCAGTGAATTAGCAGCCACCGCATCTGTTCCCAGATGCCCCAGGATCACGGAATACATGGAAAACGCCACACTCCAGGACACATCATTGCAAAGTGCGGGCAGAGACAGACGCATGAAATCTTGTGTCAGCACCTTACTGTGAACAAACAGGTACTTCGGATGCAGTTTTACATTTTTGCTCAAGGAAGATACAATGACGCATGCCACCAGTTCCACCAGTCGGGACAGGGCTGTGGCAATGGCGACACCGGTAGCTCCCAGCTTCGGCATGCCGAACAGTCCAAAGATAAAGGTGGCATTCAGAATGACATTCAATACGAAAGCCAGCATATTCAACACCATACTGACCGTCACACGACCTACGCTTCGCAGGATGGCAAGATACACCTCCGTGATGCCCCAGCACAGGTATGTGATGCCCATGATCCGCAGATAAGAGGCACCGATGGTGATCAGCTCCTGATCAGGAGTAAAGAGAAGCATCATCTTCTGAGGAAGGAAAAATGCAATCAGCGCAACAATACCTGAGATTGCCATAGAGAAACGAAGTGTGATTCCCTCTACCGTATGAATTGCTTCCAGGTTCCCCTTTCCATAATATTGGGCGCACAAGAGAGTGGCTCCCGTCCCCAGTCCGTAATATACCATAAACAGGACATTTGAAAAATTTGACGCCAGGGATACTGCGGATATTGCGGACTGTCCCACATAGTTTAACATAATAACATCCGCGGAATTCACTGCTGCACTGAGCAGATTCTGTATAATGATCGGGATGGTCAGTTTGAACATCTGCCGGTAAAAATCGTCTTTTTTCATTGCTGCTATCTGCATGGTATTCCTCTGTGTTCCTCTCCATTGGATAATTTTCTGCCGTTGGATTGTATTATATGTCGTTCGCAGGAATTACGCAATATGCTAAAAGCGATCCGCCTGTAAACAAGCGGACCGCTCCTTTTAAAAAGGCTGTTTGATTATAATGTCCAGCCGGCAGCCTCCATCTGAGTGGCTTTCATATGCCGGTAAATGCTGTCTTTTGCTTCCAGTTCGGCAGGCGTTCCCTGCTCTGCCACCACGCCGTCTTTCAATACCACGATCTTATCCGCATCCGCCACGGTACGCATGCGGTGCGCAATGATCATGACGGTCTTGTTACGGATCAGCTTGGACAGGGATTCCTGAATCATCGTCTCGTTATCCACATCCAGGGAAGCCGTCGCTTCATCCAACAGGATAATGGGCGCATCCTTCAGGAATGCTCTGGCTATGGAGATACGCTGTCTCTCACCGCCGGACAGTTCCGAACCGTTCTCACCGATCATGGTCTGCCAGCCGTTCGGAAGCTTCTCCGCGAACTCATCACAGTGCGCCAGTTTTGCCGCAGCCAGCACTTCTTCATCCGTCGCATTCTGCTTGCCGATACGGATGTTTTCCATCACCGTATTATTGAACAGCGTCACATCCTGGAATACGATGGCATACAGGGACATCAATGTCTCCGGATCAATGGTGGAGATGTCCATACCGCCCACGGTAATCTTACCTTTATTGATATCCCAGAACCGGGAAGCCAGTCTGGACACGGTGGTCTTACCGCCGCCGGAAGGACCAATCAGCGCTGTCACTTCGCCCTGTTTTGCTGTGAAGTCCACGTCTTTGAGCACAGTATCCTGACTGTCATAGGAAAAGCCCACATGGGAAAATTCGATATCATACCCCTTAGGATCCATGGTGTCGGCACCGGTCTGGATGTCATGGGACAGGATCTCATCCAAACGGTCACTCTGCACACTGCTGCTGATGATGGCCGCCAGATTCTGCAATGCCACCTGCAGGGGATCATACATTCTGGATATCAGCAGCAGGAATACGAAGAAGGTCAGAATATCGATCTCTCCCCTTACCAACAGCACGCCACCGGTCAGCGCCACGGCAGCGATGCCCAGTTTTAAGATCATCTGGGCACTTCCCACAAATACTGCCGTACCAAGCTCCGTCACCAGTGCATGTTTCTCCACTGCACGGATCTTACTCTCTAAGCCTTCCATGTACTCTGCCTGTGCATTGTTGGCCCGCAGGTCGCGTACCGTTTCCAGACATTCCTGAATACCGTCCGCACAGTCCATTTTCAACTTCATCTGCTTCTTGCTCAGACTCTTCTGTACCCTGCCGGAACAGCCCACAATGAGGAAGGATACGGGCAGTACCCATAATGCCGCGATAGCCATTTTCCAGTTCAGGAAAAGGTACCGATGGCGATCAGTGTCGTAGAAATGCAGGAGCCTGCCAGTTCAGGAATGAAATGGGAAGAGGCTGTCTCCATGGTGGCACAGTCCGACATAATGGCGCTGGTCAGATCAGACAGATCTTTTTTCCCGAAAAAGGACAACGGAATCTTGCGCATGCTAGTTCCGCCAGGGCGATTCTCCGCACACCGCTCTCCACATAAGTTGCCAGGAATGTGGCACGATACTGGATCAATGTAGTAATGGCGATCAGTGCCAGACACAGGAGGCACCCGATCAGGTAGAATACACCCCTGCCTGCCATCGTCCCCTGCAGATAGTCTCTCACCAGAAAATATAACATCCATACCGGGAACATCAATACCAGATCTGAAATCGTAACGGATACGAATGCTTTCATCATATCCTGCGCACCTTTTTCCGAAAGTGCGTATCTATGTTGTAATTTTGCCTGTAAACTACTCATTTTAATCATCCATTCCGCAGGCGCCACAATATAGCCAAAGCCATATTTATATGGCTTGTGAAAAAAAATTGCTATCAAGCATATTTTTCACACTTCTCCCGCCTCGTATTAAATACACATTGCAAACTCTGCATCGTAAAAACCTCTGCATAACTCTTTTCTTCTGATTGTTCTACGTTATTCAAAGCCTGCAAAACTTTAAACTATCAGCCCCCTTAAGCGCCGACCTTCCAGCTCACGGACTTGTTGTATTCTTCCCACATATGGGCATACAGTCCGTTCTGTGCAAGCAGTTCTTCATGTGTTCCCTGTTCTGCGATCTCGCCGTTTTTCAGGACGCAGATGCGGTCTGCATCCACCACGGAAGACAATCTGTGGGCGATCATGATCACGGTCTTGCCTTTGGAAAGTCCGGTGAATGCTTTCTGCACTTTGGCTTCATTATCGGGATCGGCAAAAGCGGTCGCCTCGTCAAGGATCAGGATCGGTGCGTTTTTCAGCATTGCTCTGGCAATGGACAGGCGCTGTGCCTCACCGCCGGAGACATAAGTACCCTGACTGCCGATGACCGTATCCACACTGTCCGGCATTTTGGCAATGATGTCCTCGCACTGGGCATTTTTCAGAGCTTCCATCACTTCTTCCCTGGTGGCATCTTTTTTGCCCATGCGGGCGTTATCATAGATCGACATTTTCAACAGTTTGCTGTCCTGGAACACGAAAGATACCATATCCATCAGCTGTGCGGAAGGAATATCCTTTACGTCCACACCGCCGATGCTGATCTTCCCTTCGGTGACATCATAGAAACGGGCGATCAGACTGGCTAGCGTCGTCTTACCGCCGCCGGAAGGTCCTACGAAAGCGACATGCTCTCCTTCTTTGATATCCAGATTGATCTGATGCAGGGCATCGCGTTCGGCATTTTCATAACGGAAGGATACGTTCTGCAACGCAACGGAATATTCCGGAATCTCCTGCTTCGTCGTTGCCTCCGGCAGAGGTTTTCTGTTTAAGATGCCGTCCGTTCTCTTCAGAGCATCCTCCACGATCATCTGATTCTCGCCGCCGTACATGATCTTACCGAGGGTCACAGTCAGCACGGGGGGTAATGATGATGTAAAACAGCAGATTGATCAGTATTTCCGGATCACCGTTTGCTCCGCCGAACCAATAGGCAGCGCCAATGAGAATCGCAAAAATGGCATTGATCAATGTAGTGAAACCGACCATGGGCCACATCAGATCTTTCGTATATGCGATGGTCCATTTTTCATATTTCTTAATCGAAGTCTGGAAACGCTTGAAGGAAAAAGACCGACTGTCCGAAGGTCTTGACCACCGGGATACCGCGGACTACTCCACCGCCTCGCTGGACATTTCTTCCAGCGCATTCTGGTACTCTTCCATTTTGATCTTCATGCGCTGACCGGTCATGGCTCCCATGATGAGAAATGCAAATACTACAGGCACCAGACTTAATAAGCCCAGTTTCCAGTCAAATACTACCAGCAAAAGCAACAGTCCCACAGGCGTTGCCACTGCTCCTGCTTTATCCGGCAGTTGATGTGCCAGGTAGGTCTCCGTGGCCGCGGTGGATTCGTTGACGATCTTGCGGATTTTGCCGCTACCTTCACTGTCCATGAACCCCATGGGAAGCGTCAGAATGTGCCGCATCAGGATGCTGCGCATATTGGCCTGTACATGGAATGCGGCAATATGGGAACACAGCAATCCGCAGATATAGATGAACATGGATAACAGTGCAAATCCCACCGCCCACCAGCCCAAGCTGGACAGATTCTGCGCTTTGCTGTAATCCGGTGCTGCCAGTACAACTTCCTGCATGATCCGCCAAATATAATAAAACGGCAGTAATGCGATCAGGGCACTGACCGCGGACAGAATCCATGACGCGATAATCAGGTACTTGTAGTTGCCCGCATAAGCGAACAGCTTCTGCATAGAGCTTTCTTTTTTCATGTGATCTTTCCCTCTTTCCCTTTGATTTAAATTAATTTTTTTGATTTAATGTAACTCTTTAATTTCTAGAATTTCTTTTCATTTTGCCCTGCTTTTCATCATTTCTCTTTTCCGGACATTTGAGGCTCTATTGTCTTTCCTATCTAACACTGCTTATTTGGAATTAGTTTCAACTAACCGTCGGTTTTTAAGATAGACTGCTACCGTAATCTTCCATAGCAGTCTTATCTTATGCTTCACCCCAGCTTGATGATGGCTCCCCATCCGCCGTAGTGATACTTCTCCAGCATATGCAGATATTTTCTGGCGGTATCCCTGTCCATGCGATGTCTGACGACTTCGAACATACTGTCAAACATGGCTCTCGACATGATATGTAGGAACTCCTCGGTGATCATGCTGCCTTCCTGTAGGAATTTCGTAGCTTCCATATACTTGTAGGTATACTCCGTCTCAATGTCCACCAGATGTTCCACGAAATCCTGATACTTGGTACCGTAAGAGGCATCCAGCAGTAACCGGAAATCATCGAACCGGTCATAGACATAGTCAAGCATTTCATCCATACCGCCCGTGATATAAGTCTCCATCGCCTTAGGCTGTTCCTCCGCCTCTACCGCATGAAACGCCTCCTGGGTCTTTAAAAAGATCTGCGTCAGCCCTTCCGCTGCCGGTTCCACAATCGCGCAAAACAACCCTTCCTTGTCTACGAACCGGGAATAGATAGATCCGGTGGTGGTATCTGCCTTGGCTGCAATCGTGCGAAGCGACGCTTCGGAATAGCCCTTCTCCAGGAATTCTTCTCTGGCACAGGCGAGAATTCTCTCTGAAACTCCTTCGATTGGTTTTGTCACTTTTTCCTCCAAAAAAATATTCATAACAGCGTTATATAACACTGTTATGAATATAAACACATTTCATTTTTTTGTCAAGAGGGTTCATAGTTTTTTCTCTGCCAAAGCTGTCAGCTCCTGCAACGTACATTCAGCCAGTTTTGCCTTTACACCGGCGATATTTCCACTACTCATAGACAGCTTTCTCGCTCCCAGTCCCACCAGCAATTGGGCGGTCTCCGGATTTCCTGCCATTTCTCCGCAGACGGAGATTTCTTTTCCGCGTTTGGAAAATTCCTGAAAGACAAACCGCAGCAGCCTAAGCATTGCCGTGGAATCACTTCTGTAATATGCTGCCACCTCCGGATTCATCCGATCCGCAGCCGACAAATACTGCGTCAGGTCATTGGATCCTATGCTTGCAAAATCCACCTCTTCCGCCGCCAGATCTGCAATCAGGGCAATCGCAGGAATCTCTATCATAATACCGACACGAATCTGTTCATCAAACTGCTGCTTTCTCTCTTTCAGCTGTTCTTTTGCCAGATTCAGGTACTCTTTTGCCTTACGAATATCTTCCAGACTCCCGACCATCGGAAACATGATTTGCAGAGGTCCGTAAGCAGAAGCACGCAGTGCCGCACGCAGTTGCGTTAAAAATAACTCTTTTTCCGCAAAACAAAGCCTGATTGCTCTTTTCCCCAAAAAAGGATTGTCCTCTTTTGGCAATTCCATGTAGGGCAATGTCTTATCACCGCCGATATCCAGTGTCCGCAAGGTAACCGGATGTCCTTTTGCCTCTTGAATAACCTTCCTATAGGCTTCAAATTGTGTTTCTTCCCCCGGAAGTTCCTTCCCCTCCATATAAAGAAATTCTGTACGGAACAAACCGATGAAATCATACCGGTCTGTCGGAACATCAAATTCCTGCGAGCCGATATTGATTCCTATCTTTATTTCTGTTCCGTCCTTCATAATTGCAGGTTTGTTTAAAAATTTTTTTTCTGCTTCTTTTTTGCGGAAAAAAGAGACCTGTTTTTCCATGATATCGCGAATACATTCTTCTCCCGGTGTGACAAATATTTCTCCGGTCAAACCATCCATGGCAAGCATAGTATCTGTGGGAATTTTTTCCGTAACATTCGAAACTCCCAGAATTGCAGGAATTCCGTAACTTCTTGCCAGGATTGCGGAATGTGAATTCACTCCGCCAACCTCTGTCAGAATTCCTTTGACATGTTTTCTGTCCATGGTGGCCGTATCACTGGGTAACAAGTCATGGGCTACCAGAATTACATCTTCCGAAAACGATGACAGCTTAGACATTTCCTGCCCCGACAGAATCCGGAGCAGCCGGTCTCTGACATCTCTAAGATCCGCCGCCCGTTCCGCAATCAACGGATCCTCCACACCGGCCAGCAATTCTGCAAATTCCGTATACACCTTACTGACCGCGCTGTCCGGATTCATGCTTTCCGCACAGATTGCCTCCCGGATCTCATCAAGGATTTCTTCATCCTGAAGTAATTCCCGATGTGCACTGAAGATTTTTGCCTTATCCGAATCCTCTTTACACATACCGTTGTACAATGTCACCAGTTCACCGTCTGCCTTTTCACAGGCTTCCCTGAATTCCCGATATTTTTCCTCTTCCTGACCCTTTGGGAAAAATTCCGGTGCCTTTGTCAGTGTACCGGGAATGTAAATATAAGATTTCGCATAAGCAATTCCCTCAGATACCGGATTTCCCTGTAATCTTTCTTCCATACACATTTACCGCCTTTATTCTCCAAATCCGCTTTCCACCAAGGCGGCAAGAGACGCTGCCGCCTGCTCTTCATCTGTGCCTTCCGCAGCAATCTCTATTTGGGTTCCCTGTCCGATTCCTTCCGCCAGAATCCGTACAACGGATTTTGCATTCACCGGTACTCCGTTTTCCTTGCAAATCGTAATTTTGCTTTCATATTTTTTGGCTTCCAGTACAAAATCAGAAGCCGGTCTGGCATGCAATCCTGTCTTATTCACAATCTCAACCTGTTTTTTTGTCATAATTTATCCTCTTTTTTATTCGTGGAAAGTACGCTGGCTCCGTTCGTCCTGATACACTCCCGATACCAGGCAAAAGAATCTTTTTTCTTTCGTTCCAAGGTTCCTTTCCCTTCATCGTCTTTGTCCACATAGATAAAACCGTAACGTTTTTTCATTTCGCCGGTGCTTGCACTGATCAGATCGATACATCCCCACGGAGTGTATCCCAGTAACTCCACACCATCATTTACTGCTTCCCACATCTGTCTGATATGTTCGCTTAAATAAGCAATCCGGTAATCGTCATGGATCTGTCCGTCTTCTGTCACACGATCCACTGCTCCAAGTCCGTTTTCTACGACCATGAGCGGAATCTGATATCTGCCGTACAGTTCATTCAGGAGGTAACGTAATCCCTTGGGATCAATGATCCATCCCCATTCACTTGCTTCCAGATAGGGATTGGGCACACCAAGCATCATATTCCCTGCTGTCTGTATCACTTTCGGGTCTGCCGTGGCACAACGGGAAACTGTAATAGCTGAAGCTTAAGAAATCCACTTTTCCATTCTTCAATATTTCATCATCCCCGGTCTCTTTTCGGATCTGTACCCCATTTTCCCTAAAAAAAGCGTTCCGCAAAATAAGGATATGCTCCTCTTACGCACACATCTCCGCACAACCAAGTTGCTGCGTTCCATCTGGGCTGTGCTTCAATACATCTCGACTACAGTATATGGATACACACCGGCTGCAGACAGCATACATCCCACTTTATTTTCGGAATTGATCTCGTGTGCTATTTTTACTGCCTGTGCACCGGCCAGAAACTGATGATGCAATGCAGTGAATCTGCGACTCTTTTCTGCCGCGGTCTCGGGGGATCCCAGTCGTTTTGTCCCGAATAGGTCTTCTCCGTCCTCAGGTAAAATGCCTCCCGCAAGGAGCGTTCCGAAACGGCTGACCAGTGTATTCATTTCATTAAATGTCAGCCAGTAATGAACCAGATCCTGATATTCTCTGAATACCGTCTCACAATACCGCAGGAAAAATGCAATCGTCTGCCGGTTGGTCCAGCCGCCGTAATGTTCACACAGATAATAAGGCATTTCATAATGAGACAAGGTAACCAACGGTTCTATTCCGTATTTTTACAGGTTTCAAATACTTTCCTGTAATACGCAATTCCGGCACGATTGGGCGATATCTTCATCTCCTTTGGGAAAAAATACGGGTCCAGGCAATCGAAATCCGGAATACTTTGAACCCCATTTCCGCAAATAGAGCAATGTCCTCCTCATATCTGTGATAGAAATCTATGGCTTCGTGACTTGGATAATTCTCCTCAGGACGAATCTGTTCCGTGAATCGCCGTGGGGACGTTTTTGTCCCCGCAGTAATATGATCCGCTACAGAATCTCCTTTTCCATCCGCCTGCCAGGCGCCTTCTGCCTGATTGGCTGCCACGGCACCGCCCCATAGAAATCCGGGTGGAAATGTTTTCTGCTTTTCTTCCATTATTTTTCTTCCTTTGCCTGTGCTTCTTTTGCTACCAGTTCCTTTTCATATACTTTGAAGAACGGCCAATAACATGCAAACGCCACTGCAAAAGCAATCACCGGAATAAAGATATTAGTCCAGGACAAAGTCGTCAGATACTGTGCAAATCCAACCGGAAGGGTCGCCGTAATGGATATGTAAGCCGGTTTGAAAAATCCTATCATATATCCAAAATAACAGATGATCATGGTAATTACAGGGTTCAGGATAAAGGGAATGCACATGATCGGATTATACATAATAGGATAACCGAAGATCACAGGCTCGTTAATATTAAACAGACCGGGCACGATTGCTGCCTTGCTGACTGCTTTCAGCTGTTCGGATTTCGAGAACAGTCCCATCACGCAGAGCGCCAGTG
>ENA-OQHF01002074-OQHF01002074.1-human-gut-metagenome-genome-assembly--contig:-NODE-2074-length-10413-cov-5.692689_pt1 | contig 10413 bp, 7 predicted proteins | sample MGYA00242559_ERZ504709 | MGnify/ENA primary metagenome ERZ504709 (study PRJEB26092, sample SAMD00036203) | human gut metagenome | host: Homo sapiens | study: EMG produced TPA metagenomics assembly of...
TAAAGAAAAAATGAAACTTGCCGACACACATTGCAGTCCCGGAAATGGAAGGTTTGGAAAAGGATTCTGTAGTGCTGTTGAAGCAGCTTAGAACTTTAGATAAAAGACGATTGGAAAAATTATGTGTGTACCTTAGATCGAACTGAAATGGAGAAAATCAATAAAGCAATCCGAAGAAGTACCGGGATACCGAAGATAATTAGAAAAACCGTTAGTCGTGAGCTTGTGCGAGAGTATGTGCAGGCAATTTTTATGAGGTGTCGGGACATTATATGCCGGCGGGTGAATCCGGAACAGCGATATAAGGAATTATGTATGTTCTGCAATGTCCGGAATGGGTACGACTATTATATAGGAAGAAAGAACAAGTAACACGTAAAAGTCAAGTGTGCGATTTGAAAATTCGCACATTGGACGATGTAGACGAAAATGGATATCTTAGTGGTGTACCGTTTTTAGATGTTACACAGCTAAAAACTACCGGTAGTAAAGCGCAAAGATTAGGACGAGGAGGATAACGTCATGGCAATGATAGAGAATGAAATGGAAAAGAAAGTATATAAAGTAGAAGATGTTCAAAATTTGCTTGGGCTGGGACGCTCCAAGGCATATGAATTTATAGAAAATGTTTATTATGACAGAAAACCATTCCGGGTGTTGAAGATTGGTAGATCTTATCGTATCCCATGCAATTCTTTTGATAAGTGGCTGAATGGAGACGAGGAGAGAGAAAGAGTGAGAGCAGAATGAAACAGAAAGAAACGCAGCAGGAGACAATGTCAAAGGAAAAGAGAGTTGTCTTTTTTGAAGGAAAATCATGGTATCACAGAACCAAAGAGCTGCAGGACGATCTGACGACAAAATATGGGAAAAAAGGTGGCTTTGAAACGCCGGAAGAAGCAGAGAAAAGTTACTGGGAATATGAAAAAAGATACCAGAAGAAGCAGAGAGATCTCCAGATTGCAAAAATGCAAAAGACAGATGTGATGCTTGGGGATTATCTGGAATACTGGTTTGAAAATATTTTCAGTCCGAGAATTGAGACAACCACGAGAATGGTTGGAGCATATACGTTATATAATCTGATTCTTCCGAGTATGGAAGCGGATATCAAATTAAGGTATGTCTCAGTAGAGTATTTAGATGCGCTACTGAAACGTGTCGCGAAAATCTGTCCTTCAGCGGGAAATAAAGGGCGGGAGCTTTTGAGCATCGCCATGAAAGATGCAGCAGGAGATAAGTTCATAAGCTATAATCCATTGCCTGAGACAAAGCCATATCCGAGAGCAAAACCAAAGGTAAGGGTATTAAGCAAAGAAAAATTAAAGGTTTTTCTTGAAGCTGCCAGCAAGAATCCTTGGTATCTGGAAATTTTACTGGGACTGTTTTGTGGATTACGAAAAGGAGAAATTCTTGGATTGAAATTTCAGGATTTTGATTTTGAAAAACAGACCGTCAGAATTAGCAGACAGCTTGTTGGAAACCTGAAACTGAAAGAAAAAGAATTTACGGTTACGGAATATGCTGTTATTGAAAGGAATCCAAAGACTGAGAATAGTTACCGGATTTTGAGAGCTCCGAAAGTGGTGATGCGGGAAGTAAAACGCAGACAGCAGTTGATGGAACTGCGTAAAAATGATCCGGGCATAGAATACAAGGATTTTGATTATGTATGTTGTCAGGAAAATGGCGAACCCCGATCATTAACGGCAATGAATCAGGCACTTACAAAAATCTGCAACAGAAATGGATTACCAAATATTACGGTACATGGACTTCGGCATATGTTTGCGACCATTTTAATTGAGCTTGGAGTCCCATTGTTTAAAATATCTGGTCTGTTAGGTCATAGTTCCGTTCATACGACTTACGAATATTATTGTGAGATCATGGACGAGCAGGATAAGATTATTGCATTTGTAAATAATACATTTGTACCACAACGAACCGGAACGGAGGGATAGCCATGCATAAGACCTTTGACTTTAAGAAATATGTAGAATATAAGGTCTATTCGGTAACAACAATCAAAAAGGGATATGGATTTCGTGTGTTGCTGACGTTTGCAGACGAAAGTACAAAGACACAGCAACATGCGGGCTTCACAACCAAAAGAGAAGCTAATGCATTTCGTGATGAAGTAATCGGACAGCTACATACCGGAACCTATATTGTGTATGGAAAAATCCGGGTAGAGGAGTTTATGATCTTCTGGTTGGAAGATATTATGCGTCCCCGAATAACAGACGACACTTATACAACTTATAAAAGTGCCATTAAGAATTACATTGTTCCACAGATTGGAAAGATGTATATGTCTACAATAAATCAGGGGTATATCAGAAAATTATATAATGCAGTTGCAGAGAAGTATGAATCAGTTGCGAAAAATGTCAGGACGATCATGAAAACATCATTGGAGTATGCATTTAACAAAAATGTACTGGCAACAAATCCAGCGAATGGAATCAATTTACCGAAGAAAATAAAAAAGACAGAGTATCGTGTCCTGAAAATTGACGAGAAGAAAACATTGACACTTCCGCAGGTGCTTCGATTGATTGAGGCAAGCAAGGAGACACCGATTCATATGCAAATTCTGTTTGCGGTATTGATGGGACTCAGAAGAAGTGAAATAAATGGTCTGAAATACAGTGATGTTGATTACATTCACAGGACATTGAGAGTAGAGCGTCAGTTGGGAAAGAAGCCAAACAGTAAAGCAGAAGACTGTGCACCTAAGATGCTGACAAAGCAGGAAATTAAAACAAAAACACCTGCGGGTGTGCGTGAACTTCCAATACCGGATTATGTATTTGAAGCAATTCTGGAAGAACGGAAAACTTATGAGAAGAACCGCAGACGCAGACCAAAAGAGTTCCGGGACTGGAATTATATTTGTTGTTCTACATATGGGAATCCAAGGAGTAAAGGTTTTCATCAGAAATACTATAAAGACTTGTTGAAATCCTTGGATTTGCCTGATATTCATTTTCACCAGTTGAGAAATACCTATGCAACTATTTTGTTGAAGAATAGCTTTAATTCAAAAGGTGTTTCGCATTTATTGGGACATGCCAAGGAAATCATATCAGTAGATGTCTATGGAGATACGCAGGAAATCATAGAAGACTGTCTGGATGTATTGGAACCATTTATTGAAGAAGTTATTCCAAAAGAGCGGAAAGATCAGTATTATGATTATTCAGAAGTGATTGAAATAGACTTAATCCTGGAGGAATATTTCAACGCAGCATGATAAAAAATAGAATAGTAGTAAGAGAGAAAAGTACAAATAAGAATCGAACATTTGTACTTTTTTCTTGCCTTCATCTATATACTTTCAAAAAAATGTCTGATATAATAGGGACTGTTACAAGAACAAACAGTAAAAATATGACAGAACCGGAGCCTGGTATCATCAGGTATTTCCGAGTGCTGTTTTATCCGCAAATATGAATTTTGTGACTTTTATTCGTAACGAGACAAAAATGACCTCTATTCGAGACAAAAATGGGCGTTTCGTTACGAATCTGATTACGAATTTTTGGCTGATAGTGATCGTACTAAAAGTCACAAATGGAGGAATTTACCATGAATGAGTTCAAATTAAAAGCCCCATATAAGCCAACCGGAGACCAGCCACAGGCGATTGCAGAGCTTGTGAAAGGGTTCAAGGAAGGCAATCAATGCCAGACTTTACTAGGGGTTACGGGTTCTGGAAAGACTTTTACGATGGCAAATGTGATTCAGCAATTACAGAAGCCGACACTTGTCATCGCTCATAATAAGACGTTAGCAGCTCAGTTGTATGGAGAATTCAAGGAGATGTTCCCTGACAACGCAGTGGAGTATTTTGTCTCCTACTACGATTATTACCAACCGGAGGCCTACGTTCCATCTTCAGATACTTACATTGCCAAGGATTCAGCCATCAATGATGAAATTGACAAGCTCCGTCTTTCCGCTACAATGGCACTGATGGAGAGGAGAGATGTGATCATCGTTGCCAGTGTTTCCTGCATTTATGGATTGGGTAACCCGGTGGATTATCAGAACATGGTGATCTCCCTTCGTCCCGGAATGATCAAAGACCGGGATGAGGTGATGGCAAAACTGATTGAGATCCAGTATGACCGCAATGATATGGATTTTCACCGTGGTACATTCCGGGTGCGCGGAGATGTGCTGGAGATCATTCCGGCTTACGAGAGCGATACGGCGATCCGTGTGGAATTTTTCGGAGATGAGATTGACCGGATTTCAGAGATTGATATTCTGACTGGCGAAGTTAAGGATGAACTGAAGCATATTGCAATCTTTCCGGCTTCTCACTATGTTGTTGACCGCGAGAACATTAAGCGTGCTGTGGCAGATATTGAGGAAGAGTTGGAAGAACGGGTGAAAGAGTTTAAGCGGAATGATAAACTGCTGGAGGCACAGCGTATCGCAGAGCGGACGAATTTTGATATTGAGATGCTCAAAGAGACAGGGTTTTGTTCCGGAATCGAGAATTATTCCCGGCATTTGTCAGGATTAAAGCCGGGACAGGCACCTTATACACTGATTGACTATTTCCCGGACGATTTCATTATGATGATCGATGAGTCACACAAGACGGTTCCGCAGATCGGAGGAATGTATCATGGAGATCAGTCAAGAAAGCAGACGCTGGTAGATTATGGATTTCGTCTTCCGTCGGCAAAGGACAACCGTCCGCTGAATTTTGAAGAGTTTGAAAGTAAGATTAATCAGGTCTTATTTGTGTCGGCAACGCCTGGGCAGTATGAGAGGGATCACGAACTTCTCAGAGCAGAGCAGGTAATCCGACCGACAGGTCTTCTTGATCCTGAGGTTGAAGTCCGTCCGGTGGAAGGACAGATTGATGATCTTTTAGGTGAAATTAATAAAGAAATTGAAAAGAAAAATAAGGTTTTGGTCACTACTCTGACAAAGAAGATGGCGGAAGATCTGACGGATTATATGAGAGAGGTTGGTATCCGTGTGAAATATCTTCATTCTGATATTGATACCCTTGAGCGTACCGAGATCATCCGTGATATGAGACTGGATGTATTTGATGTCCTTGTAGGAATTAATCTGTTAAGGGAAGGACTGGACATTCCGGAGATTACACTGGTAGCGATCCTTGATGCCGACAAAGAAGGTTTCCTTCGTTCGGAAACGTCTCTGATCCAGACTATTGGACGTGCGGCACGAAATTCGGAAGGGCATGTTATCATGTATGCAGATACAATGACCGAATCCATGCAGCTTGCGATTGATGAGACACAGAGACGTCGTGAGATTCAGATGCAATATAATAAGGAGCATGGAATTACGCCAAAGACCATTCAGAAATCAGTACGTGATCTGATCAGCATTTCCAAAAAGGTGGCAGCACAAGAACTGAAGATGGAGAAAGATCCGGAATCTATGAGCCGCAAGGAACTGGAGAAGCTGGTCAGGGATTTGGAAAAACAGATGAAGAAGGCGGCAGCAGAGCTGAACTTCGAGGTGGCAGCAGAGCTGCGTGATAAGCTGATTGATCTGAAAAAGATGTTGAATGATATGGATAAATAATTTAATGATGCCAGGGTTAAAAGCCCCCGACTTTGATGCCTACGGATTGCTCCGTGCTACGCACTCCCACAATCCTACCCAATATTCGCATATCGTGGGATTATCATCCCACTTTTATGCTCATATCGGGGCGGTTCCTAAGGTCTTTCACCCACCTATGAGCAAGCTCATGTGGGCTTAGACCTTTTGACCCTGGCATCTATATTATTGAACTATGGACATGAAAATAAGGAGAAAAGAGAATGGCAAAGAAAATGGATGCCCGCCAGTATATCAGGATCAGGGGAGCAAATGAAAATAATCTGAAGAATATCGATGTGGATATTCCAAGGAATGAACTGGTTGTTTTGACGGGTCTGAGTGGTTCGGGAAAATCGTCTCTTGCATTTGATACGATTTATGCAGAGGGGCAGAGAAGATATATGGAGTCACTGTCTTCTTATGCAAGACAGTTCTTAGGACAGATGGAGAAACCGGATGTAGAGAGCATTGAAGGTCTTTCACCTGCAATTTCCATTGATCAGAAATCGACGAACCATAACCCGCGTTCTACCGTTGGAACTGTGACGGAGATTTATGATTATTTCCGTTTATTGTATGCGAGGGTAGGAATCCCTCACTGCCCGAAATGTGGACGTGAGATTGCAAAGCAGACGGTGGATCAGATGGTGGATCAGATCATGGCACTTCCGGAGCGGACGAAGATCCAGCTTCTGGCTCCGGTCGTAAGGGGAAGAAAGGGAACGCACACCAAATTATTGGACAGAGCGAAGAAGAGTGGTTATGTGCGTGTCCGTGTAGATGGAAATCTGTATGAACTGTCAGAGGAGATCACACTGGACAAGAATATCAAGCATAATATTGAGATCATTGTGGATCGGCTTGTAGTTAAACCGGGGATTGAGAAGAGGCTGACAGATTCTGTGGAAAATGTGCTGCATCTGGCAGAAGGATTGCTGATCGTAGATGTAATCGGCGAAGAGTCTATGAATTTCAGCCAGAGTTTTTCCTGTCCTGATTGTGGGATCAGTATAGAAGAGATAGAGCCGAGAAGTTTTTCATTTAATAATCCGTTTGGAGCGTGCCCTGAATGTTTTGGACTTGGATATAAGATGGAATTTTCGGAGGAACTTATGATACCGGATCCGTCGCTGAGTATCAATGAAGGTGCAATCACGGTTCCTGGCTGGCAGTCCTGTGCGGATAAGACCAGCTTTACCAATGCAATCCTGCAGGCTCTTTGCAGGGAATATGATTTTGATCTGGATACACCTTTTCAGGACTACCCGAAAAAAGTACATGATGTTCTGATCTATGGAACCAATGGAAAAGAAGTGAAAGTGTATTATAAAGGGCAGCGGGGAGAAGGCGTTTATGATGTCGCATTTGACGGACTGATCAAGAATGTGGAACGCAGGTATCGTGAGACCGGTTCGGAGACAATGAAAGCAGAATATGAGACTTTCATGAATATCACCCCATGTTCGGCATGTGGTGGTCAGCGGTTAAAGGCAAGTGCATTGGCAGTAACCATAGGTGAAAAAAATATTTCAGAGGTCACAGCCCTTTCTATAGAGAAGCTTCAGAAATTTCTTCAGGAACTGCATTTGACGGAGACGCAGCAGATGATCGGTGGTCAGATCCTGAAAGAGATCCGTGCAAGGATTCAGTTTTTGATGGATGTAGGACTGGATTATCTGACGCTGGCGAGGGCAACAGGAACTTTGTCGGGGGGTGAAGCACAACGTATCCGTCTGGCGACCCAGATCGGTTCAGGACTGGTTGGAGTTGCTTATATCCTTGATGAACCAAGCATTGGACTGCATCAGAGAGATAATGATAAGCTTCTTGCGACATTGAAGCATTTGCGGGATCTGGGAAATTCTCTGATCGTGGTAGAACATGACGAGGATACTATGCTGGCAGCAGACTATATTGTAGATATTGGACCGGGAGCCGGAGAACATGGCGGACAGGTTGTTGCCACAGGAAATGCACAGGAAATCATGAAAAATCCGGCTTCTATAACAGGAGCTTATCTCAGCGGTAAGATTAAGATTCCGGTTCCGACGGAAAGAAAAGAGCCAAAAGGATGGTTAAAGGTGATTGGTGCAGAGGAAAATAATCTGAAGAAGATCAATGTCAGTTTTCCGGTCGGTGTACTGACCTGTGTGACGGGAGTATCAGGTTCAGGAAAAAGTTCGCTGGTGAATGAGATCCTTTATAAAAAGCTGGCAAGAGAACTGAATCGTGCCAGAACGATTCCGGGTAAGCATAAAAAGATAGAAGGACTGGAGCAGTTTGACAAGGTGATCAATATAGATCAGTCACCGATCGGACGCACGCCACGTTCCAATCCGGCAACTTACACCGGTGTATTTGACCTGATCCGTGATCTTTTTGCGTCTACACCGGATGCGAAGGCAAGAGGATATAAAAAAGGAAGATTCAGTTTCAATGTAAAAGGCGGACGATGTGAAGCCTGTGCAGGGGATGGAATCCTGAAGATTGAAATGCATTTCCTGCCGGATGTCTATGTGCCTTGTGAGGTGTGCGGGGGTAAGCGGTACAACCGGGAAACGCTGGAGGTAAAATATAAAGGAAAGAGTATTTATGATGTCCTAAATATGACGGTGGAAGAAGCGGTAGAATTTTTTGCACATGTACCGTCGATCCGGAGAAAGATGGAAACGCTGAATGATGTGGGACTTTCGTATATCCGTCTGGGTCAGCCATCCACGGAGTTATCGGGAGGAGAGGCACAGAGGATCAAACTTGCATCCGAGCTGAGTAAACGCAGTACCGGAAGAACGGTTTATATTTTAGACGAGCCGACAACAGGGTTACATTTTGCGGATGTTCATAAACTGACAGAGATATTACGCAGACTGACAGAGGAAGGAAATACAGTGATCGTAATTGAACATAATCTGGATGTGATAAAGACTGCGGACTATATTATAGATATCGGACCGGAGGGCGGAGACCGTGGTGGAACCGTTGTAGCATACGGAACACCGGAAGAGGTGGCAAAAAATAGCAGATCCTACACTGGAAAATACCTTGATGCAATTCTAAAGAAAAATAAAGACGAAATTAAAAGAAAAAAAAGTCCAAAATATATGCAAAAAATGACTACCAATTTTTGAAAAAGTTTATTATACTAGGTGGTACGGAATAAGACCCTTCAGGGGAAAAGGACACTTGAATGATAAAAAGTAAAAAGCGTTTTAGAAGGGAGATTAAATTATGTCAGTAGATCTTGGTATAGATTTAGGAACGGCCAGTGTACTGGTTTATGTAAAAGGAAAAGGGGTTGTGCTGAAAGAACCATCGGTAGTTGCATTTGACCGGGATTCAAATGTGATCAAAGCCATCGGAGAAGATGCAAGGCTGATGCTTGGACGCACACCGGGGAATATTGTTGCAGTGAGACCACTTCGTCAGGGAGTTATCTCTGATTATACAGTGACAGAGAAGATGATCAAATATTTTGTGCAGAAAGCATTGGGAAAGCGTCTGTTCAAAAAGCCGAGGATCAGTATCTGTGTGCCGAGCGGGGTGACAGAGGTGGAGAAGAAAGCAGTAGAAGAAGCAACTTTTGCTGCGGGAGCAAGAGAAGTACATCTGATTGAAGAACCGGTAGCAGCAGCAATCGGTGCGGGGATTGATATTTCCAAGCCATGCGGCAATATGATCGTAGATATCGGAGGTGGAACGGCAGATATTGCCGTGATCTCTTTGGGAGGAACAGTCGTCAATACATCAATCAAAGTGGCAGGAGATGATTTTGATGAAGCCATTGTCCGTTATATGAGGAAGAAGCATAATCTTCTGATCGGAGAGAGAACAGCCGAGGATATTAAGATTAAGATCGGTACAACGTATCCGCTTGCCGAGGAAGAAAAAATGGAAGTACGCGGAAGAAATCTGGTAACCGGACTTCCGAAGACGGTAACGGTAACTTCATCTGAGACGGAAGAGGCATTAAGAGAGTGTACGGGTCAGATTGTAGAGGCAGTCGTATCAGTATTGGAGCAGACACCTCCGGAACTTTCTGCCGATATTCTTGATCGTGGAATCGTGCTGACCGGAGGCGGATCACTTCTTCGTGGACTGGAAGAACTGATCGAAGAGAAGACCGGGATCAATACGATGACAGCAGAAGATCCGATGAAGGTAGTGGCGATCGGAACAGGAGAATTTGTTGAATTTATGAGCGGCAGAAAAGACTATTAAGTAGAAAAGCTGCTTTGAGTGAGGGGTGTGGACAGATACTGCACTCCTTTTTTGTTATTGAATGGAAAAGACCAGCTAGTTATAGTCAATACCTAAAAGACAAAAAATAGATATTTTTCTTTTATGTTTTGAAACCTAAAAATGAGTAACTTTAACAAACGTAAATCACTTGGATTTTCGTCAAGAAGCTCCTATGGTTTTATATAGCTGCATCTTTATGCAGCTGCTAAAGCAGGTCTTTGATACTGCTTACAGTGTTCTTCTGGTGACCGAAGCTCAAATGCCTTTTCATCACGAAGAACAGCAAATACGATATTGCAGACTTTATGCATTACAGCACCGATTGCAACCATCTTAGGCTTTTGTCCAGACTTTAATTCGTAATACTTACGGAGGTATGGATTGATGCCCTCTCCATTACGTTTTGTACGAATGGAGGCGAGTGCTACTGCAAAGATAGCACGGCGCGCGATTCTGGAGCCACGTTTGCTCATATGTAACTGAGTGCCAACGAATTTTCCAGATTCATTTACTTCAGGATCTAATCCGAAGTAAGCAAAAAGTTGTTTTGGATTACGGAATGCTGAGAAA
>ENA-OQHF01002076-OQHF01002076.1-human-gut-metagenome-genome-assembly--contig:-NODE-2076-length-10409-cov-2.816962_pt1 | contig 10409 bp, 6 predicted proteins | sample MGYA00242559_ERZ504709 | MGnify/ENA primary metagenome ERZ504709 (study PRJEB26092, sample SAMD00036203) | human gut metagenome | host: Homo sapiens | study: EMG produced TPA metagenomics assembly of...
GCCGCGCAGCTGCTTAAACATATGGGATATACCGAACAAGACGTTCAGACGGCACAGTTGCGGATTTAAAGCAACGTCTTGTCGAAAGAAAATACACATAAATTAGCCGAAGAACTCGGAATAGGTGAAATCACTTTAAAAGACATTGCCGACAGTATTATAAAGAAAGGTCGCGACCCGCGCGAAGAATTGCCGCAGCCCGTTTTAAGAAGCGACATTCTCTCAATGGAGGACTTAAAACCGGATATGGTACTGACGGGAACGGTGAGAAACGTTATAGATTTCGGTGCATTTGTCGATATAGGTGTTCATCAAGACGGACTTGTACACATATCGCAAATATGTGACCGATACATCAAGCACCCAACCGACTGTACTTTCAGTCGGTGACGTTGTGAAAGTTCGTGTACTTGAAGTTGACAGTACCGAAAAAACGTATTTCACTTACTATGAAGGAGGTATGATTATGAACAACATTGCTTTTCCTAAACTCGGTATTTCTCTAAACATTTCACCTGTCGCATTTTCAATAGGTTCAAAGCCTATTTATTGGTATGCGCTTATCATTCTTTCGGGTTTTCTTTTAGGATTGTTTTTCGTTTATAAAACCTGCGAAAAGCGTGGTGTGAAAAAAGATAATGTATGGGATATCGCCTTGTTCGGACTTATTTTCGGAATAATCAGCGCAAGAATATATTATGTGCTTTTCGCACTCGATGAATTTGACTCGATAGCCGATATGTTTAAAGTCTGGAACGGCGGACTTGCTATTTACGGCGGTATTATCGGTGCGATAATCTCAACCGTTATATACTGCAAAGTTAAAAAGCTGAATATCGCCAAAGTCTTTGACGTATGTGCACCAGGTCTTTTTATCGGTCAAGCAATCGGACGTTTCGGAAACTTTGTAAACGTCGAAGTGTACGGCGGTGAAACAAACAGCCTTTTCGGTATGTCCATAAACGGTGCAGCACCTGTTCACCCATTATTTTTATATGAATCGATATGGAATGTTATCGGACTTGTGATACTTCTTCTGATTCGTGACAAGAAAAAGAATGACGGGCAGGTATTTTGTTTCTATATTTTCTGGTATTCATTCGGCAGACTGTTTCTTGAAGGTATGAGAAATCCGAATTATATATTATATGTAATTCCAAATGTTCTCGGCATTTCTCAGCTTGTTGCAATACTGTTTATGATTGCCGCTGTGTCAGCTTTTGTCGTTTTACAGGTTAAAGCGAAGAAAGAGAGCGAAATGTAAACGATTGTGTCATTTTCTGCAACACGAAAGTTGCTCCTTTTATACCACAATATATTGACAAGTTTTATCATATATTGTAAAATAAATACAACAAACAGTGGTTTACATATAACCGTGCAATCGAAAGGAGCATACATAAATGAACAACATTAAACAACTGAAAACAGATTTTGATAATCTTATAATTGAAAAAAATTATTGTCTTTCCGACCCCGAAGTCGTATCAAAAGCAATAGAACTCGAAAACATACTGAATAACACATTAAAAAAATCGCAGACCTTATAGTCTGCGATTTTTGTTTTTAAATTTGTTATTGAGCATTTTCGCAAAGTGCTGTCATACTGCCAAGCGAATTCCACATAAATACTTTCAAATTATTTTCTTTGATACTGTTTTCAAAAACAATTTCACTGTTCAAATATTTGCCTTTTTCAACATTGGCAACAGGAACTGTCTTGATTTCAACAAGTTTACCGTCCTTGTCATACAATGCACCTATCAATGAAATGTCATCAACATCTTCATCAACAACCGCATATGTTACCGTAGCAGTCTTATCGTCTTTTCCGCTTACTTTCACTTCTGAAAATTCAAGCGGTTCTTCACCTTGAACAAATTGTGACACTTTAATTCTGTCGATACCGTTCGGAACAGCCCAGTTAGGTGCCGCACCGGCGCGAGTAAATCCGAATTTAACAGCATTTGCCGCGTTTTCTGTAGTATAATCGTCTACTTTTGTTCCGTCAAACCAAAGTGATGCTACACCTGTAGCAGTATTAACCGTCACTTTAACATTCTTAGTGTATGTTTGATTTGCACCGTTGAATATGCTGTCATTTGTGCCGTCACTGTCGCTGTCAAGCCATGTTGCTCCGCCGTCTGTGCTTAGGAACATCTTATAGCCGTTTGTCCAGCCAAGACGAATATTACCGATTTGAAGATATTCAAAGTTACCATCTCTGCCTACTGCACTTCCGAAATACCAATCAACATCATAAGTTACAATAGCATTATCTTTCACGGCAAAAGTCTTTTCTGCACTGTATTCAGCACCTGGCTTTTCAGGATTGTATAAAATACGGTTATTGTCACTGTCTAAAGTAAGTGTCGCCGTATCTGTGCCTGTCTGTGTCCAATCTGTTATATCACTGTCAGTAAACTTACTATCTCCGCCTTTGTTATACAATTCTTCTGTTACACCCGAAACAGTTGTTGACTTACTGTATACAAGATTTTCAATTTTCGGCGAAGCCGTTAAGGTAGCCGAATCACTGTCATTTTTGTGTATACAAACTTAATGTCTTGAATTTAGCACCCTTTAGCGCAAATGTTTTTTGTATTACGCCGTCATCATTTCCCCATGTTCCGTCTGTACCTGTAACCTTTACAGTACAGTTATCATTATCATAATCCAATGTGACTTTTACTTTCCAACGCTTTGAACTACCTTGAATATTGCCTACAACGTTACCGCTGTTTGACCAACCCGAACCTGATGCAGTTACAGCAGTTGCCGCAGAATCGACAGAAGTTTGTGCCATCAAGTTTTGAGCCTTTGTAGTATACGGCTGATATACATTCACAATGTTGTTGCCCTCACTGTCAAGAAGTTTCATTCCCATTGTATATTCATGTCCTGTCCAGTTCCAATTTGAACCGTCAACCTTTACACCGCCTGTTGTAAGTCTGTATTCAAGCTCAACCTTACCGCTGTCATAAACTTCAAAATCTTTATGTGCCTCCGCACCGTCAGACGCACCCGTTTGAGAAATCACCGCACTGTTGGCACTTCCTGTAAAGGCAGTGTTTGCATCAGTATTTTCCGATACAAACTCATTGTTACCCGTTGCGTCAAATACATCTATCGGTTTAACTCTTACCACACACTTTGCGGTATATCCGCCGTCTGTTGTAGTCGCGGTTACAACCGTTCTACCGTAGCTTTTACCTGTGATTGTACCGTTGTCCGAAACTGTTGCGATTTCAGGATTTTCCGATGTCCATTCTACAGACTTATCCGTAGCGTCATCAGGCATTACCGTTGCGGTAATTTGTTTTTTGTAACCCATTCCCAAATCAATTAGTTTTTCCGAAATTCTTATGCCCGTAACTGCATTTTGCATAACAGTCACTTCACAAGTATCTGTAAAGTTGCCGTCTTTGGTTGTTGCCGTTATAGTTGCAGTTCCGGCTGAAATACCTTTCACAACACCGTTTGTAACAGTTGCCACGTTTGTATCGGACGAAGTCCAAGTTATACCTTTTCTTGTCGCATTTTCGGGTGTGATAATCGCATTGATTGTTTCTGTCTTGCCTTTTTCAACTTCTATTGACTTTTTCTCCAAAGTCATTCCCGTAACCGCTACTTGCTCCGGTGCCGAATATGTCACCTTTGTATAAGGTACTGCCGGTGCAAGATAGTTAAGTGTATTGCCGCTTTCGTCTGTTGCAAGTGCCACAGAACCTATATAATAGCTTGCGTGTGTCGGTTGGTTATATCCGACATTCTGCCACGCAACTGACAATCTGTATTGGCAGTCGTGCATTAATGTTGTAATTCTGTAATCTGTAGGCATTGTAGAGGTATATATTCTCAAATATGCCTGATCTGTTGCCGAGCCTTTGTTTACCGGCATTATAATTTCTTCACGCCAGTCGCCCCAAATATCGGCAACAAGCGAAGGATTTCTCTTTGAGTAGTTGTTTGTAGACCCGCCTGTAAGTGTGTATCCGTCTGACGGACCGTAAAATCTCTTTGTTGTACCTGTTGCGGCATAATATTTTTGGATAATGTTTGCGTCAAGCAACTCACGGCTCAAATCGCCGTCCCAATATACAAGGAAATTATCAAAGGTACCGCTTCCCGCACCAGCCGGTTTTGCGGCAACATCATCACCGTTTAAGTCGTGAGCATTCGCAATTCCGCTGCTCCAACCTATTGCCAATGCATTTGAATGTTCCTTTGCATAGCTATCATCAATGTTATCCATAACACCACGTCCGTTATCACTTGATGTAGTCAGTTTTCCGGGACTCCAAAAATGCTTTCCTGTGCTTGCGACTCTTAAATCTTCGGCATACTTTTTAAATTCCTCCTCTTTTACCGAAAATACTTCTTGAGTGCCGTCATTATTAAAGTCGCTCATATGCATTGCGTCACCGTGTCCAAGACCTGTATTTCCGAGAACTGTTTTACCGTCATCATCAAGTGCGGCACTTCCGTAAACAATTTCGTCCTTGCCGTCATTGTCAATATCACCTACAGAAAGATTATGATTTCCTTGTCCATACAGTGTCGTTGAACTTGCACTCTTCTTACCTTTATGCTCCCACTGCATTGTAAGTTCAGTACCGTCCCATGTATATGCACGAATTACAGAGTCGTGATAATAACCTCTGCACATAACGATACTTGGATGAATACCGTCAAGATAAGCCACTGCCGCAAGGTATCTTTCACTTCTGTTATACTTTGCCTTGCCGTCGCCCCAATATTTATCTTCTGCCGCATCATACGGAATATAGTCCGTTGTATAAAGTGCGGCACCTGTTTCGCCGTCAAATATGGTTAAATACTGCGTAAACGGATTTTTACCCTTTAATCTTCCGCTTGTGCCTATATATGATTTTGTATTGTCGGTATTTCTGATTTCGTCAGTATCACCGACTTCCGTAACGTAATGACCTGTGCCGTCAACCGTACCGGGTGCTGTTTTCATTGCCACTTCTGACTTTCCGTCACCGTCAAAGTCATACACCAAAAATTGCGTATAGTGTGCACCCGATGTAACATTTTTACCCAAATCAATACGCCACATATAACCGTCATTGTTCGGATCAATCTTATATGCGTCAATATATGCATTACCTGTAAAATCCGCACCGGCACTGTCTTTTGAGTCTGTCGGGTCCCACTTTAATACAATTTCATAATTGCCGTCACCGTCAAGATCGCCGACAGACGCGTCATTCGCACCGCCTTCGTGGCTTTTGTCAACAGTGTAATAATTTGAAATCTTGCCGTCACCCATTCTTTCTACCGGATCAGGACGTGAAATAGGAATATCTACATATGTAAATGAATTTTTCTCACTGTTTCCATTTCCGACCTCATTTGACTTTGCACAGTTGTTGTTTGAAGTAGGTGTAACTTCAGTTTCCTTAGACGCGTCCTCACCCGCTTTTACAACCTTGTATTTATCCGATGCAGTACCCGATGTATCAATCCAGTTTGTAGCGTCATGTACACCTGTTGTATGTATTTTTGTACCGTTTTTATAAATATCGAATGCTTGATTTTCAAGGCTTTCGTCACCAAGCAATCTCCAACTCAAATATACACCGTTAACTGCCTGACCTCGTGTATCTGCCGTTGTCTTAACAGCAATCAATCCACGATTAAGCTTTTCCATTTGACGTGTGTTTGTTTGATATTGCGGAGTTTTAACTTCCGCGGCGTTTGCCGGTAAGGCAAAACTGCCCATTGTGGCGGTCATTGCAACTGCAACCGCCGCACTTATCACTTTTCTGTTCATTATTAAATCTCTCCCTCAAAAATAATTATAATAATATTTTATAACTTTTTTTCGAAATTCTCAATATAAAAAACAGTCATATTTATTTTTAAAAGTCACAAATTTTTTGCATTGTTTTTTGGCAATTTCACCTATTTTTCTATTTCAACACCTGTATAATAAGTTTTAAAATTTCCTCATATGTCTTTCCTTGCCTCGCAAGGTAATCTGCACCATACTGGCTCATACCGACGCCGTGACCGAACCCTTTTACGCTCATTTTTATATCGCCGTTTTCTTGCGATATTTCAACATTTGTGGAACGCAGTGAAAATATATTTCTAAATTCTGTTCCTTTTATATTCACTCCGCCTACATCAAGTGTTACAATACCGCCTGCATTTGAGCGGTTAATGTTCGATACAAGTCCATTATTCCAATCCACACCGTCAATTTTTTCTTCCGCAATATTTTTAAATTCCTGTTCACTCAATGTCAATTCACTGTGATACTTCGGCGATTCTTCATCTCCCGTACTTGCAACACTTTGCAAATCACGGCACGTCCGCCCCCCAAACGTCAACTGCCGATTCCGTTATCCCCCGACGAAGTTGAATGAAATACCGCCGATATTATTTCCATCGTTGTATGTTATTATCTGTCCTGTAGTTTCGTCAACCGCTGTGCTTATTTTTGTTCCAATTTTCATCGGCACCGGCACCCCAAACTTTCTCTCCGCTTATCCTCCGAAATATACGCCTGACAGTGAGTTGAATCGGTGCATATCGCCGCACCGTTGTGACTTTCGGCAATGTTGCCTTTGTCTTTTTCGGCAATATGTGAGTACAGATATGTTCTTGCCGCAACGGCTTGTGCCTTTAATGCCTCTTCCTCAAAATCGGCAGGCATTTCCGCCGCCACCACGCATTTTAAATATTCATTAATATCCATATCTTTAACACAATCTTCTTCCGACACATACACACTTACCGTTCCGCTCTCAATCGGACTTTGTCCTTCTCCGCCGCCACCGATTAACCAAACTATCGCAAGCGGCAAAAGTAACGTAATAAAAATGATTATAACAACCACCAAAAGTATTTTTTTCACACCCAAATCTCCTTTTTAGTTTATGTATATGGAAGCAGGCACAAAAAAAGAACTTCCCGTTCGGGAAGTTCTTTTAAGTTGATTATTGTTCATTGATATGTGTATCGTTTGCCTGGTTAAATTCTGTACTTCCGCCTGCAATCTTTGACACACTGTCAAGAATATATGAACCAATCTTATCAGCAAGATACTGTTTATAGTGGTTGTGGTCACCATACCAGCTCTTTACAAGTTCAACTTGTGATGTAAAGCTTGTTCCGTTTTCAGCGTTATAAGCTGCAACATCTTCAGCTGTTAGACTATTAAAGTAATCTTCAAAATAGTAACCCAATTCAATAATGTTCAAATTATGTGATTGAGCAATCTTTCTCAAATCACCGTTATGAGCACCTGTACCACGATTTACTGTAAACTTACCTGTTGATGCATTATACGGATACTGTGAACTACTGAATCCAAGCGGTGTAGCTGTAACAATTACAGGAATAGCACCACGTTGAATAATACCTTCTACATAGTAGTTATTAAGCAATGTGTAGTATGATGCAGATTCACCTGCCTCTTTTGAGTTGATACCCATATTAACAGTTACATAGTCACCAGGGCAAACGCTCAACAGAACTGTCTCAACTCTGCCTTGGTTATAGAAGTTTACAGAGTCACGTCCTGCCATACCGTTATTGCTGAATGATGAGAATGTATCAGGAACTGCTACACCATTACCTACACGGTTACCCCATGAAATGTTACCTGATGCATTATTATTTGTTGTTGAGTCACCGATAGCATATACTGCCGGTTTAGCAAGTGCTGTCTTAGCTGCAGCTTGTGTAATTGTCAAATCTGACAATGTTGAACCGCTTTCAAATGTAAGGTCAAGTACACCGTCGCAAACTGCTACATTAAATTGTGTACCTGTCTTTGTAATTCCTGTTGTTGCCGCAACTCCTTCAACTACTTCAGAAGTCATTGTTGCAGATGAAGTTGTAACCTTAACAACATAGTTACCGTTAGGAACTTTAGCCTTAAATCTGTATGCCGCAGTACCCTTTACATCTGATTCTTCACTTGTTACTACTGATGTATCATCAAAACCGTAACCAATCTTATCTGAATATGCGTCAGCGGCTGTTACCTTTGTAAAGCTGTCGTCTGACGGATCATTACTTCCGAATGCAAATGACAAACCGTGTACATTAACCTTAACTCTTGATGTCAAAGTTTCGTCACCTACAGTTGCAACCGCCTTAACATAAAGAACCTTTGATACTGCACCTGCCTGAACTGTCAAAACGCCTGTTGTTGCATCGAATGTAATTCCCTTCGCATTTGTCACCGGTGTGCCTGCAGCATCAACAAGTGATAGAGTTACGTTTGCACCCTCAACAGCATGACCTGCCTTGTCTCTTACTTCTGCCGTGAAGTTACCTGTTACGGCATCAGAGCCCTCAAACGGAATTGTTATGCTTGAAGACGACTTTGTAAATGCGATTGCATTACCTGTTGTTGATAGAGAAATTTCTTTTTCAACTCTCTTTGAACCGTAAGTTGCAACTACTGTAACAGTTCCGGCAGCTGCCTCGTCTGTTACTGTCAAAGTTGCTGTCTGAGCATCCTTGCTTGCAATGCTTACACCTGTATATTCATCAGCAAGTGACCAAGTAACGGCACCTGAGATATTATATCCGTCTGTATCCTTAACTATAGCAGTCAGTTCTGCTGTTGCACTGTTTGCACCTGTTTCAGGAACCTGGATAGTTTCTGCCTCAGTATTTACAGTCATTGTTGAGGCTGTAGGTGTGTAAATTTTGAAGCTTGCCAAATCTACAGGATATGTACCTTGGAAACAGAAATATTTCTGTGTTTCTGTATATGTAGAACTCATAGCTTCAGCTGTTGTTTCGCCTACAAGAGTACCTGCGTCATTATATACCTTAACCCAGTAAGTTCCTACGCTTTCATCTGCAGAAACAATTACTCTGTACCAATCTTCACTGTTGACACCTGGAATTGACTGAGTGCCAACCGTCAAAGCACCACTTCCGTATGATACTGTCCAGTTAGGATTATTAGTTGCATTATTCGGTGTATTACCGTAGTGACCGAATGCCATTGCACCGCCCGTAAATCTAACTTTCATATCAACGATATATTGTGACGCTTGTTCTGCAAGTTGATATACACCGACAGTTGAACCGCCGCCACCGTTTGATGCAAATTGAAGATACTTTGTATTATCTTCATCCTTCTTAAGTGTTAGAGTTCTTACACCGTTTGAACCGTATATTGACCAGCCGTTAAGAACAAGATCCTTTGAATTGATTGCATTTGATGTAGCTGTGTATCCTACAAGAGAATCGTCATACGAACTCATGTTTTCAGGATAACCGGCATCCGGAGCTATATTAGTTGAACCGCTCGCACCGATTACGGCAAACGGAGTAGATATTTCAAATGATTCATCAAGATATGTTACCTTTGCAGTAACCTTACCGAACCAGTTTGAAACACCGTTTCTTACATTGAAGTAAGCAGTGGTATTTCCGTTAGGGCTTTCACCGTCAGTACCCTCACCTGTACCTTCTGCCTTTGTAAGTGAAATATAGCCGTCTTCTTTATCAAGACCTGTAACTGTCCATTCTACATTAAGACCTTCCTTGTTTGTTAGGTCGCCGCCATATATACCTGTTGCCTTAATTGCAATAGGCTTATGTACAGGCTCGCCTTCATTAGGCTGGTTAATTGTAGTATTAAGTTCAGAAGCAAATTCAACTTTTGATAGAGTTTCTTCTGCCTTTTGACCAAACTCATCATACTTATCTGTTGTACGAACAAGTATGTTATCCAACTTCATAACACTCTGATAACGTCCTGACAAGAATAAGATACCCGTAATCTTATCATTAACGCCGTTTGTAGGAACAATCAACTTGTCTACAACCTTTTCACCGCTCTTATCTGTGATATTGACAGTTGCCAAGCCTTCGTTCTTGTCAACCAATATTGTATAGTGGTACCAAGCTGCGTCTGTAAGAGTTACGGTTGCCGCGTCAACGTCATTAATCTTACAGTTATTAGAATTACCTGCCATATTTATCTTGAAGATATAATTTGAAGTCATACCTGTGTTTGCAGTCGGCATAGTTCCTGATGCTACAACAAATTGTACATCATCTTTGCTTGACTTAGTTAATGCAAGGTCAAATTCTACCGCATACTTATCTTGAGAAGACAAATCAACATCAAATGCCGATGTTGCACTTCTTGTATTCTTATCTGCGTCAGTGTACTGTGCATATTTAGTATTATCTGTACCCCAAAGTAATACCGTCTGCATAGTTTGCTGATGCCCAAATATTCTTTAATGCAGATGTATCTGCTACATCTTCATAGTCCTGAGTATATATCTCTGTATATTCTCTCGGTACTTCTGTAGGCTTAACTGTCGGTGTTGCAGTAGGCTCAGCCGTCGGTGTTGTTTCCGGCTGGCTTGTAGGTGCAGTCGGCTTTAGAGTAGGTG
>ENA-OQHF01002077-OQHF01002077.1-human-gut-metagenome-genome-assembly--contig:-NODE-2077-length-10406-cov-1.750754_pt1 | contig 10406 bp, 14 predicted proteins | sample MGYA00242559_ERZ504709 | MGnify/ENA primary metagenome ERZ504709 (study PRJEB26092, sample SAMD00036203) | human gut metagenome | host: Homo sapiens | study: EMG produced TPA metagenomics assembly of...
GTGTACTTCATGGTATGAAGTCGCTGTTCTTACAAGACAACGGCGGTAATATTATGCCTGTATATTCAATTTCAGCAGGACTTGATTATCCTGGAATAGGTCCGGAACATGCCTATATGGCGAAAACGGGCAGAGCGGAATATTATCCGATAACAGATAAAGAGGCAGTGGATTCTTTTGTGTATTTGTCAAGAATGGAAGGAATTATTCCTGCAATCGAATCATCACACGCAATCGCTCTGGCAAGAAAAATTGCACCTACAATGAAAAAAGATGAAATACTTGTCGTGTGTCTTTCGGGACGAGGGGATAAAGATGTATATTCAGTTGCTAAGTATCTCGGAAAAGATATTTCAGAAGAATAATACTAAAAACGAGGCTTACAATTTTGCGTAGCCTCGTTTTGTACTTAATGGAAAATGTCTATTATATTATCCATAACAGAACCGATATTCCTAAAAATACCCTCAGTCTTTTTTGAAATTTTGCGACGCTCTCTGTCGGATAGAGGATCGGTCATTACACCGACTGCCGCACCGACAGCAAAACCTACCAGAGTACCTTTTATAAAACAGGACATTTTGTGCATATGTTTTAACCTCCTTATTTAATTGGTATGGTATTATTATTTGACGAAACAAACATAATAAAACAGAAAATAAATGGATTTTTAATATAAATTTTATATTTTTAACAGACGGAACAGTTTTCGCCGTGGGGCGAATTAATGAAAGAAAGGATTGGTGATACTTTTATGGCTAATATAAAATGCGTTCAGAGGATACAGATATAATACGGATAAAATTGACAATCTCGGCTCAGTCATTTCGCCGCCTTATTATAATATGGCAAAAGAAGATAAGGATGCACTTTATGACAAGAGCGAATACAATTCGGTGCGTCTGTTTTCAGGTAAAAAGCTTGAAAGTGATACAAGACAAGAAAATACATTTACAAGAGCGAAAAACTATCTTGATAAATGGATTGAGGACGGTATTCTTGTCAGAGATGAAGAACCTGTCATATATATGTACGAACAGACGATAGAAATGTACGATACTCATTATTCAAATACAAGCTTTGTTGCACTTGTTGAACTTGAGGAAATAGGCAAGGGAGCGATTATGCCTTGCGAAAAACCACACGAAGTTTCTATGCTTGACAGATATGAGCTTTTGAAATCAACAAATGCCGATATGAGTATGATAAGTTGCCTTTATGTAGAGCCTGAAAAAGAACATTTTCAATTTGATGAATGAGCTTAGGGAAGAAAAGCCTGATCTTGAATTTTCATCTGACGATAATGTACAGCAAAAAATTTGGAAAATTTCATATAAGCCGACAATCGACTTTATTATTGAACATTTTAAGGATTTGTCGTTGTACATCACTGACGGTCAGACAAGATACGAAACTTGTTTGCAGTACAGAGATTATATGAAAGAGCATAATCCGAATCATACGGGAAAAGAGCCGTATAATTATATGATGATGTCGCTTTCAAATGCACATTCAGACGGTCTTGTTGTACTTCCTGTACACAGAGAAGTGAAAACAATAAAGAATTTCAGTGAATCACATTTTATTGCAGGTGCACAAGATCATTTCAGAGTTGAAAAAATTATTGTCGATTCAAATGATGAAACGCTTGTTCGTACAATGGTTAAGCAGATAAGCACTGTAAAAGCCGAAACAAGAATTGCGGCATATTGCGGTGGTGATTATTTTTTACAGAATGGTGCTTTGGGATAAGGATTACATTAAAAATGACGTTTATCCCGATATGTCAAGGAATATTGCAATCTTGACATAGTGGCACTGAATAAGCTGATAATTGATGATGTGTTCCATATTGATGAAGAAAAGTATGAGGATTATGTACATTCGACAAGAAGTTATGAATCGTGTTACAAAGATATTCAAGACGGAAAGTACGATATAATGTTCATAATGAACCCTGTAAGAGTCGAACAGATAAGAAACATAACTGCAATGGGCGAGAGATTGCCGGAGGTTACAATCAGCGTATTCCCGAAACCGTCGGTCGGTGTAATAATAAATTTAAAAGAAGTTAAAAAATGCTTGACAAGCTATTAATAATATGGTATTATGTAATAGTGACCGCATAGGTAAAGGGTTTTAAATCTGCTCGCAGTACCTATGATAGCGTGTCCTCATAAATTTAAGAGGAGGTGTTTTGGATGTACGCAGTAATCGTAACAGGCGGCAAACAAGTACAAGGTTAGCGAAGGTGATACACTTTTCGTTGAAAAAATCGAAGCTGAAGAAGGTTCAGCAGTAACATTTGATCAGGTACTTATGGTCGGTGAAGGTGAAGATGTAAAGGTTGGTGCTCCTACAGTAGCAGGTGCAACAGTTGAAGCTAATATCGTAAAGAACGGTAAAGCTAAGAAGATTTACGTTTTCAAGATGAAGAGAAAGAAGAACGAGCGTAAGAAGAAGGGTCACAGACAACCTTTCACAAAGGTAGAAATCACAAAGATTAATGCCTAATTACGCATGATAAGACATTAAGATAGCGAGGTGTTTTAAATGGCTCATAAGAAAGGTATGGGTAGTACAAAAAACGGTCGTGACAGTGAGTCTAAAAGACTAGGTGCAAAGAGAGCAGACGGTCAGTTCGTTCTTGCAGGCAACATTCTTGTTAGACAAAGAGGAACAAAGATTCATCCTGGTAACAATGTTGGTATCGGTAGCGATGATACATTGTTCGCACTAATCGACGGTAAGGTTAAGTTTGAAAGAAAAGGCAGAGATAAGACACAGTGCAGTGTTTATGCTGACTAATTTTTGAATAACCGGGTCGTTTTCGAAATGGTTTACACATTTCGGAACGACATTTTTTTGTTGTACGAAATTAAAAATTTATAAATGATTTTCTGGCATATAAAATATAATGATTTTAGTTGTTAAAAATTAAACTTTTCAGAATGGCTTTTGTTGTATAAAATAAAAATACCGTTGCCTTTTGGCAACGGTATTTTGTGTTTTTAATTATTTATTTGTAACTGAAAATGAGCAATTCGCGGTATTTGAACCGTCTGTAAGTGTGATATTATCACCTGATACGGTGATGAAATATCCCGGCGTTGAAACGCTTTCAAATGAAACTTTACCGACTGTACCGTCGATAGCCTCAACTGTTTTAAATGTCATTTTCTTTGCTAAAGCAGTGCTTGTTGTATCTTGTTGTGTTAAAACTACATTTGTGCCGTCAACACATAGATACAATCCCGGTTTATAAACAGCTTGGATTGAAACGTAATTTTCGTTTGTGCTGTCTGATTTCCCTTTTTCTATTTCCCATTGAGTTGTCTTTAAATCAGCACCGTCGGCAGTAACTGTAAGTTGCTTTTTAAGCGGATAACTTGCATCGTCTGACGGGTTGCTGAATGCTGTGTAACCAAGATATTTGTTGTCAGCGGTTGTTATAAATGAGGCAGTACCTGTCAAACCTGTTGAAGTTTCATCAATATACGGAACAGTACCGTCCTCGTTAAATGTCATTTCACTAACGCAGACACTTCTTCTGAAAACCGCTGCCCCCAAAACAAGAGAGCCGTTGTGATAGATAAAGTATGTTTTACCTTTGAAATCTATAACAGATGGGTGGTTTGTGTTTGAAGTAGCCGTCGGCTCCATTATAATGCCGCCCCATGTCCAAGGTCCGTACATTGAATCTGATGTTGCGTAACCCATTTGCTCACGCCAACCGAAAGCACCGAACAAATAATATTTACCTGTGTAATTTCCGTCTGCATCTTGCTGACGATAAATCCAAGGAGCCTCTGTAAATCCGAGACCGTCTTGAAGTCCTGTAAATTCTTGTTGAAGTACGTCTTTACCCATTGTGATAGAACCGTCATTGTCTAAATCTTTTACGGAAATCATATCATCATTAAGTTCGCATACATAGAATATTCCGTTACCCCAAGCGAGATAACGATGTTCAACGCCGTCAACTGTTTCTACCCAAACAGTTGGGTCAATATCGTTCCAGTTGCTTGATTGCGGTTCTGTTAATGTACCCTTAACAAGCGGTGTACCGATGTCTTTAAACGGACCTGTAGGGGAGTCAGATACTGCAACACCGATTGAATGCTTACCGCTTGAAGTTTTATCCCAAGTACAGAAGTACAAATAATACTTACCGTTGTGCTTGATAACTTGACTTGCCCAGGCTGATGTATCGTTTGATCTCCAAGAAATATCTTTAGCACTCATAACCGAGCCTTTATATTCCCAGTTTTCCATATCCTTTGAAGTGTAACATACCCATTCAGGCATTACATAGCTGTCACCTGTTGATGTGTCGTGTCCTGCATACAGATAAACTGTATCGTCCTCAACATATGCGGCAGGGTCGCCTGCGTATAGAGTTTTGCCGTCTGCGTCAAATCCAAGTATCGGATTGCCGTTTGTACTTTTTGTAATTGTGGTTGGAGTCGTTTCAATTCTGTTTACTGTTTTTGTTGACTGTGAAACTGCATTGCTCTTTTTTGCAAAGCTTGCAACGCTGTTTTTGGTCAGTACCTGTCATTATAATTGCAGATTCTCTCTTATCCTTATCGTAACCTGTCATAACAAATAACTTCATTGTATCGCCTGACTGATAGAATTCGTAATTGTCATTGTTGCCGTCTGCGTCAAAGTTTAGTGTTACAGTATGGTTGTTGTCGTAATCCCAAGTACCGATGCCGTTACCGATTGTACCGTCCGGTTGGAGAATGATTTGGCTTGAATGAACAGGTAAGTCAGCACCCTTATATGCGGCACTCTTGCTCACATCGGTAACATCATCTCTCATAATTGTTTGACCTACGCTTGATAAATCCCCAAGTACCGTAAATCATTTCCTTAGGAATCTTTTGCTCTTTTTCACCTGCGTATACAAGAGGTGAGATTACCGGCCAACCGTCCTCAGTCCAAAGAAGTTTTCTTGACTTGAAGATAAGCAAATGCATTGGCTACCTTACGGCAGTGCTGAACAAGATACCATTGACCGTCATCCTCTTGAAATACACTGTTGTGACCGCTGCCGACATATTCGATACCGTCACCAAGCCGGAATGAACCTGACATCTTGTAACCCCAAAGTTCATCAAGCGAACCGCCTTCTTTAACCTTGATCTGAATATGTTGCACCGACAGGTCTGTTTTTCTGGTCAAGAAGTTGTTTATGAGGATCTTTATTCGAAAGAATAGTACTGAAAGTCTTATCTGTTCTTGCAACTCTTAAGTTGTAGTTAGTGCCTAAATATCCGTATGAAGTGAACATATATCTGTAACCTGTATCTTTATTATATACAGCATACGGACCTTCCGGACCTACGACACCACTTGGAGTTGAGAATAATCTCGTACCGAATTTTTGACTGCTTGAAAGGATTGTTTCGTCAGAAGTATAGTCGATGCCTTTTACAAGACCGGTATCAGTATCAAGTTCAGCTATGTGAATACCTTTCCAGAACGAACCCCAAATAAAGTAGGTCTTGCCGTCTGTATCTGTAAAGATGTTTGCGTCAATACAGTTAGTGTTGTAATTGTTGTTTTCCTTACTTGCGATTACAACACCTGCGTCTGCATATTCGCCGTCCCAAAGTCCGGGTGACTTGGCTTTAATAAGACTGATAACTGAGTTTCTGCCGCCAAGTCCGCATGATGTTGAAAGATAGAACCAATATGGATATTCGTCACCCTCTTTATAGTACAAATCAGGTGCCCAATAAGTTGTGTTGGCGGTTGTGCCCGAATAATTTTTTATCAATAAATTCCTTAGCTTTTTTAGGCACTGTTACTTTTTTTGTATAATCGTGTTTTTCCCAATTAATTAAATCTTCTGATTCAAATACAAGATTGTGTGATGAGTATGCAAAATAATGTTTTGTAACAGGGTCTTTGAATATTGTCGGGTCGTGAACACCTTCCGTTGTGTCTGCACTGTCGGCAGGTGTAGCGTCAGGAAATTCAACGCTTGCGGTAGGCAAGTAACCTGCTTCGTAAGTTGCAGTCTTGTCATCAGCTGTGCTTGATACAAGAACTTTATAATATGAAACATTACTGTCACCTGTTATGTAATCTGTAAAATCGTAACTGTCCATAATACCGAGTGTTACAGAATCAAGTGTTTGTACAGATTCAGACTGATTACCATCCTTGTCGAAAGGAACTATTTTTAATGAAACAGTCTGATCCGACGGTGTGTAGTTAGTAACACTTGTTTTTACTTTAACTTTGTCGCCTGTACGGATTTGAAATGCTTTGTTATCGCTTAACGGTTGTAAGCCGTCTATTGAATTCCATACGAACACTTTAACAGTGTCATTTTCGTTTTTCTTTATATTTTCAAAAGTAACTGTTTTGTCTGATGTTACATCTGATTTGCTCTTTTTTGCGGCATTTGTAAGAACACCGTTTGAGTATGACGCGGCAATTATTTCGTATTTGTCCTCTGAAGGTGACGGAACTGAAACGGTAACGTTATTGCCACTCTCTGTAACGCTATAATTTGTATAGAATTGAGTGTTAATATCAAGACAATTCTTTCTTTTACAGTTTCTTCTTGTTCTCTTTGTATAGCTTTTGCGGCAAGTTGATTAATTTCAGTTTCGTTTAATGCTCTACCATATACTTTGAAATCATCAATCATACCCGAAAAACCTTCGCCGCTACCCCAGTTTGCGTGACCAATCCATGTAGATGCGTCAGCGGTAAACAATGACTTGATGTCGACTGCCGCAGTATCTGAGGCTAAAAGCTTACCGTTTACATATACCTTTGTACCATCGGCGGTAAATACTGCCGTAACGTATTGCCAGTCACCGCTTGCGTTTGCTTTAACGCTGCTCAGACGTGTTCCGCTGTTGTTGTAACGTTCTGCGATATAGCCTGATGATGAGGCAAGCATACCTAAATATTTTTCTTGATTAACTGTTTGTTTACCGCTTAACGGTGTAGTCATAAATGCCCATCTGCTTGACGGTTTAATCCAAAAAGAAAATGTTGCGGCATCTTTGCCGTTTAAAAGACCTTTCGGAAGTTCAAGATAATTGCCTGCTGCGTCTGTTGAAATGCTTAATGCTTTGCTTAAACCGTCATAGTTGTCAACATAGCTTACACTGCCGTGTTCCGTAACGGTACCGCCGACCGTTGCATTGAATGAGCCGGAGGAAAGTGCCTGGTTTCATCAAACGTGATGTCCATAAGCAGACCGTCCGTAGGCAGTGCGTCATCAGCCAATGCGGTGTGAGGTATGGCAAGTGCCGAACACAACATAGATTGCTGAAATAACACCGCTTTAAGACTTTTTTTCAGTGATTTTGTTCATTTATATCTCTCTCCTTAACGTGTGTTTTTTAACTATATTATTATACCAAAAAAAAATTGGCGGTGTAAATAATATAAGAAGATAAGCACAATAAATTAGTGATAAAACACTGATTTTTTGAATAATATTGAATTGGAGGTGGGACGTGTGAAATTAAACGACATTGTAGCCGACGAAAAACACGGTAACGGACTTTTGGGATTGCTTATTTTTTTGCTTGTTGTCGGTGTGACGGTAGGGAGTGTGTATTTGACGAAAAACAGCGGCGATATGGCAGAGGGGATAAAAAATTATATAGGCAGTTTTTGTACGGCTGTAAGCGAAAATAAGAACAGTATGACTGTTTTTAAAAATTCGTTACAAGCTAATCTTATCAGTGTAGGAATTGTATTTTTAATGGGATTTTTACGATTCGGTTTTATTGTAACGGGAGCGATTATTGTAAGGAAAGGGTTTATAATAGGTTTTACAACCGCGTCATTTATTAAATTCTATGGAGCAAAAGGTATGCTTGTTATGCTTTCAACAATGCCGACAATACTTATAACAATACCGACATTACTGCTTTTTTCGGCTGTAAGCATTAAATATTCACTTAATTCCGAAAGAAAATCAAAAAAAATAATTTTTTCGTATATATTTTTTATGATAATAATAATTTCTATATTTTGTGTTGCGTCATTGTCGGAGGGATACTTGACCACAACATTTATGAGCTGGGTTTCGCCGAAATTAAGCTAAAACGCTTAAAATGGCATAAAAACAAGAAAAATAGGGGTTTACAAATTAAAAAAATGTGGTATAATTATAATCACATTGAAATATAAATGAAATATTTTTGAAATATACGTAAAGAAACAGTAAACTCGGAGGAATGAACAAAATGAATACCTACGTTAAGGAATACACAAGTTTTATGACAGATATACGCCATAAATCGCTAAACACAGTTGAATCATATAAACGTGATGTTACACAATATATTTCTTATCTTGACGGGACAGGTGTAACGGATATATCGTCTACAACAAAGACCACGGTATTGTCATATTTGCTTTATCTTCAAAAGGAGGGCAGAGCAAGCTCGACTGTTTCAAGGACACTTGCGTCACTTCGTTCGTATTATTTGTTTATGATGCAAAACGGTGTTGTAAAGTCAAATCCGACTTCTAATCTTGAGGCACCTCATGTGGAAAAGAAAATTCCGAAAATTTTATCAGGCGAAGAAGTTGAACTTCTTTTGGAACAGCCTAAAAACTGTGATAATAAGGGTATACGTGACAAGGCTATGCTTGAACTTTTGTACGCAACAGGTATAAGAGTGAGTGAACTTATCAATCTTGACGTCAGTGATGTTAATGTTCCTATGAGTTTTATTCGTTGTAATGGCGGAAAGAAAGAACGTATTATTCCTATGGGACATCAGGCAAAAGACGCACTTGAAAATTACATAAACAATGTCAGAAAATATATGGTTAGAGATGAAAATGAAACAGCGTTGTTCGTAAATTGCAGCGGTGCGCGTCTTTCAAGACAGGGTTTCTGGAACTTATAAAATATTATCAGCATATCGCAGGTATCGAAACTGATATAACACCGCATACTTTACGTCATTCGTTTGCGGCACATCTTCTCGAAAACGGTGCTGATTTACATTCAATTCAAGAAATGATGGGACATGCCGATATTTCATCGACACAAGTTTATTCAAGAATGATGAACAGTAAAATTAAAGACGTATATGCAAAAGCGCACCCGCGTGCATAAGAAAAAATATGCCTTACACTCGTAGGGTATTTTTTTTTGAATAATTAATAATTCATTATATAAAATAACTATTGACACAAACGGCGGTGTAATGATATATTATAAGTTGGAAAAAATATATAATTGTTAATAATCGAAACGGAGAATAAATATGTTTATAGATAAGGCTAAAATTTTTATAAAGGCCGGTAAGGGCGGTAACGGTGCAATATCTTTTCATCGTGAAAAGTATGTTGCGGCAGGCGGTCCTGACGGCGGTGACGGCGGCAAAGGCGGTAATGTTATATTCAAGGTTGAGCTTGGTATGACTACTCTTATGGATTTTAGATATAAGAGAAAGTATGTCGCTCAAAACGGTATGGACGGTTCGGGTAAACGTCAAAAGGGTAAAAAGGGTGAAGATATAATAATCAAAGTACCGCAAGGTACAATCGTTCGTGACGCGGAAAGTAATCGCTTGATTGCCGATTTATCCGATCCCGATAAAGAGGTTGTTCTTGCAAGAGGCGGTAACGGCGGTTGGGGTAATGCTCATTTTGCTACGGCGATAAGACAAACTCCGAACTTTGCGAAAAACGGACAAACAGGCGATGAACGTGAAATTGTACTTGAATTGAAGCTTTTGGCTGACGTCGGACTTGTAGGTTTTCCTAATGTCGGTAAGTCAACATTGCTTTCAATGACGACAAAAGCAGATCCGAAAATTGCAAATTATCACTTTACAACGCTTGAGCCGAATTTGGGTGTAGTCGATCTTGGCGACCACAGAAGTTTTGTACTTGCCGATATTCCGGGAATTATCGAGGGTGCAAGCGAGGGTGTAGGTCTTGGACACGCATTTTTAAGACATATTGAGCGTACAAGAATATTAATTCACGTTGTTGATGTGTCGGGAATTGAGGGAAGAAATCCGATAGAAGATTTTGATATTATCAATTCGGAACTTTCAAAATACGATTTGGAATTGGAATCAAGACCGCAGATTGTTGCGGCAAATAAAACAGACATAATTCAAGATATGGACGCATACAACGCATTTCTTGAAGAAATGAAAAACAGAGGTATAGAAGTATTTGAAATTTCTGCCGCTACAAATAAAGGTGTTGCGGAACTTATGAATAAAACTTACGAGGAACTTTCAAAATTACCTCCGATAGCTATATTCGAGCCTGAAATGGATATTAACGAAGAAGAATACATTACGGATGATGAAAAAAGGCTATGAAAATTAAACGTGAAAACGAAAAATACGTTAATATCGGGTTCATGGATTGAGGCTGTTGGCGGCAGT
>ENA-OQHF01002078-OQHF01002078.1-human-gut-metagenome-genome-assembly--contig:-NODE-2078-length-10405-cov-3.185931_pt1 | contig 10405 bp, 10 predicted proteins | sample MGYA00242559_ERZ504709 | MGnify/ENA primary metagenome ERZ504709 (study PRJEB26092, sample SAMD00036203) | human gut metagenome | host: Homo sapiens | study: EMG produced TPA metagenomics assembly of...
ATGAAGTGGATGCTTTTCGATACCTTGCCAAATCCGAGTTGGAAAAGAAGCTACCCACCTATTTTGAAGATGCACTGGCAATGTGCCGCACCCGTCAACGGAAAGTAGAGATTCTCTGTGAGGGTGAGAGTGTGCCTATCCCAGTCCAATCTCTTGCATGGATAGAAAGTCAGGGACGTGAACAGTATCTCCATTTGGTAGGCGGATGCCGTGAGCAGCTAATTACCCGATTAACTATGACGCAGCTTGAGGATTTGCTTGTTCCTCATGGATTTTTGCGTATCCACAAAAGTTATCTTGTAAATATGGCGTATTTACAGTCTTTTCAAAGCACAAGTGCAGTTCTGACAATCGGTCAAGCGCTTCCTGTGGGGGCTCGTAGTTATCGCGACAATAAGCAAAAATTTGTAAGATGGCAGGCGCAGCAACTATGGTAGTAATTTGGGGAATATTCTCAGCTTTATAGGCAATGTGGTTGCGCTGGCAGTCGAAGTCCTTGTATTTTAACGCTTTTCTTCCCTCGTAATGAAAACAGAAAAAGTCAATGGCTTTGTATTCTCTTGTGGTGGGCCATTGCTACATTCTTGTCTATATCCGTTGGCACAAAATTTGGATACACACTCAAAATGCTTCAAGAAGTCGCTTTAATATATTTATTTTGTGCTTTTTTGTACCAAAGTCGCCGGGATCGGAGGCTATTTATCGTTGTAACGGTATATTCTGTTTTATTTTCTTATAATCACTGGTTTGATGAACTCTGTATGCGTATTAGTGGGTTTACCTACGAAGAATATATATGGAATGTTCCGCTTTATTCTATATTCTTTTTTCTCCGTTGTTCGTTTATCTTAGCATTTGCATTTCTAATAAATAAGTACCACCAACCGCTACGTGCAAGAATACAGCCAAGGGCTTGGGTCCCTTTATCAGCTTTTTTCCCTGTTTGCACACTGCTTGTACTCAGGCAGGTATATACCTATTCGGAAGAACAACGTGTGTGGCAGATTTGTTTGCTGATTCTCAATCTTGTTGATATTGCCGCTTTAATTTTGTTAGACTACCTTGAAGAAAACGCGGAAAATCGTGAGAAGCTGATTGCTGCCAACGAACGCGCCCACGTTCAGGACGAAAATATACAGGCTCTGAGTCAAGCATATGCAGGGCAAAGAAAAATGACGCACGACTTCCGGGCCAACCTATCGACTTTATCTGAATTGTTGGAAAGTGAACGCGTTGACGATGCCAAGAAATTCCTTTCCGAGTTGAATGTACGTCAAAGTGAGCGAATTTTGCTTGTCAACAGCCATAATGCTGCTATTGATGCGGTTCTAAACCAAAAGGGATATATGGGGAAGAAGCAAGGCATTGATATGCGGTTTCGTGTCAATGATCTTTCCGCGCTGAGGCTTCCTCGTGTAGATGTGACTATTGTGCTGGGCAATTTGATTGATAATGCCATGGAAGCTTGTGCAGGCTTGTCCGATCCAAACCGCTGGGTCAGTATTCAGATCCTTTACAGCGAGAATATGCTTTCTATTTTAATTATCAATCCCAGTAATATCGTTCAGATCAACGATGGCCACATTCCTACAACCAAACAAGACCCTTCGCTTCATGGCTTCGGCATTGGAAACGTTAAAGACATTTTAGAAAAGTATCATGCCGAGTACCTTTTCACTTATGATGACGGACGATTTATTTTTAGCGCAGACTGGCCTGATATAGCTGAACCATCTGTGAACACATCAATTCTCTCATAACCAATATTGCTTTTTAATCCTCTGTGCAGAACAACTCGCACAGAGGATTTTTGCATTCATGCACATTTTTTTGCGTATACGCAGGTTTAGTGGACTTTTGTAGAAAACTGTGCTATTTTGATGCCAAGATAACGCACAAGTTACAACCGTTTCCTACTGCGTATTAGGCATCGGCGCGCAGATGCTGAAATATCGTCCGAACATCAACCCTATTAAATCCATTAGATTGGAGGCTTATCAAATGTCAACGATGAAGAAACGCATCCCTATGTTCCTACTGGCGCTCGCAATGATGGTAGCTATGGCGTTGCCCACCTTTGCCCTGAGCAATAAAACAAGTACTATGCCTAGCAATCACGATGCTGAGGAATGTGTCTCAGATATCGTTGCCGCAAATTCTGACGATACCGGTACAGTCACTCCTTATGCAGCAGCACATTGCGAAAAAAACGGTAATGTTGGCTACTACATTCGTACTAATTCCTCTTCTGTTCCAGTCGGAAAAGAGTTTCGGAATTGTACAGACGGTCGTGTTGGAATCAGCGATTACCGCGTGCAGTATCACAGATCTGAAACATATCGTTGTAATTTGTGCAAAAGTGAATATACCACTTCTGACTATTATTGGGGAAATTGGGTATGCCCATAAAGGAATCATCTTATTCCATCTGTGTCTTTGATACATCACTAGTGACGAACTTAAATCCGCTTTACAAATTTCCCCATATATAGTTTCACCCGCTATTAAAGATTTGAGGTAATACTATGAAAAGAATCTTGTCTTTCCTTTGGCTTTAGGTATGCATTTTTTCCTTTCAATGACATGTCATTTGCTGATGCTTCTGGGAATATGTACAATTTCAATTGTGAAAATTTAAACTATATACAGTCGAATATATCATGGATGATTCTACTGTCACCGAAAAAAATCACAATCTATGAGAAGGGAAACACTCCCATTCTTCTTGAGAAAATTGTTACAAGCGATGGTACCATTACTGTTTATCAAAATGGCATTCAAACGGTCACTCTTACTGGTGGAAATTATGCGCAATATGTTTCTGTTGCTCAAGGGCATGAGCCTCAACTTCTAACTGGCAGCCACAATGACTCCACAAGTACTTATGCAACATATCCCTGTGGCTATAATCAAGCTCATTCGTATTTATCGCGCAATCAGTACACTGTTACCATTCTCACAAACGCTACTGCCGCCTCTATCACCGCATCTTTAGTAGGTCTCCTTATGAGTCCTGTTGCTAGTGCTACACTTAGCATAATCACTGCCCTTTCTCAACAAGCAATTGATAAAGGTGCCGACTATATTGATGTCTCTGAAACAAAATATTTTGTGCATGGTGCCTATGCCAATGATATGAATTGCTATCACGCACTTTACACCTACTACAATTTAACTAATACTGGTTCGAAAAGTGTTATTGGTAACAAGTGGGTTTATACTCAAGAATTGGTTTAAATCATGACTAATTTAATTGCCTTTTTCCTGCAAATATTCCCGATAAAAAAGCGGATGATGTTTTCTGGCTTAAGCTATGGTATATTTTTAGTGGCTTTGTTTTGGTATCCTTTTCCTATGTTGTTGAGAAGCTTAACTTTTTCTCCGATATTGCGCAATGCAATTATATTGGCTCTTATTTGCTTTTTAGCCATACTTTTCTTGTCAGGAAAACTTTTTCTAAAAGATTATGCTATCATAGGCTGGACTGCTATTGGATCCCTCATATTTGGAATTGTTCTAGTGGTTTTGTTCCATAAGGAATATATTGGAAGCCTTATCTTTGCACTATGTGCACTTGCAATATATGTTATGGTTTCTTTAATTAATAAATTCCGTAATAAATTGTGATCTGCCATGTGCATAGCTAAAAAGGTACTGGCGGTTAAGTTTTTGGCATACAAAATATCAAGGCATTCTTTACCAAACCTACACTTTTTCTTACTCAGTATTAGGCATTCGGCGCGCAGATGCTGAAATATCGTCCGAACATCAACCCTATTAAATCCATTAGATTGGAGGCTTATCAAATGTCAACGATGAAGAAACGCATCCCCATGTTCCTGCTTGCTCTCGCTATGATGGTAGTTATGGCCTTGCCTGCATTTGCCGACAGCGATGTAACAACCTCTGGCAAAAAGCACTTCTATAGTAACATGCGTGGCCAGTATCTAAATCTTGAAGGAAACGGCGCAGCTTACAAAAACCGAAATGTTACAGTGTACACTTATACAAATGATGACGATCAGTATTGGTATATCCAAAATCGTGGAAATGGTTTAAAGGTATATTCAGCCAAATCGGATGCTCAGGGAAACTCATACACATTAAACATGAATACCAATACTTCTAACTGTAATATTTATCCGGATATTGTATCAAACAATTCGGATTCCCAAGTTAGTACTGTTGGCAATGAGAGTTCTTTCAGAATTTCTTTGGCACGAGATGCCTTTTACCATGTCTCAATTGATTCAAATTCTCAAAATGTCACATGGGGTGGTACTATGGATTTTACATGGTCTCTTCGTTGAACAATATTTTTTGTACAAAAACTGCTGCGAACTTCAGTGTATTTAAAAGTCTATTACATTGCCGGTGTTCCGCAACGCCGGCAAATGTTTTATCAGGAGAAAGTATATATGTCTTACCACTCCACCATAACACGCGCACTTCTTGTATTCAGCTTATTGCTTTCTGTTCTTCTTTCTGGGTGCGTTACTCCTAGTGGTCAGAATACAAGCACGAGTGAGACAACTAATTCCATGCAGCAAGAGCCAATTTCTTCCGATATATCTTCCAGTACATCTGATTCCGATCCTCAGCATAGTTCTTTGCCTGAGATTGTTCCTCTACAAAAACAGGATGGATATGTCTGGGGTGGATACGGGAAAGATGGTTTCTATTACATTCGCTCTTCTGGAAGATCCGACGGCTCTTGTAATATTATGTATGCAGACTATTCAAGTGGGAAAGTTCTTTATTTATGCTCACAAGCAAACTGCGCACATAACAATTCCTCCTGCACCAGCTATATTATTCCCAGCTCCGGCGGTGTTTCTCCCATGGTAGTTGGTGAAAAGCTAATCCTTGTTTCGCAAAAGTCCCCCTATATTGAATCTGACGATGATAAATCTTCTTACATAATGACCGCAGACTTAGATGGAAGCAATCGAACTGTACTCACACAATTTAAGTCAAATCAATTTCTCGAAAAGCCCATGCTAAGTGACGGCAATTATCTGTACCTGCGTTTAACCACACAAGTAGATGCCGATACAGAAAAAGCCGATTTATCCGAATAGACTGTATTTCCGGCGAAACCGAATTTCTTCGAAGCATGGATTCAAAGTTAAATGAGCGAATTTGGGGTGCTTTCGGAGATAAAATACTGGTTTATCAATATATTGACGATAATACTATTGGCCTCGTATCCTGGGATCTCAACGACACGTCAAATGATGAGGTACTTTTCACGTGGAAAATGAATGACACCTATCCCATTTTGGGCGATGGTGTTCTTTCCTACGTTGGTGACGACGGATATTTTCATTTGATGGATTTGCAAAGCAAAGAGGATATTCCTCTATCACAGTACAGCATTCCTACATCCGACATCAGCAACATTTCCGTAACACCACTGTTTGCTGATAATGGTCATCTTCTAATTCGAGAATTGAATGGTTCCGAATGTACTTACTTTGCATTAGATACGAGCGGTGGTATACAGACGTTTGATCTTTTGTATGATGTTGACGGTGATTCCGAAATCTTTTATCCGATTACATCTGTAGATGAAGATCACTACTTGGTTTGCGGTGGCTTTTCTGTCCAAAATGAGGTATCACCTTTAGACGATGGTTCTTCCACTGTTTTACCTGTGCCAGATCGTCTCTATGCAATTATTAATAAAGATGACTACTGGCACAGCATTACAAGTTCTCGATCTTTTGAATAGCACTCTTTCCTTCTAACTAAAGTCACTTTGACAATTTTCCCCACCAATCTAAAATTTCACATTAAAAGCCTTCCGCAAAGAACGCGGAGGCTTTTTGCATTCATGCACATTTTTTTGCGTATACGCAGGTTTAGTGGACTTTTGTAGAAAACTGTGCTATTTTGATGTCAAGATAACGCATATTCTACAACAGTTCACAATTTAGTATTAGGCATCGGCGCGCAGATGCTGAAATATCGTCCGAACATCAACCCTATTAAATCCATTAGATTGGAGGCTTATCAAATGTCAACGATGAAAAAACGCATTCCCATGTTCCTGCTGGCCCTTGCTATGATGGTGGCTATGGCACTGCCCACGTTTGCTGCTGATTATAATAATTCCCTTGCCACTTATAATAGCATCAGATATGGGAGTTGCTCATTAAACATTAATGGCAACAATGTTGTATATGACAACCAGAATGTAAATCTATACACAACCAACTATTCCAATGATCAAATTTGGATTTGGCAATTCCCAGTATGCCGACAATAGCGCTCATTCGTGTTCAATTTTAGTAGTTAATACATCGCTCGTATTGGGCGGGTACAATATGTACTCAATGCAAACATGACCGGAAGCGAATGGAATGCAAACATAAAGCCTTATGATTCCTCAAATAGAGAGATTTACATGTGCGCAACTGATATAAATAGCCCTCGCACTAAAATTCATCTCAGAGAACATCCTGATTATTATTTAAGAGCAGTTTCCTCTGGATCTGGTTCGAATGTTGTCTTTTCAAAAAACAGCGGTACAAATTGGATGATTACACATCTCGGTTAAGTTATCATCCATGCAAATTGTAACAAATTGATAAAGCCAACGAAGCCAACTATTGGATATCACATTGATTTTCAATAGTTGGCTTATTCTAAACTAACGTAACAGGAGATTTCATTTCTATGTCATATAAAAAAACAGCAATATTTTTAATGCTTTGTATCTCCGTAGTAATTACATCTTGTGCAGCGCATACACCGTCAGAGCCTTTAAGTAGCACTGTTTCATCCGAGGAACTTTTGGACAATTCTTTTTCCAACCTTGTATCTGTAACAGATGCCAATTTAAAAACAATCGTTGGGTCTGGTTCAGAAGACGGTTTTTACGAGGTCAAATCGACTCAAAATGGACACTATATATATTTTACTGACTATGTCTCTCAACAGCAAATCATTTTGTGCCCTATTCCCAATTGCCAGCATAACGATTCATCTTGTCCAGGTTTTCTTTCTTCAGAGTTTACTGACTACGCGGGAGTCTTTATATGCGGAGACAAGCTAATCCTTTCTTGTTCTGCGCCCTCTCATCAAATTCCAGTTGCTCTTTATATAATGGGCTTAGATGGAACCGAAAAAAAATTATTGCACCAGTTTTCTGCAAACGAAACCCCTCACGATCCTGTTCTATTTGATGGTCAAGCCATCTATTATGTTTTATCTAAAGTATCGTACAGCAGCGATGAAAAAAAGCCCATATATAGTGCAAGCCTATATAGACTCGATTTTGCATCTGGCGAAAACACTGAAATCAGCACCCTGGGGTCACAGGACTCAATTGCAGGCATCGTGTCTGGAAACATCATTATCAAATCTGTAAGTTCCGATAAATGTAATCTATCTGTTGTATCTACCAATGGAGAAAAAACGTCTTTGGACTTCACTTGGCCTATAAAGTATCCAACTTATATGACCAGTAATTCGATTTTTTTCCTTTCAGATGACTTAGCTATCCAGCGCTATAATTATTCTAATAAAGAAGTGACCTCATTCGTTCTTCCAGATGAATTACATTCGGCAACGGGTATTACATTCGATGGTTTTTGGGATGACAAATTGTTCTTGATAATATTTACATCAGACAATTCAATTAAGGAAGTAGCCGTTGATATGGAAAGTGGCGAAATAAAGGATGTCCTTCTTTGTGGATTGGATTCTTCAGGGCAACGTAAACGTCCCCTGTGCATCGCCACAGAATTTAATGATTACTTTTTAGTTGAAACAGGTACAATTGACGATAGTCAATCGCAACGTGCACTTATCTTAAAAGATGATTATTGGGCGGGAAATCCGAATTATATGTACATAAAAAAGCAATAGCTTTATTTCGTGGCTCTAGCTATGAAATGATGCCAGATAGCAACTTCTGTAAAGTTTGATAAAACTTAAAATTCCTTATAAATTATTTGCTTTAAGTTAGGCTATCACTTATTTTAGCGAATGTAGTGAAACTAACGCCGAAATAGTATCTTCGTTATCAACTACCGCTTGTGCAGTAGTCCTTGATACCGACTCTGCGGCAGCCCCCCCCAATTCAAAACCACTTGTTTAAGGATTAAAGATGTCTTCCAGTAATTCCACCAAGAGTCACAATGCCTTGGATCAAAATGAGAGTGTTGTTATGAACCATACATTTACACTTGATTCAGTTTGCAAGACATATATTTCGCAAATTTCCCTGGTTACATTTAGGAAAAATTCACAACCACAAGTGAAAAAAGCTCTGTCAAGGGTGTCAATTACACTAACGCCAGGACTTTACGGATTGCTTGGGCCAAATGGAGCAGGAAAGTCTACTTTAATTCACATCATCACAGGCACTCTTGCTCCTGACTCCGGTGAAGTCCTCTGGTGTGGTAAGCCCGCATCGGGTATCACCTTCCGCCGCATTCTTGGCTATATGCCACAGCAGCAGGGGCTGTATGACAGCTATACTGGGCGGCGCTTTCTTGCCTACATGGCCGCCTTGAAAGAAATCCCTCGAAAAGCTGTTGCAGCCGAGGTTGATCGTGTGGCCGCTGCCGTAAATTTGACCGTTGAGTTGGACAAGCGCCTTTCTGCTTATTCCGGCGGTATGAAGCAGCGCCTGCTGTTGGCATCCGCCCTGCTTGGAGATCCGAAACTGTTGATTTTAGACGAACCAACGGCAGGCCTTGACCCGAAAGAGCGCGTCCGCCTGCGCGAGTTACTGGCAGATATGGCCAAAGATCGAATCATCCTTGTGGCAACACATGTCGTTTCGGATGTGGAAACGGTGGCAACCAAAGTTATTTTGCTGCGTGCCGGCAAGATTGTGGATGCCGCGCCCGTGCCGGAGCTTATTGAAAAATATGCTCCCGGCCAAGGGCTGGAAGATGTGTACCTGAACGTGTTTGGTGAGGGAGACGGTAAATGAGCCTGTTTTTTGCTGAACTCCGCAAAGTCTGGGGTGGCAGAGTCTTTCCTGCCCTGCTGGCTATACTGGCGGCTGCCAATCTCCTACTGCTGTGGATGGGTACTCGACCCACAGCCAAACAGCCTCCTGCATCAGCCTATCGCGCAGTAGGTGCCGAGCTTTCCGATAAAACTATGGATGAAAAAGGGATCTATCTTCACGACAAATACACTGAGATAGAAAGTCTTGTGAAAATCGGGCAGTATTATCGGGAACAGGCTTACGGCGGCTATGGACTCACTCAGTATCGGCAGGACAACGCCGCTATGTTCGATGCCTATGAGCAAGAGTACACAGATAAGACCTATACTCTATTCACGGATAACTTGAACACAGAGTACCGCCTGTTCAGCCAGCTGCAAAGCGAATATGACACCGTGGCGGCCTACAGCGACTTTCTGGATGGCGTTCAGACCAAGGCATCTCAACTGTCTGGCATCTCGATTTTTCAAAATGACCGTACCGGGTACGATTTGAAAAATATCGAACGCACCGCACAGGTTTATGCCGGGCTGACCGAAACGCCCATTGATTATTTTCCGCAAAAGGGCTTGTACACAGCCATCAGCTATGCGTTTACCGACCTGATTTTGCTGGCATCTATGCTCTTGCTGGCGCTGATCCTTGTGCGACAGGAGCGCGACAGCGGACTGCTGAGCCTTGTGCGCAGCCTGCCGGGCGGACGGTTGAAAACAGCCCTTGCCAAGCTGGCGGCATTTGCTGCCAGCTTATTGGTCGTTCTTACGGTGCTGTATGGGGTCAACCTCGCATATTGCTCGGCATCGTTCAGTTTAGGGCCTATGAATCGCACAATTCAAAGTGTTCCTGCATTGATGCGCTGCACAATGCAGATTACAGTTGGGCAATACCTACTTCGGTTTTTGCTTGCAAAATGGGCTGGTGCGTTTGTGATGGGGCTGTGGGTCATGCTGGCCGCCCTTATCGCTAAACGCGCGGCGGCCGGATGGATCGGTGCGTTGGCGCTTCCTTTAGCGATGTACGGTATCCGTGCCGCGATTCCTGCCACGAGCCATTTGAATGTCATAAAGTATGCCAATATGGTAAGCCTACTGCAAACCAATGAATTGCTGGGGAATTATCGGAATCTGTTCTGGTTCGGCAGCCCCATCAGTCTCCCAATGGTAGAGTGGGTAACTGCCGCTGCTTTAGGCAGTGTCTTGTCCGTGGCATTCTTCACTGTTTTTACAAAGGCACAGCTGCTGCCAGCTGCCAAACGTAGTCTGGCACTTCCATTCCGTCACAAAACTCACGCAACCTCTGTCGCTCGTGAAGAAGGCAGAAAACTGTTACTAATGAATGGTGCAGCGGTATTCTTAGCTGCATTTCTGGCATTCGGCATCTATCAAGGCGTAACGGCAGAAAGCTACATAGACGCGGACGAAATCTACTACGCCT
>ENA-OQHF01002079-OQHF01002079.1-human-gut-metagenome-genome-assembly--contig:-NODE-2079-length-10400-cov-5.244038_pt1 | contig 10400 bp, 9 predicted proteins | sample MGYA00242559_ERZ504709 | MGnify/ENA primary metagenome ERZ504709 (study PRJEB26092, sample SAMD00036203) | human gut metagenome | host: Homo sapiens | study: EMG produced TPA metagenomics assembly of...
GTGGTAAGGAACTAAAGTTCCGTCATCTAAATCTACCATACCTTTTGTTACTGTTAATAAAGGTACATCTTCTGGTAATACTGGAAGGATTTCGTCACAGAACCAGTCAAGTCCGAAACTGCTTACTCCACCTAAGATTAAGTCTGCTCCTTCTAATGCTTCTTCTAATTCTTCGATCTGATAATATTTGATCCCATCATGAAGAGTTCTCTTTAATGTGATATGGAAATTATCCTTCTTTAATCCATCAATGATATCTCTGTCTAAAGGTGATCCTACCAGACGTACCTCGTGTCCATTTTCGAATGCTGGGAATGTGATCGCAGAGTTCATCTGACCTGCACAAACAAATGTAATAACGCTCATTTGTTATCCTCCTGAAATTTAAATATTTTACTTAATCATTTTATTTATTCTGCTACTTTTTTGCAAGCTACAACGTCAACTCCTAGTCCTAATACGTTAGGGATCACTACATCCCCGATCGCTACAGGAGCTTTCATTGTTACTTTATCTAATTCTTTCATGATATCATAGATTTTACCCTTTGGAATATCACTTGCGGTTTTGACTGGAACTCTTCTTGCAGTCTTTGCTTCTACTCTGACTGTAGAAGTGATCACTCGTGTTGGATTTACCAGTTCTTTTTCTCCGTAAGCGGCTCCTCTTGGGCATCCATTTCCAGTAACCTTATATCCATTTTCTTCATCAACTTTTAAATGACATCCTTTTGGACATACGATACAAATTAAATCTGTCATCTTTATGCACCTACCTTTTCTACAGATACTGTAATCTCACCATTTTCTACTTTATCTAAAAATGCTTTCGGAATAACGATCTTTTCCATTTCTCCTGGTGCCATGTGTTCTCTCTTAAAGGAAGCAAGTTCCTCACCATTTGATCTTACTTTGATCGCTACATCTGTAAATACGTTTCTTGCACGGAACATAACTTCAACTTTCTTGTCTACATTAGATGGACGTACTTTCTGTGGCACGATTCCGTTGACCCCATCTCCATTTTTGATATCGATGCATGTCTGATCTTTTGTTTCTCCATTTTTTACGTATTCTGCAGCACTCTTTCCTGCCTTCTGGCTTTCTGCTGTAACAAAGTCTACTAGGTCATGAACATGAACGACATTTCCACTTGCGAAGATTCCTTCTGCTGAAGTTTCCATGTTTTCATATACAACTGGTCCACTTGTGGCTGGATCCATTGTAATTCCTGCAGATCTTGTTAATTCATTTTCTGGGATCAATCCAACAGATAATAATACAGTATCTACATCAAATTCCATCTCTGTTCCTGGAATTGGTTGATTCTTTTCATCAACTTTTGATACGATAACTTTCTCAACTCGTTTATCACCCTGAATATCTGTGATCGTATGTGATAAATACAGTGGAATATCATAATCATTTAAGCACTGTACGATGTTACGGTTTAATCCGTTAGAATATGGACAAAGCTCTACACATCCAACTACTTTTGCACCCTCTAAACTCATGCGTCTTGCCATGATCAGTCCGATATCTCCGGATCCTAAGATCAGTACTTTCTTACCTACCATATATCCTTCGATATTCACATATCTCTGTGCTGCACCTGCTGTAAACACTCCAGCCGGACGATCACCAGGGATCGCGATGGCTCCTCTTGTTCTTTCACGGCATCCCATATTTAAGATAATGGATTTACCTTCAAGTTTCATATAACCATTTTTCTTATTCATGGCATGTACACATTTTTCTGTTTCATCTACGTCAAGAACCATCGTATCAAGCATCACTTCGATATTTGTTTCATTTAACATATCAATGAATTTACCTGCATATTCAGGTCCTGTTAATTCTTCTTTGAAATAATGGAGTCCAAATCCATTATGAATACACTGATTTAAGATTCCTCCAAGTTCCTGATCACGTTCTACAACCAGAACTTTTTCGGCACCATTTTTACTTGCTTCCACTGCTGCTGCCAGTCCTGCAGGTCCTCCACCTACAACGATTACATCATACTTCATTATTTGGCACCTCCATCTTTTGTTTCTCCTGTGATAATGTTTGTTCCCAAACGATCCTGTGGAATATCTGCTAATGGTTTATTCAGCTCTCTTGCGATGATCTCCTGAACTCTTGGTCCACAGAAACCACCCTGGCATCTTCCCATACCTGCATTACATCTTCTCTTGACCGCATCAATGGATGTTGCTGGAATTGGACGATGCACTGCGTTGATGATCTCACCTTCTGTGATCGTTTCACAACGGCAGATGATCTTTCCGAATGCTGGATTCTTTTCTACTAATTTTTCTCTGTCTTCATGACTTAAATGTTTGAAGCGGTCGATATGTCTTTCATCTACGATATCTTCTTTTTCTTCTAATGTAAGTCCTGAATTTTCAAGCATCTTTAAAATATCTGGTGCAATTGCACATGCGGATGATAATCCCGGTGACTGCATTCCTGCGATATTAATAAACCCTTTGTTGTTTTTATCTTCATAAATATGGAAGTCATGATCTGCTGTTCTTGCTCTGACTCCAGCAAAATTTCTAATAGACTCTCTAAAATTAATTCCTGGTACAGATTTTAATGCTGTATTTCTCACAAAATCAAGTCCCTGTTTTGTTGTTGATACATCATTCGCTGCACTTGGCTGTGAATCTGGTCCAACGATCAGGTTTCCATGAACCGTTGGAGCAACTAAAACTCCTTTTCCTTTTTCATTTGGACATTGGAAGATTACATGATTGACCAGATTTCCCTGGCTCTTATCCATTAGGTAATATTCTCCTTTATTTGGTGTGATCTCAAATGTTTTTTCATTACACATCTCATTAACTTTGTCTGCGAAAACACCTGCTGCATTGCAAATGTATTTTGCTTCGATCACTCCGTTGTTTGTTTCTATCTTATATGTATCATTTTCTTTTTCAATTCCGGAAACTTCTGTATTAAGTTTCACTTCAACTCCATTTAATACGGCTGTTTCTGCAAGTGCCAGGGCTAATTCCCATGGACTTACGATTCCTACATTTGGAGAACTTAAAGCCGCAACGGCTTTGTCTGAAAGATTTGGTTCTTCTTTTAGAAGTTTTTCTTTATCCCAGATTTCCATATCAGGAACTCCGTTTGTGATACCTCTTTGTTTTAATTCTTCCAGTGTTTTCTTTTCTTCTTCACTGAATGCAACTACCAATGCTCCGATCTGTTTGTAAGGTACATCCAGTTTCTCACATAATTCTTTTGTATAGACATTTCCTTTAATATTGTACTCTGCCATCTTTGTTCCAGGCTTTGGATCATATCCTCCATGGATGATCGCGCTGTTTGCTTTTGTTGTTCCTACAGAAACATCATTTTCCTTTTCAACGATTACAGCTTTCACATTATATTTTCCAAGTTCGTAGGCGATAGCGCATCCTGTGATCCCTGCACCGATAATTGCTACATCATACACCGTTATTCCCTCCTGTTTTTCACTTGCTTTTGTTGCTTTCTGACTCTATCTAACCATAATTTTTTTTGCCTGTCAAACCCGTCAAACGCCCATTTTATGCAGTTTCCAGAGTTTTTCTATTAATCATTTTATTTGATTAACAAATGATTTCTTTCACGATTTTTAGATTATTTTTCTTAAAGTACGTGTTCACTTGTTTTTTGTATTAATCAATTGTATAATATTAATAATCGCTAGCTTATTTTGATTAGTAATTCGAATTAATCAAAATAATTTTTGATTTATCTATTGCAAATGAAATGTATAGAAAAGAGGGTACTATTTATGGGAAAGCGAAACAAAGTAACAACAAGAGATATTGCTGAATACACCGGTGTATCACAGTCTACTGTCTCTATGATCTTAAGCAACAAACCACATGTTTCTTTTTCTAAAGAAACAATCGATAAAGTAAGACAAGGTGCAAAAGAACTTGGTTACAAGAAGCCTGTTGCAGGTGTAAAAAAGAAAGAACAGGCACTTGCTAAGAGTATCATCGTTATTTGTCCACTTCTTTCGAATGGTTATTATTCCATGATCATTCATTCGATCACAGAACGTGCCAAAGATTATGGTTATACCGTATTTACTGTCAGTACATTGAGGGACGTCTCTCAAGAAGAACTCTATTTAAACCTTTTATCTGGGTTTGAACTTGCAGGCGTAATTTCTTTATATCCACCAACAAAGATTGCACAGGCAAATGCATTATCTAAGCAAGTCCCTGTTGTTTCCATCGGTGATAAACCAGATGCATGCCGTTTTGATGCAGTTGAACTTGACAGTAAAAGCCTGGATATATTATTGCTGAACATCTTCTCTCTCTTGGACATAAGCATATTACTTATATCTGTACACCGATCCGCCCAAAAGAGATTGGCCGGATCCATCGTCTTGCTGGGCTGCGTTCTTGTTTTAAAGATCATGGTCTTGATCCAGAATGGGTGGAGGTAAAATCTCCTACGATTGCTGCTTACGGAAGATATTCTGCGGATAATTCTGAATATCAAAACGGATATGATATGGCTTCTCAAGCTTTAGATGAACATACTTCTTCCACTGCTTTTGTGGGGAATAATGATATGACGGCTTTTGGTATCATGGCTGCGATCTCTGATCATGGATTCCGTGTTCCTCATGATTACTCTGTCTGTGGATTTGACAACATTCCTTTATCTTCCATGCCTCAGATTGCTTTAACTACGATCGAACATGCTTCTTTGGCAAAAGGTCGTGAAGCTGTGGATATTATATATAAGAAGAACACGCAGAAAAATATCTCTGCCAAACATCATTATATTATGCGAATGGAATATGAACCTGAACTGATTGTTCGTAATTCTACTGGGAAATGCAAAATACAAACAAAACAAAAGAATGTCACAACATCTCCTGAAAAATATGACATTAGTATGCATTGATTTTCATACACTCTGTACGTTATCATATAACCATGATAAACGTTTATGAGTAACAAATAAGGAGGGCGCATGGCCAGCAAACTTCTAAGTAATGAATTCCAGAAACACATTTGTCTGGATTATGAATGTACTACAATTGAAGAAGCAATCCACAAAGCAGGTGATCTCTTAGTTCAAGTCGGATGTGTAAAACCACCCTACATTAATGGTATGATCCGGCGAGAACAAGAAACTTCCACTGATATCGGATTGGGGGTTATGATCCCCCATGGCACAGAAGACACTCTGAATTTTGTTTTAAAACCGGGAATCAGTATTGTTCAGATCCCACATGGAGTTTCTTATCATGGAAATACCATACATCTGGTGATCGGCATCTCAAGCCGTGAGGAAGATTCTCTGCAGGAGCTGATGCAGATTACTGATATTTTATTAAAACCTGAAAAATGCCATCAATTTTTAAATGCTTCTTCAAAACAGGAATTCATTGATATGATCAATCAGAATTATGTAGAAGAAGGAGAGTTGTAAAAATGAAAGAAAAAACTAGTATTTCACAAAAACTCCAGAAATTTGGTTCCGTTCTTGCAGGAATGGTTATTCCAAATATCGGAGCGTTTATCGGATTTGGTTTAATTACCGCATTCTTTTTGGAAACAGGATGGACTCCAAATGCAAAACTTGCAAAACTGATCAGTCCAATCTTAAATTACTTACTTCCAATCTTAATTGGACATACTGGTGGTAAAATGTTTGGTGGCGATCGTGGTGGAGTTATCGGTGCTCTCGTTACCATGGGTGCGATCGTAGCCGTTGACGGAACTCCAATGTTCTTAGCTGCCATGATCTTAGGACCTGTTGCCGGTGTTTGCATTAAGAAATTTGACCAGGCAGTGGATGGAAAAATCCCTTCTGGATTCGAAATGATCGTAAATAACTTCTCACTTGGTATTATCGGTGCTATCCTTTGCTGTTTCGCAATGTTAGTATTCGGACCAGTTATGGAAACTGTAACTACTGTATTAACAAATGGTGTAAACTGGATTGTAGCACATAATGCATTACCGTTATCCGCAATCTTTGTTGAGCCAGCCAAAGTATTATTCTTAAATAACGCATTAGACCATGGTATCTTCGGACCAATTGGTTATGAACAGGTGAAGACTTTAGGACATTCTGCATTATTCCTATTAGTACCAAACCCTGGTGCTGGTCTTGGATTATTATTAGCTTATTGGTTCTTCGGAAAAGGAGAAATGAAAGAAGCTGCTCCTGGAATGATCTTGATCCACTTCTTCGGTGGTATCCATGAAGTTTACTTCCCATATGTATTAGCAAACCCATTAACGATCATTGGTATGATCGCTGGTGGTATCGTTGGAACAGGAACACTTACATTCTTAAATGTTGGTACTGTTGCCACACCATCTCCTGGTAGTATCTTCTCTGTCGTAGCTCTTTCACCTAAGAACTGTATGTTCGGAGTTTTATTAAGCGTCGTATTATCATGTGTTGTATCATTCTTATTAAATGCTATTTTCGTAAAACGTATGGTAGCAAAAGGTGGAGATACATCTCTCGGAGAATCTGTAGTACCAAAAGAAGCAATGGGATCTTCTGCTAGTTCAAATGAATCTACTGCAATAACAAATGACAGCAGTCTTGGAGTTGCCGGAGTAGATATCAAAAATATTAAGAAAATCGTTGTTGCATGTGATGCTGGAATGGGATCTTCTGCAATGTCTGCAGCAGCATTAAAGAAAAAAGTAAAAGCCGCAAATCTTCCAATTGAAGTTATCAATACAGCAATCTCAAAGATTCCTGATGATGCTGACCTTATCATCACTCATGTAGAATTAACTGGAACAGCCAAAGCTGCCCAGCCTAATAAGCAACATTTATCTATTTCAAATTACTTAAAAGCTCCTGAGTATGATCAGTTAGTTGAAAGATTTAAAAATGAATTATAATTAAATAATCAATAAACACATTATCAAAGGCTAAGGACTTATCTCCTTAGTCTTTGATGCTATCACAATACAAAGATATGACTATAGAAAGGAATTTTTATGAAAGCTGTTATGTATGGTGCTGGAAGCATTGGCCGTGGCTTTATTGGCGCATTATTCTCTGAAATCGGCTATGAAGTCGTTTTTATCGATGTAAACGATGACGTGATCCATCTGATCAACAAAGAGAAAACTTATCCTCAGATTATTATGAACGAGGAACAACCTGTTCACTGGATCAAAAATATCCGTGCTGTGGATGGAAAAGACCCTGAAGCTGTCAGCAATGAAATCGCTGACGCTGATATTATGGCAACTGCTTTAGGTGCTGCAGTCCTTGAGAAAGTGGCTCCTGTCATTGCCCAAGGACTTTTAAAGCGTTGGGAGAAAGAATCTTCGAATACTCTGGACATCTTAATCTGTGAGAATTTGATGGATGCTGATATACTGTTACGAGACTATTTATTAAAAGCTCTTCCAGAAGATAAACATGCTCTGTTTGAGAAAAATGTTGGTCTTGTAGAAACTTCCATCGGAAGGATGGTTCCACCTGCAGATCCTGATCTGATTCCAGAAGATGAACATCCATTGGCTGTTCGTGTAGAACCTTATGATTTCCTTCCAGTTGATAAAGCTGCTTTCAAAGGGATGATTCCTGAATATAAGAAGATCATTCCTTATGAACCTTTCCATTACTATCTGGAACGTAAATTATATGTTCACAACATGGCCCATGTTACAACGGCCTTTTTAGGACAATATTTAAATAAAACCTATATTCATGAGGCTGCCCATGATATTTATATTCAGTCTATCGTACGTGGCTGTATGACAGAAAGCTGTATGATGCTTTCAGAGAAATATCAGGTACCTTTCTCAAAGTTAAATGCGCATATGAATGATTTACTGCATCGTTTTAAAAATTCTTATTTAAAAGACACCGTTACCCGTGTTGCCCGTGATCCTATGAGAAAGCTTCAGCCTTCAGATCGTCTGATCGGTGCTGCAAGAAGCTGTGAATCACTGCATATTACCCCAGTATATCTTTCATTTGCAATCGCACTCGCACTTTCATTTATGGAAGGAGAAGATGCTTTAAATCTTATGGAAACTGTCTGTAAGATTAAGAAAGAAGAACCTATTGCCGAACGCATTATTTATTTTTATAATAAGATTAAAAATAAAAATATTTCTCTGGATCAATTATATACAATAATTGATAATCTTCAATCTGATATCCAGGGTGAAACTATTTAGAAAGAAAAGGTGAGTTATGCTTATCTCAGATCGTTCAAAAGAAATCATTGAAAATTTAATGAATGCAAATGGTCCGTTAACCGTATCGGCTCTCTCTAAGAAGCTTGGTGTTACTGAACGCACCATTTATCGACAGATTCCTGAAGTTACCGAGATCATAGAATCATATGATCTTACTTTAGATAATTCTTCTGGAAACGGTTTTATGATCTTTGGATCGCTCTATAATCTTAAACGATTAAACAGTGCTTTTGAAGAAGTCAAAACAGAACAAAATTATTCCAACAAAGAGCGTGTTGATATCATTCTTTTGACTTTATTAAACGAAGATGATTATATCAAAACTCAAGCTCTTGCAATTGATCTAAATACTTCTTCTCAGACAATTCGAAATGATTATCAGTCTATGAAAGAAAAACTTCAGGGACATAATGTTCAATTTGAAACCAAGAAAAGTGAAGGAGTCCGATTAACTGGCCATGAAATTCCAAAAAGGCATTTATTTGTAAATGTCTTACTTCAAAATATTGCTCCCGATAACTTTTTTGACTGGCTGAAAGACAACAATTATCGACCAAACCATTTTATTGATCTTTTAAAGAATTTTGACTACGAAGAACCTTTAAAAGTTCTTTATCAGAAAATGCAAAACGTTATTCGTAAAAGGCATCTAAATATTTCAGATAAAGAACTTCAGGAATTTCTTGTCTTGATCGCTATTTTTATTAAACGACATTCCTATATAAATGATCAAGAGGATATCTTAAAACTAACGATCCAAGACTCAAATACAGACTATGAAGATCATTTTCGTCAAGATATCCTCAAAATTCTTGAAGTTGATTTTAAAATTCAGCTTTACGATAATGAACGGGATTATTTTCATTGGATGATCCATCTATACGTTGGACGTTCACACTATGAATTGAATCAACAGATTTCTGCTTTTCAGAATCTTGATCATATCAGCAGCCTGATCAATGAAATTGAAAAGAAATTTCATTTTCCATTTAGCGAAGACAAGAATCTTGCGGAAAATCTTCTATTACATATTAATATGGCAATGGAACGGATTCAAAGTGGTATTACCGTAACAAATCCAATGTTAGAAGATATTTATCAGTCTGATCCAAAACTTTATGAAATCGTGAAAGAAAGCTTTCGTAATATCTTCCAGCCTATAAAAATCCCTGAAGATGAAATAGGTTATATTGTTATTTATTTTATTGCATCTATGGATTATCTAAGCAAAAATTCGATTTCCGTTTTGGTCGTATGTTCTACCGGAATCGGTTCTTCCAAGATGCTGCGAAGCCGTCTGGAACGAGAATTTTCTGAAATTGATGTTAAAAAGATCATTTCTTTACATAAATTGCATGATGAAAAACTGGATCAATATGATTTCATTATTTCCACCGTGCCCCTTGATCTTGATGAGAGTAAATATTTATGTGTTTCTCCTCTGCTTAATGAAGAAGAAAAAGAGAAAGTACGAAAACAAATTGATATCTTAAATAAAAGATAAAGAAATAGTACACTAAATTTCTATTAAACGGAAATCTTGTGTACTATTTCTTTTTTATCCCTAAGATTTTTATAAAAAGAAAAAGACCTTAGATATTCTCTAAAGTCTTTCTTAGTTGCGGGAGCCGGATTTGAACCAACGACCTTCGGGTTATGAGCCCGACGAGCTACCAGACTGCTCCATCCCGCGATATTAAATTACAAAAGAAACACTAAAATTAGTGCTTCTAAAAGGCGTCGACCAGATTTGAACTGGTGATCAGGGAGTTGCAGTCCCATGCCTTACCACTTGGCTACGACGCCATACTAAATTATATGCTCTTTCCATAAAAAGATGACTCCAACGGGATTTGAACCCGTGTTACCGCCGTGAAAGGGCGGTGTCTTAACCACTTGACCATGGAGCCTGATTGTTCGACCGCTTCACGGTCTTAATACTTTATTCAGTATTTAACTCCCCGAGCCGGGCTCGAACCAGCGACAGCACGGTTAACAGCCGTGTGCTCTACCAACTGAGCTATCGAGGATTATTATAAGGTTTATTCTTATTATATCATATACCTTCAAAACAACATACAAGAATCTTTCTACATCTCTTACACTTCAGCCTTCTTTGGTTAAAGCCTCGACCGATTAGTAACAGTCAGCTCCATACGTTACCGTACTTCCACCTCTGCCCTAT
>ENA-OQHF01002081-OQHF01002081.1-human-gut-metagenome-genome-assembly--contig:-NODE-2081-length-10394-cov-18.817473_pt1 | contig 10394 bp, 12 predicted proteins | sample MGYA00242559_ERZ504709 | MGnify/ENA primary metagenome ERZ504709 (study PRJEB26092, sample SAMD00036203) | human gut metagenome | host: Homo sapiens | study: EMG produced TPA metagenomics assembly of...
TCTCATCTAAGACACTCAAAGATTCAATATTCCATTTGTTCAATTCATTTTGTATTCTGTTACGCACACTAATAGGTAGATCAGATCCATTGATTTCAAATATGCCAAGAACCTCATCAACAGGAAGATCTTTGAATCTAGAAGCTTCATTGTAAAAACAGGATTTAAGATAAAACTGTTTAGATGTACACCTTTGAACATATGGATGATGGATATACTTATTTATAATATCTGAATCAAATTTTTCATCACGTGGATTTACACCTTCAAGAACCTTTTTTAACATGTAGATTCTTTGATAACCAACTTTTTCAGGTGTCAGGCCATAAGATTCCAGCTTAGATTCGATGGAAACTGCAGGATATTCCTTATAGACTTGATCAATAAATTCAGAAGTGAATTGAACACCTCTTCCGGATTTAATAAAAACACCTGAATCAATTAAAAATGAGTCATCGTACTTGTCTATATTTTGTGCATTAACCTTAAAAATTTTATTTTTCCCTCTAGATGGTCTTCCATTACTAATAAATCTATAATGCATCTTTTTACTAAATGCACTACCTAGTAAAGAACGACTAAATCCAAATGACTCCAATATTTTTCTAAGTTCAGATAAGCCGGGATTTACAATCCACCTATCATATACTATGCACCGAAACTCATAGGTAAATGTAAGCCTGTTTTCTCGAATGTTTTTTACATAAGGTGATTTAGACAATGAATCCATTTCTTCCTTTGAAAATCTCTTATTGTTCGACATATACATTTTGAAACAACGAAAAAAAGATACCCACAAGTGAGTATCACAACTGTCACGTTGCTGTCCTCCTTATGGGTACCATTTTATCTCGAAAGAGGTCTTTTTTTATATATTAAGATTTTGGTTTCGAGACAGGAAAAAATGTATGTGAAAAACAATAAATAATCACATGGCATAGATTATCAGGAACGAAAAAAGGACTATTAAATTAAAATGGGGGTATTTTTGAAGTGTATGACATGACAACAGATTCTTATGTTACTACTTTGGTCAGCGGTCAATTGATGATTAATGGAAAAAACACAGATGAAGAGTATGAAATTTCTAAAACGAAGACTTCTCTAAAATTATCAAGACAGTTTAATTTTACCTGAATTTCGGTAAGCATTAGCTATTTGCTAGTACTTTTCTTTAATCAAATGAGTACTACGATATCCACGCTTTAAAAATTTAAAGAACATTCTATTAACAAAAAACGATTTTTTTTTAAAAAGTGGGAATAGGAGATGGCGTTATGCAACTTATTGTTAGAAAAAAATATTTAGATGAGTTGATTGAATTATATGGTACACCAGATATAAAGGTTATAATTAAGTGGCGAAAACTCCATAGCTTGCTGTGGAGTTTTCGCCACTTTTTGTATTGTATAATGCGTATTAAAAATATATAATATATGTAGAAATAGTTCGGAGTTGATATCATGGGTAGACCTAGAACGAACAATGTTCAGATCAATATTGCCATTCCTGGTGAATGGAAAAAAGAACTGGAAAACCTTGCCAGAATCTATTCGGTTGAAGAAGGTAAAACGATCACTTTTCTGGATCTGATGCGTAGAGGTATTCAGGAAAAGTATCAGTTAAAAGATGTGAATGATCATGAAGAATGAGAATTATCATCGTGCTTCTCATTGTAAGTATTTAGTTCAGTATCATATTATATGGTGTCCAAAGTTCAGATGTGATGGTATGGATGAAACCTTAAAGAAGATCCTTTCTGAAGTTTGTGATGCGTATGGATATATTATAAAAGCTTTAGAGGTCATGCCTGACCATATACATATTTTTGTAGACTGTCCTGTAACGACTGCACCTTGTGATGTTGTTCGAACATTGAAATCTATGAGTGCAATCCAATTGTTCAAGGCGTATCCGGAATTGAAGAGATTCTATGCGAGATGTGGAAAATTATGGTCAAATGGATATTTTATATCTTCTGTAGGGCATATCAGTGAAGCTGCAATCAAGAAATATATCGAGGAGCAGAAAGATGATACAACCCGAATTGAAAGCCTATCGTAGATGTTCAGATAGACATGTATTAGTATTGGAAACGAATCTGACTTATGTAGAAAAGTGTCAGATTTTTCATTATGCCGATTTGGTTCGTAAAGCTGGTAATGAGCTGACTGGAATCATGAAAAAAAGATATGATCAGCTTATTCGTACGAAAAGGTATCGCAAGCTAAAAAGTCTTTATAAGAAATATAAGGATGCCGATAATAAGAAGGCATTAAAAGATGTATGTGATCAGATGAAGGAAATGCAGAAACAGTATGATGTAACATGGGATTACTGCAGAACTTCAATGGTTCCTATTGGAAAGAAATATGGAATCGATGCCGTATTTGCACTAACGAAAGCTGAGGATGTATTTCGTGGAATCGAAAAATGTCTTTATTCGGATGGAGAAACGATTCATTTTAAAAAGCGTGGAGATCTTCCATGTATTCGTGCTAAACAGCTCAATCGTGGAATCATAATGAAACAAATGAATTTCAAATTCAAGGATATTGAGTTTGGTGTAAAAATCAAAGACCGCTATGAACAAGAGGAAGTGGATGCCATACTGTATTATTTGAAGCATGCAGAATTCATGGATTCTATAGCTGCAAATACATATAAAGAAACCAACATTTGTATTTCGACATACAGACCTTGTTACGTGAGTCTTGTATGTAAAAAGATTCGTAGTAAGTTAAGAGTCTATGTACATATCACAATCGAAGGTGTATCTAAACCAAAACAGGATCGTTTTGGCAATGTGAAACACAACAAAGGAAAAGGCATTGTTGGATGTGATATTGGAACTCAGACAATTGCGTATACAACAGAAACAAAAGCAGGTTTAAAGAATCTTGCGGAAAGAGGAAGTTGTATTGAAGTCAATGAACGAAAAGAAAGACGGATCTATCGTGCAATGGACAGGAGCCGTAGAGCAATGAATCCAGACAACTACAATGAGGATGGAACTATCAAAAAAGGAAGGAAGACGTGGACATACTCGAATCGCTATAAAAAATTGAGAACAAAACATACAGAGCTATGCAGAATCAATGCGACCAATCGACATTTAGCTATCAATGAAGATGTGAATGAATTAAGAAGCTTAGGGGATGTTTTTGTGACAGAACCAAAGAATGCCAAGAAACTGCAGAAGAAAGCTAAAACTGGAAAGCGCAAGAAAAGATTTGGAAGATCTATAAAAAATAGATGTCCAGGCTATTTTCAGAGTCAGGCTAAAAGGAAGTTTAGAATCTATGTTGAAGTGCCAAATGATTATAAGGCAAGTCAATATGATCATACGAGTGATGAATACATCAAAAAATCGTTGTCACAAAGAATGTATAAACTGCAAGATGGAACCAGGGTACAAAGAGATCTATATTCTTCCTTTCTTTTGTACTGCATTGATCTAAATACAAACAAAATCGATAAGAATAAGTGTATTCATGAATTTGAGAAACAGTATAAAAACCAAAATGAAACGATTGAATATATCCAAATGAATCAGATCAAAGTCATGAACAGTGGAATAAGAGTAAATTAAATAAATGTTAAAATGGGAGATTGACTATACTTCCATGTAGAGATACAGAAAACAATCGCTAATGTGCTAAATGTAGTGCTTGATTGTAGAGTTCACTGCTCCAACAGAAAGACAGGAATCCAAAGTTTGAAAATAATGTACGATTGCTGCAAAATGTTGTCAGTTAAGAACCCTCACTGCTTGCGGTGAGGAGTAGTCAGTCCATCGATTTATACGGCATTTACAGGCGATGTATTAAGAATCAATCCCATCGTAATTGGTATGATAGCTTTAAGTATTAATTCGGGCGCATATCAAACTGAATTGTTACGTTCAGGAATCAATGGGGTTGATAAAGGACAATGGGAAGCTTGTGAAACATTGGGATTATCAAGTTGGAAGACAATGAAACTTGTCATTTTACCCCAAGCGTTTAAGCGTGTAGTACCACCATTGATTAGTGAGTTTATCACATTGATCAAAGATAGTTCTTTGATTAGTTGTATCGGTGCCGTGGAACTTTTAAAGGGTGCTCAAGTTATTGGGGCTGAATATTATGATGTTATGTCGCCATATATGTTAGCGGCAATATTCTATTTAATTATGACATGTATTGTTTCTTGTATTGGAAATAAAGTGGAAAAGAGGTTGGCTGTAAGTGATTAGAGTAGAGAATGTTTCAAAACAATTTAATAAAACACGTGCCCTAAAAAATGTGAGCTTAGAAGTCAATAAAGGGGATATTATCTCGTTGATTGGTCCGAGTGGTTCAGGGAAAAGTACGTTGTTACGTTGTATTCATGGCTTGGAACATGTGGATACAGGTAAAATTTATATGGATGATGAATGGATGAATCCGGATGATGAAAAGAAATTTCGTGCACAAAGAAATCGTATGGGATTTGTATTCCAGCATTTTAATTTATTTCCGAATATGTCGGTTTTACAAAATTGTAAGTTAGCGCAGGTAGAAGTTTTAAATAAAACGGATGAAGAAGCTGAAAAAACAGCTTTAGAGTATTTAGATAAAGTTGGATTGTTAGAAAAGAAAGATGCATATCCGAATAACTTGTCTGGTGGACAAAAACAGCGTGTAGCGATTGCCAGAGCCTTATGTATGAATCCGGATATTATGTTGTTTGATGAACCTACAAGTGCTTTAGATCCAGAAATGATCAAGGAAGTGCTTGAAGTAATGAAGGATCTAGGTAAGCAAGGTATGACAATGGTTGTGGTTACACATGAAATGGGCTTTGCAAGAAAGGTAGGCACTCGAGTTGTTTTCTTGGATCAAGGTGAAATTGTAGAAGAAAATATGAGTGAAAAGCTTTTTGAAAATCCTCAGTCTGAACGTGCAAAGGATTTCTTGAGTAAGGTATTCTACGAATGAGATTGCCAGATTTTAAAGTCGAACAATGGATGAATGACTATGAAAATGATGCCATCTACAATATGACGGATACATGTGTTAAATCTCTTACGTTACAGGAATTGTTGGATTTGGAAGACTTTGATTTTTCAAATTTAATATTAGATTATGGTCAAATCACTGGGGATATTGAATTAAAAAAGGAAATCATATCTTTATATGAGCATGGAACAATTGATAATATCACAACAGCACAAGGTTGCTTGCAGGCAAATGAATTAGTGATGAATACTTTATTGGAAAAAGGAGATGAAGTCATTAGTGTGGTTCCTGGGTATCAGCAGTTTGTGGATGTTCCAAAATCACTTGGTTGTAAAGTGCACTTGGTTGAACTGGACGAATGGGATTGGCAGATTAGTGTGGAAAAGTTTAGAAAGATTTTGAATGTCTCAACAAAAATGATTATTTTAAATAATCCTTCAAATCCAACGGGAACACAATATTCAAGGTGTTTTTTAAATGCGTTGATTGAATTGTGTAAACCCTATAATACATATATTCTTTGTGATGAAGTATATCGTGGTTTAAATCAGGAAGTCTCAATTAGTGATATATATGAAAATGGAATTTTGACATCGAGCTTAAGTAAGATTTTCTCACTGGCTGGATTACGTCTTGGATGGATCAAAGCCAATGAGTATGTGATTCATCAAATCAATGTAAGAAGAGATTATTCTATGATTTCTACAGGTCCTTTAGTGGACAAATTGGGATGGATTGCCCTTAAGCATAAGGATGAATTGATTTTAAGGGCTAAAAATATTATTTCAACAAATAAAAATATTGTCCATGAATGGCTTAAAGAAAATCCTCGCTTTGAATGTGTATTGCCAGATGGTGGTACGGTGTGTTTTCTGAAGTATTCTTTTGATTTAAAGAGTGAGACATTTGCAAAATTATTATTAATGGAAAAAGGCGTTTTCTTTGTGCCGGGATCTTGTTTTGATAAAGAATATTATTTTCGTTTAGGCTTAGCGCAAGATAGTAAGTTATTTAAGGCTGGTTTGGATGAACTTTCGAACTTTGTGGATGAACATTTGATTTCATGTTAAAATAATTTGCGTAAGGGGGAATACTTATGCGAGTTCAATATTTGTTGTGTGCATGTTTATTGCTTTGTGGCTGTACAAAAGTGAGTGATCTTACGCATCAAAAGAGTAAGTCAATCGAAAAGGCGCCGGTTACAGTGAAAAAGGCAAATAAAATAAAGGTAATTGATTGTAAGAATGATTCTTCGCAACAAGTTACTTTTGAAGCTAAGGGGGATAAGATTCAAAAGATGACACAGAAGTTTGCGATGAGCTTTTCAGATTTAGGTATAACAGAAGATATGAATTCTGAACAGATTCAATCTAAGATCAATTCTTCATTGGATGATAAATATAATTCGATTGAAGGCGTTCATGTATCTACTGAATTAAAAGAACAGCAGGTTGAAGTGACGTTGGAAATGGATTTTAAAACAGCAAATATAGATACGCTGATTGAAAGTGGCTTATTAGATAAGGGTGAAGCTCAATCGGATTATGTAAGTTTGAAAAAGACGCAAAGTGCTTATAAACAAGAAGGATTTGCGTGTATGATAAAATAGCGGGTTTTCCGCTATTTTCTATTTGAAAGGATGAGTTTAAAGATGCGTTATTATATTGCGGATACACATTTTTTTCATCGTTCGTTGAATGAAAAGATGGACCAAAGAGGTTTTGAAGACATTGAACAAATGAATGAATATATGATTGATCAATGGAATAGTAAAGTTCGAAAGAATGATGAAGTTGTTGTTTTGGGAGATTTTTCTTGGGGAAATGCAAGTCAAACAACAGAGATTTTGGATGAATTAAAGGGGAAAATTTATTTGATTCGTGGAAATCATGATCGTTTCTTGGATGATAAAAACTTTGATGCTTCGCGCTTTGTTTGGATCAAAGATTATGCGGAATTAAATGAGAATAAACGAAAAGTAGTTTTATCTCATTATCCAATTGCGTGCTATAACGGACAATATCGAAGAGATGAGGAGGGGAACCCAAAAACATTTATGTTGCATGGGCATATTCATGCGACGCAAGATCAGCAATTTTTAGATGCTTATCAAGAGTATATTCATCAACAAAAACACCCAAGAATCAGTGATGGCCAATTAGAGGGTGTGCCTTGTCAGTTAATCAATTGTTTCTGTATGTACAGTGATTATGTTCCAATGACGTTAGATGAATGGATTGAAATTGACAAGCGAAGAAGAAATATCCTATAATTGTTATAACAAATATAAGGAGATCAAATTATGCATAAGTTAGATACAACGCCAGGTCATCTTCCTTACTATAAACAAATAAAGGAGTTCTACAAAAAAGATATCCAAGATGGAGTCTTGGCTGTAGGAGATCGCGTTGACAGTGAAATGGAAATTCAAGAGATGTACGATGTTTCAAGAATTACAGCAAGACAAGCTATTCTTGAATTAGAACAGGAAGGTATGGTAAAGCGTGGACGTGGCAAGGGTACGTTTGTGACATACAGACCTAAAATCAAAGAGGAGTTGTCGCATATCCGCAGTTTTACAGACGAAATGACAGCTTTAGGAAGAACGCCGGGAACTAAGTCTTTTCACATCACAAAAGAAATCCCAGATCAAGCCACAAGAGAATTGTTTGGCTTGGACGAAGAAGTGATGTATTGTGTTCGAAGAGTTCGTACTGCGGATGATGTGTTATTGGTATATTTTGTTTCGTATTTTCCATTAGACTTAAATATACCTTTGAATATGGAAGAACAAACACAGTCTATTTATGAAGTGATTGGCGCACCGACAAGAATAGATGAAGAGTTTTCTGCGATTAATCCGAGTGAAGAAATCTGTTTGGCTCTGAAGATACGTAAGGATCAGCCGGTTTTAGCTCGTAAGCGTGTTTCTTATGATAAAAAGAAGAAAAAGATAGAGTATACAATGTGTTACTATCGTGGTGATTTATATAGTTACACAATTTCAACGTCGCAAAAATTATGATTTTAACGATCGACATTGGTGGTACCAATATTAAATATGGATTATGCGATGCGTCAGGGAATATCCAACAAAAAGGGGAGTATCCTACTTTGGATACGGCTGATAAAATTGTGCAATCCATTTGTGATTTACCATTTGAATATACTGGAATTGCGATCAGTATGCCTGGAATCTTGAATGAAGATCATTCTAGTGCGTTTATTACAGGTAAACTAGCTTTTCTGTCTAACTACCCTTTAAAAGAGCGGTTGGAAGAAATTAAAGGTTGTAAAGTGACAATTGAAAATGATGGTCGTTGTGCAACGTGGGCTGAACTTGGATTTGGAAATTTGATACATTCAAAGAATGCTTTGGTTGTGGTTCTAGGTACATATATTGGGATGGGTATAGTGATTGATCATAAGGTATATGAAGGTTCACATTTATTGGCGGGTGAATATTCAGATGCGCATATGGATACAGAAAAAACTTTTAAGAATACCATGGCTACATGCTTTGGAAAAGATGGCCTTGAAAGAGCAACGGGTTTAACGGGTAAAGAACTTTTTGATCATTTAGATGATGAAAGAGTATATGCAGGTTTTAACAAATATTGCCAAAATTTGGCTTGGATGTTAAACAATCTTCAGTTGCTGTTAGATGTGGATACAATTTTGATTGGTGGAGGTATATCGGCACAGCCTAAACTCATTGCGTGTATCAAAGAAAATATGATAGGTTTGACACAATGGTTTCCAACATTAGAGAAACCTGTTATCAAAGCTTGTAAATTTAACAATGACGCCAATTTATTAGGGGCATTGTGTTACTACAAAAATAATACCGAGAATCATTAAGTGTTCTCGGTATTTCTTACTTAGAGGGGGAAGGACATGAAATCGTTAATTGGAAATAAGATGTTTTATCGAATGGTTTTGATTGTATGTATTCCGATTGTGATACAGAACGGGTTTACCAATCTGGCCAGTTTATTAGACAACATTATGATTGGACAATTAGGAACACTATCTATGAGTGGTGTATCTATTTCAAATCAGTTATTTCAAGTATTTAATGTGAGTGTTTTTGGCGCAATGTCAGGAGCTGGAATATTCTTGGCACAATTTTATGGACGTGGAAATAGGGATGGTGTACATCATTGTTTCCGAATTAAAATGTTGCTTGGCATTTTGATTTCAATATTGGCCATATGCATTTTTAAATTGTTGGGGCCTTCCTTAATTTCTTTATATCTAAATGATGATCCGACAGATAGTATGACAACATTGAGCTTTGGTAAGCAGTATATGGATGTTATGTTGATTGGACTCATTCCTTTTGCGATTACACAAGTATACTCTTCTTCGCTAAGAGAAACAGGGAACACAGTTTTACCGATGAAAGCAAGTGTGATTGCAGTTATCGTGAATTTTTGTATTAACTATATTTTAATTTTTGGTCACTTTGGCTTTCCTAAACTTGGCGTTATTGGTGCGGCCATTGGTACGGTTGTTTCAAGAATTGTAGAGATGGGGATAAATATAGCGGCAGGCTTAAATAACAATTATTTAAGGGATGCGATGCGTTTAGATAAGATATCGGGTGATATATTTAAGAATGTTGTTAAAAGAGGAATGCCTCTATTATGTAATGAAATATTGTGGTCGATATCCATTGCGCTTATTTCTCAATGTTATTCAACAAGAGGACTTTCGGCAGTTGCAGCCATTAATGTTACAACAACAGTAACCAATTTCTTTATGATTATTTGTTATGCAATGGGTAATTCCATTTCGATTATTGTTGGGCAAAGACTGGGTGCTGGTGAAATAGAGTATGCTAAAGATTGTGATTTGAAGATGGTATTTATGAATTTTATGATGTGTTTATGCATTGGTGTGGCATTGTTTTTATGTTCATCTTTTATTCCTCAAATCTATAATACGTCTATAGAAGTAAAGTCATTAGCAACATCTTTGTTAAGAGTTTCGGCTTGTATGCTTCCAATTATTTCTTTGTATTACAGTAGCTACTTTACAATGCGTGCAGGAGGAAAAACATTGCTTACTTTCTTCTTCGATAGTGGATATACATTCATGTTTACGTTTATGGTTGCGTTGTGTTTAACTCGTTTTACGGATTTACCTATATTCAATGTGTACTTATTGGTGCAATGTGTGGATATTCCTAAGGCAGTATTAGGAATCACATTGGTTAAAAAAGGAATATGGGTACATAATATTGTCAATGAACTTTAGCCTTCTTTTTAGAAGGCTTTTCCGTACGACAGGCAGTCGTGCTTATAGTTGATAATCAATCACCGATTATCAACTGTTTTATTTTAGAGACAATAAAGTACAAGATACTCGTAACACTATACAAAAGTCATTGAAGTAAAACAGTCCCAA
>ENA-OQHF01002082-OQHF01002082.1-human-gut-metagenome-genome-assembly--contig:-NODE-2082-length-10390-cov-3.355257_pt1 | contig 10390 bp, 9 predicted proteins | sample MGYA00242559_ERZ504709 | MGnify/ENA primary metagenome ERZ504709 (study PRJEB26092, sample SAMD00036203) | human gut metagenome | host: Homo sapiens | study: EMG produced TPA metagenomics assembly of...
GCAGGCTATGGACGCGGCAGACCGCACGAATGCGGATCGGTTATCTCGGACATGATCCGGAGTTGTTTTTTGACAGTGTGGAAAATAATATTTTGCTCGGTGACAAAAAAGAGGCAGACGATTACTTAAAGGCAGTGTGCATGGAACAGGAAACTGCAGAGATGGAGGATGGAAAACAGACCGCGGTTGGAAATGGCGGAGTGCGTCTCTCCGGCGGTCAGGCAAAGCGTCTCGCACTTGCAAGGACACTCTGCCACAAAAAGCCGGTTCTGATTCTGGATGATCCTTTTTCGGCACTGGACAAAAACACGGAAAAACAGATTTTTGCCAATTTGAAACAGCAGACGAAAGACAATATTGTATTCTTAATTTCTCACCGTTTATATCTGTTCCCGCAGATGGATCAGGTCATTTGGATGGAAGATGGAAAGGCGGTGGTCGGTACACATGAAGAAATTCTGGAAAAGATACCGGAGTATCGCAGTCTGTATGAGACACAGAGCGATGAAAGAGAGAATGCGAAAGTGGAAACGGAAAATAGAAAAACAGTTTCTGAACATGCAGAGGGAAGGAGGAGTGACAGATGAGACAGGAAAGACAGGTAAAAAGTGTGATCCTGGAAACAATCAAAAAACAGAAAATGCTGTCTGCCGGAATCCTGACCGCAGTGATCGGAGCAGTTGTGGCAGCGCTGATTCCGCCGCTGATACTTGCCAAAATCATCGATACAGTGACTGCCGGTAATGAGGCGGCGTTTTCTGTGATCCTTCTCTATTTTGTCCTGCTCGCACTTACCGGAATATTGGAAGCTGCGAGGGAAGGACTCCTGACGGTGTTTGGTCAGAAAATCACACATGCACTAAGAAGCAGCCTGATGGATAAATTTGTAAGTCTGACGGCAGACAGCGTGAATAAGCAGGAGCCGGGAACACTGGTGTCACGGTTTGTCGGTGATGTAGATACGGTAGAAAATCTGTTTACATCGGGCATTATCAGTATGTTTGCGGATGTATGTAAGATTATCAGTATCCTTGTCGTGATCTGGTTTCAAAACCGTGGACTGACGCTGGTATTGCTGGTGTTGCTGCCGTTTTTATTCTGGTTTACCAGACATGTCCCAAAAAAATATGCTGGCGGCGCAGATTGAAAACCGAAAGGCTGTCGGACGGGCATCCGGTCATGTGCCGGAGACGCTTCACAATATCCGCACAATCCATTGTCTTGCAAAGGAAGCATACATGGAAGAGCGTTACGACACTTATATCGGGGAGAGTTATGCAGCGATGGAGCGCACCAATTTTTATGATGCGGTTTACTCCCCGGTGATACTGATATTGAATGCGGTGGTTGTCGCAGTTGTCATGCTGCTTTCCGCGTCCGGAAACCACACGGTACTGACCTTCTTTGGAATGTCTGCCGGAACTGCGGTTGCGGTCATCAACTATATCTCACAGATATTCTCCCCGGTGGAGAGCCTCGGAATGGAGATTCAGACGATTCAGTCTGCGATTGCCGGAATCCACAGGATCAATGAATTTTTTGCACTTGAGGAGAAGCAGATAGTGGAAAAGACAGCGAGACAGTAGCAGAAGAATGCGTGGAACAGATGGCTGGGGGACACTCAGAAAATAAAACAGCAGATGTTCCGTTTGTCGAGTTTCGGGATGTGACCTTCGGTTATGATGAACATGTCGTTTTAGACCATTTGAATTTAAAGGTCATGGACGCGGAGCAGGTAACACTCGCAGGACGAACCGGGGGCAGGAAAAAGTACGATTTTAAAACTTCTCTTAGGACTTTACGAACCGCAGGGCGGAGAGGTTTTGATCCACGGAAGACCGGCAGCGGCAGTCCGGGAGGAAGAGAAACGGAAACTGTTCGGCTATGTAGAACAGACCTTCCACATGGTTCCGGGAACGGTGCGCGATCAGATCACGCTGTATGATGAAACCATTCCGGCAGACCGCATAAAAGCAGTGGCAGAGCTGACCGGGTTAGACGATGTGATAGAAAGCTCTGAAAACGGATATGACACGAAATGCACGCCGGAGTTATTCTCGCAGGGACAGTGGCAGCTCTTATCCATTGCAAGAGCCGCAGTGGCGGAACCACAAATGCTGCTGTTTGATGAGATCACGGCGAATCTGGATGCAGAGACGGAAAAGGCAGTGTTACTGGCGTTAAAGCGTGTAGCGAAAGACCGCACTGTCATTTCCATCTCACACAGAACTTCAGCAGAATTAGGACGTATTATTTATCTCTGATTTTTCTTCACAAAATATCCAATCAGGTAGCAGACGACAGCAACCACCATGCCATTGATGGAGGAAATCCCCCAGTTTAATACATTTAACCAGTTACAGAAGTTATAGTATAACCAGACGGATAAAATCGTTCCAATGATACCGGAGATCAGTACCATAGGTTTTTTCTTCTGATGGAAGATATTAGCAAGTTCGAGTCCGGCGGTATATAAGGCATGTCGTTTGTAGTCCAGATATTCAGACTTTGCGAATCGGGTAAAGTTTGGAGTTGCAGTACCACCGGATACAAAAGAGCCGATGACAAGTCCGGCACCGCCGATCACCGTTAAGGAACCACTGGACACTGCCAACTATTATAGCTTGTGTTGCGTGGTTATGCAATGAAATCTTTCTGTCCCTGGCGCATTTGTTTCTGGTATTGTTTGGGAGAAACATGCAGATATTTGGTAAACTGTTTGATAAAGTAACTTGTGGTACAGAAACCGACCGCAGATGCAATCTCCGTCACGTTCTGGGTAGTGGAGACTAACAGCTTTTCCGCTTCCCGGATGCGGATCTCATTCAGGTAATCACTGAAATTCATATGCAAAAGCCGGTTGAAACTTCTGGAAAAATAGCTGTAGCTCAAATTACAGAGTTTTGCCATGTCCGCTGCACTGATAGATTTTTCATAGTTGGTGATCATGTAGGTCAGGGCTGGGGAGAGCTGCTGTTTTAACTGCTGGTTTTCAAAATCTTCGAGAAGCGGTTCTTCGCCATTTGCATGCCAGTAGCGCAGCAGCCAAAGAAAAATACCGCCAATGTGATTTTTGATCGCAAGCTCGTAGCCGTATTGTTTTTCCTCAGATTCCCGGATAATCTCGTTCATAAGTCCGGGGATGGCAGAGTGTTTTGCATTTAATATGGAAGAAGAAATTACTTTTTCGTAAATGCTGTTTTCGGTGATAAATGGAAGCAGATATTTTAACTCAAAGTGGCTCTGCGTCATGCCGTCGTAAATGAGTTCCGGGAGAAAACGAACCACGATATAAGAGCCACCCGCTGATGAGAGCGCATCGATCTGGTGCACTTCCCTGGAATTGATCAGTACAAAATCCCCTGCCGCAAATTCGTGGTAAATTCCGTTTAAATAAATACGGAAATGACCGGAAAGTGCATAGAGCATTTCAATATAATAATGAAAATGAGCGAAAAAAACATTGCCCGGTTTCTCTGCTTTTTCAATATGACAGAGATACTGGCAGGCGATGCCGTCAATATATTGTTTTCTTTCCTCCGGATAATCCATAGAAAACCTCCAATGACAAAATTGTTATATTTTTGAATAGAAAAATTATAGCATGGAAGAGAAGATTTTACTAGAATATGTGATGTGAAAGAAAACATTTTAAAATAAAAATAGAAACGTATTTGGAGGAAGCAGATGAGTATGAGTACAATCGGAGTACCATTGGAAGGATTTGGAGTATATTGCAGGGCGGCAGCCGCAGAGGGAGCCGTTTTATTGAAAAATGAGGTCACATGTTCCCGTTGAAAAAAGAAGAGATGGTGTCTGTGTTTGGAAGATGCCAGTTTGAAACTTACCGCAGCGGAACTGGTTCCGGCGGAGCTGTCAACGTGCCTTATGCGGTGAATATTTATGATGGAATGAGAGAGAGCGGCAGCTTTACTTTGAATGAGGAGCTGGCAGACATTTACAGAGCGTGGTTAAAAGACCACCCGTTTGACAACGGCGGTGGCGGCTGGGCAGCAGAGCCGTGGCACCAGAAAGAGATGGTGATCACAGAGGAGATTGCGGCAGCCGCAGCAGAAAAATCAGAGAAAGCGATTTTTATTATCGGACGTACTGCAGGCGAAGATAAGGATTATGCAAATGAGGCGGGCAGTTACCTTCTAACGCCGGAAGAACTTGAAAATCTGAAGGTTCTGACAGCGCATTTTGAACAGGTCGCAGTGCTTTTGAATGTGTCGAATATCATAGATATGAGCTGGCTTAAGAATCCTGTATACAAGGATCATATCCGTTCCGTGCTCTATATCTGGCAGGGCGGCATGGAGAGTGGAAATGCAGTTGCGGATGTTTTGAGTGGAAAAGTGTCTCCAAGTGGAAAACTGACGGACACGATCGCATGTTCACTGGCAGATTATCCGGCGGCGAACGATTTCGGAGGCACTGTGCGCAATTTTTACACCGAAGATATCTATGTTGGATACCGCTATTTTGAGACATTCTGCCCGGAAAAAGTCATGTATGAGTTCGGTTTTGGACTTTCCTATTCGAAGTTTGACATTGAAATTTTAAAAGCGGAGACGGTTACAGAAGAATCCAAAGTCGGAGGTGCCTGGGGCAGTCACGGAGTATCGATTGATAATGGAACATGTGCAGGAAAAGAAGTGCAGATTACCATCTGTGTGAAAAATACAGGAGACTGCAGGGGAAAAGAGGTCGTACAGGTCTATGTGCAGGCACCGCAGGGAAAACTTGGAAAACCGGCGAGAGAATTAAAAGCATTTGCAAAGACAAAGGAGCTGGCTCCGGGAGAAAAACAGGAAATGACACTGCACATTCCGGTAAAAAATCTTGCTTCATATGATGATTCCGGTGTGACAGGCCACAAGTCCTGCTATGTATCAGAGGCAGGTGCTTATGTATTCCATGTGGGAAATAGTGTGCGGAATACGAAAATCGCAGATGTCGATGGAAAAGGAGCATATATCGTAAAAGAGCTTTGTGTGACGGAAGCCCTGCAGGAAGCACTCGCACCGACAGAAGCATTTGAGCGCATCCGTCCGGGACAGAGCCGGGAGGATGGAAGCTATCAGCAGGAAAAGGAGGCAGTGCCGCAGCAGACCATCCGGTTACAGGAACGGATTGAGGCGCATTTACCGGAGCAGCTTGCAATCACCGGAGACAAAGGAATCCGTTTTTCGGATGTTGCAGAGGGAAAAGCAGATTTGGATACATTTATCGCGCAATTGACCAAAGAGGAACTTGCCACGATCGTGCGCGGGGAAGGAATGAGCAGCCCGAAAGTAACACCGGGTACGGCATCCACATTTGGAGGTGTCAGCGACCGCCTGTATGAATATGGAATCCCGGCTGCCTGCTGTGCAGACGGACCTTCCGGTATCCGTATGGAGAGCGGATTGAAGGCAACACAGCTTCCAATCGGAACACTGCTTGCATGTTCGTTTAACATTCCAATGATGGAAGAACTTTATGTGATGGAAGGAAAAGAGCTGGTTGCAAACGAAGTGGACACTCTGCTCGGACCTGGAATTAATATCCACCGCTATCCGTTGAACGGACGCAATTTTGAGTATTTCAGTGAAGATCCTTATGTGACCGGATGTTTTGCGGCAGCAGTGACAAGGGGAATCAAAAAAGGCGGCTCTTTTGCAACGGTGAAGCATTTTGCGGCGAACAACCAGGAGACGGCAAGACATACAGTAGATTCTGTTGTGTCAGAGCGTGCACTGCGTGAGATCTATCTGAAAGGATTTGAGATTGCAGTCAAAGAAGGGGAAGCCTCCTCTATTATGACATCTTATAATCCGATCAATGGACACTGGACATCGTCCAATTATGATTTAAATACCACGATCTTAAGAGGAGAGTGGGGGTATGAAGGCATTGTCATGACCGACTGGTGGGCAAGTGTCAATGATGTTGTAAAAGGTGGCAAGCAGGATCATCATGCACTTTCTTCGATGGTGCGCTCCCAGAATGACCTTTATATGGTAGTCAACAATAACGGCGCGGAGATCAATGCCATGGGCGATGATATTTTGGAGGCACTGGACAATGGAAAGCTGACCATTGGGGAGTTGCAGCGCTCTGCAAAAAATATCTGTCGGTTTATTTTAAATGCTCCGGTTATGAAACGTCCGTTAAGACCGTTGGAGGAAGTGAAGGCATATGAGCCGTTGCAGGGGGCTGGATCAGAAGGGGCAAATGGGGAAAGCGATATAAGCATTGTTCCGGAAGATAAAGTGTCACAGAAGATTTATGTAAACCAGTCTGGTGTATACAATGTTGTTGTAAAATTTATTTCTCCGCAGTCAAATCTGGCACAGGCAGCCGCAAACCTCTATCTCAACGATGAATTATTCTTCACATTGCAGACGAGCGGCACGGAAGGCAGACCGAACACGCAGAAGATTTGCCGTGTGGAATTAAAACAGGGATACTACGAGATCAAAACAGAGGTTGTGAAACCGAAGCTTGAGATGGAGTGGGTGGAGATTCGGAAATAATCAGAGGATACCGTTCACCAAGCAGTAAATGTGAACATTCTGTTTCTACATATGTTTCGCCGTCTTTTTTGTGAACCATATAGGAGGCGAGAAGTGCCATGCCCCATGCGCCGCCTTCCCCGGCAGTTTCCATGACGGAAACCGGTGTGTTTAAAGCGGCGGCTCGGATGTTCATGCTCCCGGGGGCGGACATATAAACTGTCGTTACAAAAATTGAACTGCTACGCTTCCACAAGCTGCAGATCGTACAATTTCCGGTACAGTCCGTTCTGGGCGAGAAGTTCCTGATGGGTGCCAGCTTCCTCAATCTGCCCCTGATGCATGACAATGATCTTGTCGGCATGCTGGATCGTGGAAAGTCTGTGTGCAACCATAATCGTAGTTCTGCCCTCCATGAGTTTTGCCAGAGCACTTGTGATAAGTGCCTCGGTCTCCGTGTCAATGTTGGCAGTTGCCTCGTCTAAGACAAGGATGGTCGGATCGTAAGCTAAGGTTCTCGCAAAGGAGAGTAACTGCCTCTGTCCGGCGGATAAGGTGCTTCCGCGCTCTGTGACAGGGGCATCATAGCCACCCGGCATTTTTTCAATAAAGGAATCTGCATGCACGATCTCTGCGGCGCGTCTCACATCTTCAATGGAAATATTCTCATTGTCCAGTGAAATATTGCTCTTAATATCCCCGGTAAAAATAAATACATCCTGCTGAACCTGCCCGATCGCAGCGCGCAGCACGTCAGTATCAATGTCTTTGATGTTTACGCCATCGATTAAGATCTCACCTTTCTGGATGTCAAAGTAACGTCCGATCAGATTTAAGATGGAAGATTTTCCGGCTCCGGTTGCACCGACAAATGCAACTTTTTCGCCCGGTTCGATGACAAAACTGATGTCTTTTAAAATATAATCGTCCTTCTCGTAGGCGAACCATACATGACGGAATTCGATGCGTCCTTTGATGTTGACTTCCACCGGGTGCGTTGGTTTTACAATGTCCGGTTTCTCGTCTAAAATGGAGAAAATTTTTCCGGCAGAGGCGAGAGAGGACTGCAATGTACCAAACTGTTCCGCAAGTTCCTGGATCGGATCAAAAAACGAGGAAATATAGGTGATAAAAATAAACAGCGTTCCGAGCGAGAGCGTCTGGTTTAACACCCCGGCACTTCCGGTTCCAATCACAAGCATCATGGCAAACACGGACACCAGATAAATGGACGGACGGAAAATCGCAAATGTCATAACCTCACGCCAGTTTGCCTTGTATAAATCTTCGGATTTCTTTTCAAACTGTGCATATTTTTCCTCTTCCCTCGCAAAAATCTGGATAAGCTTCATGCCGGAGAGGTGCTCCGATAAAAATGTGTTTAAGTCGGTAATGCGGTTTCGTGTAAGCTCGTATGCCTTCCTTGACATAAAGCGGAAAAAGAAGGTCAGCACCGTGACAAGCGGCAGCAGCGCAAAGGATACGAGAGCCATTTTTACATTAATGGAGAGCATGACAACGGCATATCCGATAATTTTTACAATGTTTTTAAAGAGTTTTACCAAAATGGTGGAGAAAAGTTCATTGACCGCTTCGGTGTCGTTGGAGACACGGGTGACAAGTTTTCCCACAGGCGTATTGTTGAAAAAGTTTAACGATAAGCTGTGAATGTGGGTAAAGACCTCCTCACGCATCTGGTAAATGATCTCCTGTCCCATTTTCTGCAGGATCCAGGTGTCTAATGCGTTTAAGACAAATCCGGTGAGCAGAAGCAGCAGGTAGAGAGCAGCTGCTTTTAAAATGCCGGTAAAATCATAATGCCGCAAATTTTTTAAGTCGTCCCTTGTAAGAAGTACTGCATTTTGGTTTACATAAGATGAAAGCGTGGCGGAATCTGCATTTTTTAATGCATCACATTCTTCGGATGAAAGATTTTCAGCCATATAATAGTCATTATTATATAGAAGAATCTGATCGTAAGTCTGTCCGTCTGCCGTCTCAAAATCTCTCGTCAGATAAGTGTCATGGTAAGGAACAGCACCCGGCGCATCCGCAGTGGTTTCGATGTACGGTGCGTAATAGCCGTTGATATAATCATCGATCGCATCACCGATGACGATCGGGCGGTAAAGTTCTACCACGATGATAAAGAGGACGAGGACTGTCGCAGCAGTCATAACCCATTTGTGCGGTTTTAAATAGGCCAGTAAACGTTTCATAGTTATGCGTCCTCCTTTCCTGTTTTTGCAGCTGGATGATCCTGTCTGATGAGCGCTTTTCCAGCTTCACCGTGGATGGCTTCTAACTGCTGTTTTTCAAACATATCGTAATAAATCCCGTGTTCTGCCATAAGGGAATCGTGATTTCCAATCTCGGCGGCAGTGCCGTCCTCTAACACCATAATGATATCTGCATTCTGGATCGTCGAGATGCGGTGCGCAATGAGAATGGTCGTCTTTCCTTCCCGGTTTTTCTTTAAATTCGTTAAAATGTGTTCCTCGGTGTCGGTATCGACAGCGGAGAGGGCGTCGTCTAAAATCAGAATTGGTGCATTTTTCATCAGTGCCCTGGCAATGGAGCTCCGCTGTTTCTGACCGCCGGATAAGGTGACACCGCGCTCACCTACAATTGTCTCATAACCGTCCGGGAACTGGACAATATTTTCATGGATGCAGGCAGCGCGTGTTGCGGACTGGATGGCTTCCATATCCTCATTTTCAGCGCCAAATGCGATATTGGATTTCAATGTGTCCGAGAACAGGAAGTTATCCTGCGGAACGTATCCGATATTTTCACGCAGTGTTTTTAAAGGAATGGTGTTAATGTCCTTTCCATCAATGAAAAGCATGCCCGGTTTCGTGTTGTAAAGGTGCAGCAGGAGATTTACCAGTGTGGATTTTCCATTTCCGGTGCGCCCGATGATCGCAAGCGTTGTTCCAGCAGGCACATGCAGGGTGATGTCGTTTAAAGTCGGTTCGCTGTGACCGCGGTGGATGAAGGTAAGGTGATGAAAATCGATTTCGCCCCTAATGTCGTCCACATCCTTGGTTTTGTCGGTGTCTGCAATGGCAGGCTGTTCTTTGAAAATCTCCTGAATCCTTCGGATGGAGGCAGCGCCCTGCGAAAACATATTGACGGAATCCCCGCAGGCTAACATCGGCCAGACAAGCATGTTAATATACTGGTTAAAAGCGACAAAGCGTCCGAGCGTGATGTCCCCGACCAGCGCAAGATAGCCACCGTAAATGAGCGTAAGCAGCGAGGAAAGCCCGATGATGACATCCAGAAGCGGAATGACGATGGACTGGATCTTTGCAATGCTTAAGTTCTTTTCCATGGTGTTTTCGTTTTCTTTTAAAAAGTGGTAACGCTGTGCCTTCTCACGGACAAACGCCTTGATGACACGGATACCGGAAAAACTTTCCTGCACGTAGTCGGTGAGATCGGAAACAGCCTCCTGCCTTGCAGTAAAGCGCGGACGGATGATTTTTCCATAATAAATCTCGCCAAATAAAATGAAAAGCATTGGGATGACCGCGATCAGTGTCAACTTTACGCTGACATAATACATCATCTGGAAAATGACCATAAGGGTCATGACGGAGGCGTCAAACACACAGATGACGGCAGGTCCGATCGCCATGCGGATCGCGTTCAGTCGCTGGTAAAACGTGTCATCAGGTCGCCGGTCTTGTGTTCGTTGTAATATTCCACACCATTTTTTCCAGATGGGAAAACATATCGTTTCCATGCCTCTTTTTCCTGATGGAGCGGGAAGCTCCAAATCAGGAAGTACCGCCAGAGAAACGGCCGACCGCAAGCAGCAGTCCAAGCAGAACAGGTAAGCAGATTATTTGACTCCGCTCCAGTCAAGGCTGTGGGCGGTGAGT
>ENA-OQHF01002084-OQHF01002084.1-human-gut-metagenome-genome-assembly--contig:-NODE-2084-length-10381-cov-5.053052_pt1 | contig 10381 bp, 11 predicted proteins | sample MGYA00242559_ERZ504709 | MGnify/ENA primary metagenome ERZ504709 (study PRJEB26092, sample SAMD00036203) | human gut metagenome | host: Homo sapiens | study: EMG produced TPA metagenomics assembly of...
GGATGGCAATTTGGCAATGCCGTCATAACACTGAAGCGTGAGGTAAAATATTGTAGGGTTTGTCATAATATATCCGATACGGATGTTTGCCAGATTTGTTCCAACTCATCGAGGGATGCTTCGACGGTATGCGTGGTGGAAAACATTCGTGATGTAATGGCTGTAGAAAATACCCAGCAGTATAAGGGATTGTACCATGTATTAGGGGGAGTTATTTCTCCTATGGATGGTGTAGGACCTTCTGACTTGCAGATAGAAAGTCTGGTGGAACGTGTGAAATCGGGTACAGTCAAAGAGGTGATTCTCGCATTAAGTTCAACGATGGAAGGAGATACTACAAACTTTTATATCTTTCGAAAACTGGCTCCCTATGATGTCAAGCTGACAATGATTGCCAGAGGTATTTCCATCGGTGATGAACTGGAATATACAGATGAGGTTACATTGGGACGTTCTATTGTAAACCGTACTGTTTTTACTGGAACTATGTAAATATATTGAAATGGAAAAAGAAATTGCACAGCTATTGAAATGCCTGAAGATAGAGTATGCGCTGCTTTGGGTGTTGTGTTTGGTTTTGATTGTTTTGTACGAGTATGATATTCTTCCTCAGGGAATCTTTACTGATGATGTACGTACTGGTTATATGTTGCAGGTGTGTGGTATCTTGCTTGCTGTAGGTTTGATTCCCTTGTCGCTTCGCTTGTTCAGTTTGTCGTTGATAAAATATGTGCGTACTCTTCCCGCTTGTAGAAGCTGTAAAAAGCTATCGTCGCTGGAATGAAGTGCGGGTATGCCTGTTGCTTGTTGCAGCTCTGGTAAATCTTTCCGTTTATTATTGGACAATGGATACGACGGGAGTATTATGTGCCGGTATGGTACTGGTTGCTTCTTTATTCTGTGTACCGGGACGTGAACGGGTCGTTTCTGAACTTGATTTGCAGCGTAACGAGGAGTGCACAATGAGCTTTGCCTTGTTATATACAGATGAAAATCCGTCTTCGGGCTTTGGAGCCAAGTGACGTAGAATGTGCTGATGAGGCTGGAAAATGATGAAGAACTGTGGGAAAATGGTATTGTGACGGACCTTTCTCCCGTTTTCAGCTTGAGAGGTATATTGCGGAAAATACCAATGATATATATGTTGACGGTCAGCTTCGGTTGGTCATAGAGCATTGTTCCGGTAGTGTAGCCGGAGTCATAGACTTGTGTACATTCGATGCCCGTCATAGCCGTGCCGAAGTAGGTATTGTTGTTTTGAAAGAATTTCGTCGTCGTGGAATTGCCCGTTCCGCCTTATCGTTGCTGGAACGGCATTGCTTCAGTCTGTTGGTATGCATCAATTGTATGCTTATGTGAAGACAAGCAATGCCGATGTATCAATCTCTTCCATTCTGCAGGATTTAATACGACAGATCTTTCGATGCTGACAGGAGCATCAAAGGCAATGATGATTTTATTGATGTTGATCGGAGGTTCACCAAGTTCTACAGCAGGAGGTATGAAAACAACAACATTTGCTCTGTTACTTTTAAATGTACTGGCGACCTTTCAAAGTTGTGATGATGTGACAGCATTTGGAAGAAGAATCGATGCTAGTGTGATAAAAAATGCAACAACGATCGCAATGATGTATTTTATCTTGTTTTTTGCAGGCGGAATGACGATCAGTGTGTATGAGGGACTGCCGCTTTCAAGCTGTCTGTTTGAAGCAGCATCTGCAGTTGGAACCGTAGGTTTGACATTAGGAATCACACCAAAACTTCATATTTTGTCACAGATCATTTTGATCATACTGATGTATCTGGGACGTGTTGGCGGTTTGACGCTGATCTATGCAGTATTTTCAGATAAAAATAAACGAAAAGCAAGACTACCACTTGATAAGATCATAGTGGGATAAAAGAAAGAGGGAATTGATGATGAAGAATATTTTATTGATCGGACTTGGACGTTTTGGAAAACATATAGCGATACAGTCAAGTCAGCTTGGACATGAGATCATGGCAGTTGATCTGGATGAGGAAAGAGTGAATGATGCACTTCCATATGTTACGAATGCACAGATCGGGGACAGTACGAATGAGGAATTTTTAAAATCTCTGGGGATTGCAAATTATGATATATGTTTTGTTACGATCGGTGGGAATTTCCAAAATTCGTTGGAAACTACTTGTCTGTTAAAAGAACTTGGAGGCAAAATGGTTATTTCCAGAGCCGAACGAGATGTACAGGAAAAGTTCCTTTTACGAAATGGAGCCGACAAGGTAGTTTATCCAGAAAAAATGGTGGCAAAATGGGCAACGATCCGTTATACCGATGATCATATTCTTGATTATATGGAAGTCGATGCCTCACATGCGATCTTTGAGGTAGAGGTTCCGAAGGAATGGATCGGAAAGACAGTGGGAAAACTTGATATTAGAAAAAAATATGATATTAACATTATGGCAGTAAAAGATGATGGAAAAGTAAGTATGGCGATATCTGCGGATACCTGTTTTAAGGAAGATGTTACATTATTGGTATTAGGAGAATATAAAGCGATCAAAAAGTGTTTTTGTATCTGATGTCATGAAAAAGAGGTGAGAGCTTATGTCAGATTTCATTTTAGCATTGGCGGTAATACTGATGTTTGCATTTGTGTTATTCTTTTTGAAAAAAGTAAATTATTTTCTTGGAGAAAATCGGAAAGTAATTGACAGGGAGCAAGATGATGACGATGATTGATGTGTTTATGGATTATTATTGACGATCGTGATATAATGCATCCGATAAGGAAAGGGGGCCAAGATGAGCACAGGAGAATTTGTAGAGCTGAACAAAGAAAACGAACACATTCTTGTTTGTCTTTCTTCTTCACCATCGAATGAAAAGATCATACGTACAGCAGCAAAAATGGCAAGAGATATGCGGGCACGTTTTACGGCATTGTATGTACAGACAGGAAAAAGAGAAAGAGAATCGGACAAAAGAAGACTGGAAGCTCATGTACAATTTGCAAAGGAATCTGGTGCGGAAATCGTAATGACACATGGGGAAAATGTTCCGGTACAGATCGCGGAATATGCACATTTATCAAATGTCACAAAAATCGTGATCGGACAAAGTAGTGCAAAGAGAAATCACTTTTTCAGCAAACAGACATTAACAGAGAAGTTGATCGAGGCTGTTCCTGATATTGATATCCACATTATTCCAGATGCGATGAACTTAGATAATTATCGAAAACCGCATGGAGCGGTTTATGTAGGAAAGCCTACGATGAAAGACAGTTTATTAACATTATTTATATTTGCAGTTTGTACGTTGATCGGTCTATTCATCCAGAAACTTCAATTTACAGATACAAACATCGTTACAATTTATATTTTGGGTGTTTTATTAACGTCAATCCTTACAGATGGATATTTATACAGCATTGGAGGTTCTGTCTTAAGTGTATTTTTGTTCTGCTTTTTCCTTACGGAACCAAGAATGTCATTTCAGACGTATGCAGTTGGATATCCGATAACTTTTGTGATCATGTTAATATCTTCTGTCATTACTGGAACACTTGCAGCAAAATTAAAAACACATGCAAGGCTTTCAGCACAATCTGCATTTCGTACACAGATTTTATTTGAGACAGACCGGTTACTTCAAAAAGCAAAAAACGATACGGATATTTTAAGTATTACATGTACACAGCTTATCAAATTATTAGACCGCAGTATTGTAGCATATGTTGTGGAAGGCGATGAATTGTCAGCACCACATATATTTTCGAATAAAAAGAAAGAACAGACAGAAGATTTATTGACAAGCAGGGAGCAGGAGATCGCAAAATGGGTGTATGAAAACAAGCAGCGTGCTGGAGCAACGACCGAACGTTTTAAAGATGCACAGTGTCTATACCTTGCCATTTGTATTGAGGATAATGTGTATGGTGTGATCGCAATACCAGTTGACGAATATACATTAGATTCCTTCGAATATAGTATCTTACTTTCTGTGATCAATGAATGTGCACTTGCCATGGAAAATAAAAAGAATATCATGGAGAAAGAAAAAATCTCCGTTCTTGCCAAAAATGAACAGTTAAGAGCAGATCTGCTTCGTGCGATCTCACATGATCTAAGGACACCACTTTGTTCCATTTCTGGGAATGCAGACATGCTGTTAAATAGTGGAGAACGTCTTGATGATATAACAAAACATCAGATTTATACAGATATTTATGATGATTCAGAATGGCTGATCAATATTGTTGAAAATTTATTATCGATCACAAGATTAAATGATGGAAGATTAAAACTGAAATTTACAGATCAATTATTAGATGAGGTGATCGCGGAATCATTACGGCATATCAGCAGGAAACATGAAGAGTATCAGATCGTTACAGAATGCGATGAATTGATACTTGCACATATGGATGTGCGGCTGATCCTGCAAGTGTTGATCAATCTGGTCGATAATGCAATTAAATATACACCGAAAGGATCTACAATCCGCATTTGTGCCATGAATGAAAATGGAAAAGCAAAGATTCAAGTAGAAGATAACGGCCCTGGAATTTGTGATGAAATGAAGCCGCATATATTTGAAATGTTTTATACAGGGAAAAATACGATCGCAGACAGCCATCGAAGTCTTGGTTTAGGTTTGGCACTTTGCCGTTCGATCATAGAGGTGCATAACGGGAAACTGGTGTTGGAGGACAATACACCACATGGTTGTATTTTTTCTTTCACACTGCCATTAAGTGAGGTTACATTAAATGAATAAAGCATTAATTTTAGTCGTGGAGGATGACCGGCCGATCCGTAATCTGATCGTGACAACATTAAAAACACATGATTATAAATATATTACAGCAGAAAATGGAAGTTCAGCTATTTTAGAGGCATCTTCTCATAAACCAGAGATCATTTTATTAGATCTTGGATTGCCTGATATGGAAGGTGTGGATGTGATCAAAAAAGTAAGAACATGGTCTAACGTACCAATTATCGTTATCAGTGCAAGAAGTGAAGATGTAGATAAAATAGAAGCACTGGATGCAGGAGCAGATGATTATATCACAAAACCATTTTCAGTTGATGAACTGCTTGCAAGGATCAGGGTTACACAGCGCCGATTAGCATTGATCCAGTCAGGCGAGGAACAAGAACAAGCAGTCTTTGTAAATGGAGAGTTAAAGATCGACTATACAGCAGGATCTACATATTTAAAAGATAAAGAACTGCATTTAACACCAATCGAATATAAATTATTATGTTTGCTGTCTCATAATGTTGGAAAAGTACTGACTCACACTTATATCACGCAACAGATCTGGGGCAGTTCACTGGAAAATGATGTTGCATCACTTAGAGTGTTTATGGCAACATTACGGAAGAAATTACAGCCAGATAAAGATGGCATGCAGTATATACAGACACATATAGGTATTGGATATCGGATGCTTAAGATATAGTAAATAAAGAGTGTCTGCATCATTAAGTGATGCAGACACTCTTTTAGATTCCAATATATGAAAACGCCCAAAAGAGGCAAAAAAGAGATTGATTTATTACCTACTATTTAAAAATGTGTTCTGAAGGAATTTTTACGCACAACCTCCGCATGCAGAACATGCAGAAGGAGTTGCAGCGCAGCCTCCCTGGGCGGTTTCTCTTAGTTCAGCTGGCAGTCGTTTACCAACGATATACATTGCGTTTAACATTTCGTCAAACGGGATGAGCTGATGGATTCCAGATAAAGAAATCTCAGCTGCGATGATCGCATTTGCAACACCTGCGGCATTACGGTTCTGGCATGGATATTCCACCAACCCGCCAACAGGGTCACAAACAAGACCTAACATATTCATTAAAACGGTAGAGGCAGCTCCAAGACATTGTTCTGGGTCACCGCCAAGCAGTTCGACAATGGCAGAAGCAGCCATCGCAGAAGCAACACCGACTTCCGCCTGACACCCGCCGACAGCACCTGCAACCGTTGCATTTCTCATAGCAAGATATCCGATCGCACTGGCATTAAACAGTGCCTGAATGATCTGTTCATCATCTAATTTATAAACTTCCTGAAGTCCAAGTAAAAGTCCAGGAACGATTCCGGCAGACCCTGCGGTTGGGGATGCTACGATCAACCCCATGGATGCATTCGTCTCAAGAGTCGCCATCGCATAGATTATACTTTTTTCTAACAGATCACCACAGATTCCAAATCCAGAATGATACCGGGAAGCAATCTTCTTTGCCTCGCCACCGATCAGTCCACCCATGGAACGAACCGGTTCTTTGATCGGAGTAAAAGCAGCATTTTTCATGATCTCAAGAACTCTTGCCATTGCATCATGAACCGTATCAGCTTCTTTTTCCCCTTCTACGATCTCACGCTGTCTCATCACTTCGGAGATTGGAAGATCATGTTTTTTACATAAATCAAGCAATTCATTTGCGTTTTTAAAATCCATAATATTTCAGTCTCCTTTCTACAGCTGAATGATCATAACATCTGAGACATTTGGGCTTTTCCTAATCTCCTCTGCGATGTTTTCAGGAAGAAGCCCATCGGATTCAACGATAGAATAAGCTGTATTTCCTTTAGATTCTCTGAAAAGACGCATAAAAGCGATATTAACACCCTGATCACTCAGACATTTTGTGATATAAGTAACAACGCCAGGTTTATCTTTCTGGATCACGATCAAGGTACTGTATTCCCCGGTAAAATCAACTTCTACATCATTGATACGGCAGATCCTGGCTTTTCCACCGCCTAAAGATTCCCCACGGATCAAGATGTGATCTCCGTTTTCATTTGTCATTAAGATATCCACTGTATTTGGATGGATATCAGTTTCTATTTCATTTGGTACAAAAGAGAAATCAAGTCCAATGTCTTTTGCAATCTCGAAAGAATCGCGGATTCTCATATCGTCGGTTCCAAATCCCATGATCCCACCTAATAGGGCACGATCCGTTCCGTGTCCATGATAGGTTTTTGCAAAAGATCCATAGAGTGTAAACTGAACTTTTTTCAGTGTACTATTTAACATTTTTCTTGCGAGAAATGCAATCCTTGCAGCCCCAGCTGTGTGGGAGCTTGAAGGGCCGATCATATTTGGTCCCATAACATCAAATGCACTGATAAAAGACATAAATTAAGCCTCCACTGTATCTTCTTTTAAAATAAATTTCTTGTAAATAGAATCTACAACGATTCCGATCGCATTATCTCCGGAAATGTTACATGCAGTTCCGAAAGAATCCTGTGTGATATAAAGTGCGACCATTAAAGCACAGATCGGTCCGTTTGTATCTCCTGCTGTTGTACCAAATACCATGTAAAGGAAAGGCAATGCAGTCATGATAGATCCACCTGGAGCTCCAGGAGAAGCGACCATTGTAACACCAAGTGTCATAATAAATGGAATAACAGTTGCAAGGCTGATCGGTAACTGATTCATCAAACATACAGCAGTTGCACATGCTGTGATCGTGATCATAGAACCTGCCATGTGGATATTGGCACAAAGAGGCACTACAAAGTTACGGATCTGAGCACTGACACCGTCATTCTTTGCACATTCCAGATTAACAGGAATTGTAGCAGCAGAAGACTGAGTTCCTAAAGCTGTAGTATAACCAGGAACCTGATTTTTAATAAGAGAGAGAGGATTCTTTTTGCTGACAGAACCTGCAATTATAAACTGGATCGTGATACATACAAAGTGCATGATGATCACTACAAGGAATACTTTCCATAAGATTCCAAGGATTGCAAATGTTTTCCCTGATTTCGTCATATCAGTAAATGTACCACAGATATACAATGGCAATAAAGGAATGATCGTTTTGTGAAGGACTTTATCGATGATCGTTGAGAAATCACTCATTCCGTTGTAAAGGCTGTTTCCAATCTCTTTACCTTTCATTGTGGATAAGCATAATCCTAAAATGAAAGCAAGAACAACAGCAGATAATGTATCAAACAGCGGTGTGATCGTCAGTGAAAAATAAGGTTTCAGTGACGCATCAGCAGTCGCAGCAATCTGATCTAATGCCCCAGAAGTCATAAAGTGTGGGAACAGATTGGATGATACAAGGTAAGAAGCTGTACCAGCAAGTAAAGTTGAACCATAAGCAAGAGCAACGGTAATTAAAAGCAGCTGTCCAGCACCCTGTGACAGATCAGCGATTCCCATAGTTACATAAGCAAGGATCATCAGTGGAATGATGAATTTTAAGTAGGTACTGAAGAATCCAGACAGTGTTACAACAAAGCGGCAGAATCCAGTTGGAAGGAACTGTCCAAACAGGATACCAATAATGATGGCAATAATGAGTTTTGGTACCAGACCAAGTTTAAATTTTTTCTTTTCCATTTTTAATTACTCCTCTAAAAGCATAATCACATATCATCGTAGTTTGTTTAATGTGCACAAAAAATGTTTGACGTCTTTATGTTTGTATTGTATCATCCACATATAGATGAATCAAATTCATAGATTTAATGATAACATTGAAAATTATTCATAATAGTACAAAGGAGAAAAAATGGAATTCCGTCAGATACAGACATTTATGCAGATAGCACAAGTGAAGAACTTCTCGAAAACCGCAGAATTACTAGGTTATTCGCAATCTGCTGTAACAGTACAGATCCGTCAGTTAGAGACAGAATTAGGAGTGCGGTTATTTGACCGTACAGGAAAAAAAGTGATACTCACACCGAAAGGAAAAGAATTTTTAATACATGCAAATAAGATCATTGATGAAATGCACAAGGCAAAAGATGCAATGAATGATACTGCAGAGTTAAAAAATCCATTACATATCGGAACGATTGAATCACTCTGCACTGTCAAATTGCAGGAAATCGTACAGCGGTTTCGGAAAGAACATCCACAGGTTAGAATTCAGATCACGATTGGTTCTCCAGAACGCCTGATCCAGAAGATGGAACACAATGAACTCGATGTCATTTATATTCTGGACACACCAAGATGGAATAAAAACTGGGTGAAAGTCATGGAAAAAGCGGAGCCTGTGATCTTTGTGTCTGCACCAAAATTATAAGTTAGCAGGGAAAAAGAATATAGAGGTTGAGGAAATCTTAAATGCACCGTTTTATCTAACAGAACGAAATGCAAACTACAGACAGGCATTAGAACAGGAATTAGCTCTGCATAAACAGACATTATCGCCAGTACTTGAATGCAGTGATACTGCATTTATCAAGAAGATGTTAAAGACAGGAAAAGGGCTTTCTTATCTCCCATTATTTGTTGTAGAAAAGGATATTGAAGAAGGGAAGATCGCAAAATTAGATGTGAAAGATATTGATATTACAATGTATCGACAAGTGTTTTATCATGCAAATAAATATATGACAAAAGAGATGGAGAAATTTATAGAGTACTGTCAGATGTAAAGAGCAGAAATATAGGATGAAATGCTGGTGTAATGTGATAAGAGAGTGATATAATAATAGATAACATTTAAAAATCTTAAAAATCGGAGGATTTAAAGTGAAGGAATATTTTATCAGTGAGATAGACATAGAGAAGTTATATCATCTGTCTGATATAAAAATAAAATTAGATTCAAATAAACGCCAGCATTTACTTTTGACTGGGAAGAATGGTTCAGGAAAAACATCATTGTTGTTGGAGATAGAAAAATTTTTGAGAGCGATTAATGATGAAAAACTATCACAAGTATTTGATCAATATCCTACGTGGATAAATGAAGCTAAAAAGAAAGTATTATCTGCATCTAGTGATAGCGAAAAATATGCGGCAGATAAGGATCTTAAACAATGTTTAGGATTTTTAAAAAAATATAGTGATGGAGTTCAAATAAACTTAAATCAGTATGAAGGACTTGAAATGATGTATCATAATGGAAAGTTTATAACAGCTTATTTTCCGTCTGAAAGAAAAGCACAATTTATGCGTCCTAATGGAGTAGAAAATATTACATTGGAAAATACGTATGGAATTGATGAATCTGCGGGTGATATTTTATTGAAATACATGGTACATCTAAAAACTCAGCAGGCATACGCAAGAAATGAAGGCGATCAAACGACAGCAGATAAAATTCAGCAATGGTTTGATCGATTTGATTTAGCATTGCAGATTTTGTTAGATGAAGAATCAATCCATATAGAATATGATTACAAGAAATATGATTTTAAAATCCGGCAAAATGGACGAGAACCATTCAGTTTTAATGAATTATCAGATGGATATTCATCCGTGATCTATATAGTATCTGATCTGATTTTAAGAATGGATAAAAATTGGCTGTTAGAAGATAAAATCAGCGAATATGATTATCAGGGGATTGTACTGATTGATGAATTGGAAACACATTTGCATATT
>ENA-OQHF01002087-OQHF01002087.1-human-gut-metagenome-genome-assembly--contig:-NODE-2087-length-10366-cov-2.449946_pt1 | contig 10366 bp, 11 predicted proteins | sample MGYA00242559_ERZ504709 | MGnify/ENA primary metagenome ERZ504709 (study PRJEB26092, sample SAMD00036203) | human gut metagenome | host: Homo sapiens | study: EMG produced TPA metagenomics assembly of...
GACTACATAAAAGATTTTAATGAGCGAAACCCGGACAGTGTGATCACAAAGTCCCAGCTTTTCCGCTGGCAGCGCAAGTATAAGAACGGCGATGTTGCCGGGCTGATCGACACACGCGGAGGGCATAACCGTGGAAAGACGGACATCCCACCGGACGCATGGGAATATTTCTACGCGCTGTATATGACTTTGCAAAAACGCAGTATAGAGATCTGTTGGGAATACACAAAGACGGAATATCCGGAGATTCCTTCCGTATCTGCCTTTGAACGGAAAGTCAAAACAATTCCGGAACCCGTGATCATCTTTTACAGGGAAGGCGAAAAAGCGTTCAATGATTCCCTTGTATGTATGGAACGAAGCAAGGAAGACATCCACTCCAATGACATCTGGTTTTCTGACCACCATTTAATGGATGTAGCAGTTTTAAACAATCGCGGCCGGGTGTTCCGCCCATGGCTCACTGCTTTCTTTGATGCACGTTCCAACAAGGTTATTGCTTTCATTATCCGGGATAAATCCGCAGACGCAACCGTGATAAAGCAGTGCCTCCGGAAAGGAATGGAAGAATTTGGAGTTCCTAAAGAACTTTATTTCGATAACGGAAAAGATTACCGCGAGAAATCATTCAATAAAGATTTCCCTCTTTCCCTTACCAAACAGTTGGGAATCAATCAGATTTACGCGACACCATACCATGGACAGGCAAAGCCCATCGAGCGGTTCTGGGAAACCCTGGAAGACCGTTTCTGTAAGTTTTTCCCCACCTATCTGGGAAAAGACGCGAAGAAACGACCGGAGGATATGCGGGTAACCTTTGAGAAGCTGAAAGATAAATGTCCTACCATGGAGCAGTTCACAGATCTGCTTGGGAAACACATGAACAAGTACAATAATACACCATCTGGCGGAATCGACATGGACGGAAAATGTCCGGATCAGGTATATTTTGAAAACCTGGCCGTAAAGAATGAAGTCCATGACAAGTCAATCCTGCGGATCCTCTGCGGAACCTTTTGACGAAAGAACCGTACAGAAAAACGGCGTACAGTACCAGGGAAGATTTTACTACCATACGGATCTTATCGCCCACCAGGGAGAGAAAGTTATCATCAATTATGACCCGTCCAACATGGATGAATTAAATGTTTTTGATGAAAACATGCGTGCGATCTGCAAGGCAGCCGCAAAGGTAAGAACCCCGTTCCGTCACACTACCCAGGAACAGATCCGGGAAGCAATGAAAGAAAAAAAGAATGCCAGAAAGCTGGTCGAACAGTATGCACCGACCAGGGAGCTGGACGTTATGGCAATCGTTGCCCGCAACCAGCTTGTAGAAAAGCAGTTCACAGAAGGCGAACATACAAAGACTATTGAGAACATTAACCCTGTTCTTTCAGAAAACAGCAAGATCCTGGAGGAATCAACAAAGCAGAGACGCACGAGCCGCGAGGAGAACCTTTTAGGAAAACTTATGGAAGCAAGCAACCAGTAAGGAGGAACACATGGAAAAGAAAGAATTTCGGGAAGAATTTTCCCAGTTTATGAAGCAGACAGGGAAGTCACAGAAACAGGTCAGCAAAGAAACCGGGCTTTCTACTTCTGTCATCTCCCAGTTCCTGGATGGGAAATACACTGGGGATAACGGGAAGGTACAGGACATTTTAAACAAGTTTTTAAGCATCAGTAAAGACCGTTTAAACAGCGTTTCAGGAACAACGTACTATCCTGATCTTTACAACACAAAAGAAGTTTTATATGCCTGCTGGTATGCCCATAAATATAACGATATTGCCCTTGTTGCAGGGGATGCCGGAGCCGGGAAAACCACCGCGCTGGAACACTACAGGGACAGCAACGCAGGCGTGACCATGGTAACAGTAAATACCTGCACCACATCCGCAACGTCTGTATTAAAGCTGATCGCGGATAAGATCGGACAGGCAACAGACGGAAGGCGCAGCGCGGTAATGCAGGAACTTATCTCTCAGCTTTCCGGAAGCAACCGTCTGATCATCATTGATGAGGCCGACCGCTTGTCTTTACAGGCTTTACAGGCAATCCGGGACTTAAACGACCAGGCACATGTGGGGATCATTCTTTCTGGCAATGATAAGATCTATAAGCAAATGCTTACAGGCCAGAAAGGCCGGGAATTTGACCAGATCCGGACGAGAATCATTGTCAGGAAGCGTGTAGAAAACAACTATACCGTTGAGGAGATGCAGCATATTTTTCCAGGAGTGCCGGAAAGCTGCCTTGCCTTTCTGATCCAGATGGCAAATCTTGAAAGTCTGCGTACAGCGATCAAGCTTTATGAGATTGCCCTGGAATATGCCCGTATCAGTAAGGAAGCCGTCACATTAAAGATGCTGAAAGATACACAGAAGCAGCTCTTTGGGAGGATGTACTGAATCACGAATGCTTTAAACGGTTTTAAAAGGGATATGAACGGTTTTAAAAGGGATATAAAGCCAAAGGAGGATATGAACATGAAGAAAAATACAGAAACTGCTAAGATCCCCGTGATTAACCAGGTGCTGAAAGATGCCGCGCTTGGACATCTGGCAGAATGCGGGCTTCCCCAGAGTCTGATCTCTGGCGTGGACTGCTCCAGCTATGAGCGGATGGAGGAGACGCTGCTGGAAGTGAAGAACTGCTTCTATTCTTCCGTAAGAAAGAATATCGAAGACACTTACGGCCCATCCTGCCGGGTCTATACTCCGGATGACGAGTATAAGCATTTGATGGAATATAAAGAACGGGATTACTGGAAAATGTTCGACAACATGGACTGCCACACAGAAAGCAACAAGTATATTGCAAACCTTTACTGCATCATCGGAGACCATGTAAAGCTGGGTGAATTTGGAAAAGAGAACGCGAAGCTCTTTGAAAAGGAGCGGCTTTTAGAGAAGATCCTGGAAACAGGCGTGGATGAGGAGCTGCTGGAAAAATTAAAAGCCTACTGGGAACTGCAGGGCGAGATCCGCGGCGAAGTTGAACGTGAAGGGTTTATTTGTGGATTCCGCACCGCTTACCACCTCTTAAATGAATGCAGGTCATAAAGCGGCGCGAAAAGTAAGGGGAACTGTTTTGTCTGTCAAAGCGGTTCCCCATTGTTATATTATCCAGAATGGAGGGATGGACAGATGGGCGCTTCTATTAGGGAATCACAGATCCGCCTTTTAACACCGGATCAGAAGGAAATGGCGGAATGCATTGGGTTTGAAGCATACAGCAAGCTGGCCGCCTACTATGGCGGAAGCCGTGTTTATGTTGCAAAACTGGCATCATTGGAGCTTGCGGAACGTGACAGCCGGATCATCAGAGATTACAAAGCCGGGAAAACGTCAACGGCAGAACTTGCGGCAAGGTACGGCGTAAGCCCCAGGCGTATCCGGGAAATCATCAAAAAGCAGCAGTAAAACAAGGATGTGGAGGAACTACACAATGGGAAAAACACCGGAGGAATTATTAAATGAACTTAGTGAAGCGGATGCAGCCCTTTTGGGTGAAGACTGCCAGGCACTGATCCGAGCCATCGGGCTGGAAGGTTTCAAAAAGCTGATACAGGAATTTTCTGGAGTACAGCTGTATATCCCCAAACAGGAAAAAGTATGCCGCTATCTCAGGGATAAGAAGATCCGCCAGGAGTTTGACGGAAGCAACCACAAGACACTGGCGAAAAAGTATGGTGTTACAGAAGCCTGGTGCCGCAAGATCATTGCAAGCGAGTTTTAGAGCCATGAGCCTGTTTTTAATGATTCAGCAGTACGAAAACGAATTAGCCAGGATCCGGGGACAGATCAGAAGCATGGAACAAACCGGAGAAGCGGACACAGACCGGAGAAAGTACCGTCAGTTAAAGCAGATCCGTTCAGAATTACAGTCCAGTATCCGCCAAATGAAGCAGTATACAAAGAAAGGATGATGAGCATGGGATTTATTGATCAGATCATGGGAGCCATGGGCATGGAAGCAGCCCAGACAGTAACAGAGGAACCTACGAGCAACGCGGATCCGCAACGCACAGAGGAAACCAAGACAGATGAGGTAAAAGAAAAAGCTGAAAAAATCCAGGGTTTGGATGATGGAACCGATCAGGGTGAAGGAGCTTCCAGCGAGGAAAAAACTTATTCCCGGGATGAGTTAAACGACATTCTGGACGAAAAGAGAAAAGAATGGGAAGAGGAACGCCTCGCCAATCTCTCGAAGGATGAACAGATCAGCCAGTTGAAAAAGGAACTTTTCAAGGCAAATATGAAAGACCAGATCAATAACCGCCTGACGGAGGAAGGCATCCCTGTAAAGGCTGCGGAGCTGATCCAGTATACAGATGAAGCCGGTACACTTAAAAGCCTGGAAACGGTCATTTCCACCATTAAGGAACTGGTATCCGATGGAATCACGGAAAGACTTCGTGGAAAGACCCCGGAAGGGCTTGGAAAATCAGCTTCTACCGGGTTCTGGGGAAAACCGGAAAATTATTTTGAAACTGCATTTGTCAAAGCAATGAAAAACTAACAGGGAGGTAAAACGATGGCAGTAAACTACGCAGAGAAATTTTCTCAGACAATCGACGAACAGTTAAGTAAGGATTCTCTTACAGATAAAGCGGTCAACAAAGATTATGATTTTGATGGAGTAAACAAGGTCAATGTCTATTCTGTTGAAACAGTGCCTTTAAATGATTATGATATCAATGCAAAAAGCAACCGATACGGAACCCCGGTGGAGCTTGGGAATGATGTGCAGACACTGGAACTGACACAGGACAAGTCTTTCACTTTCAGCATTGACCGTAAAAACGCAACAGACACCATGATGGCAATGAGCGCAGCCAAAGCACTGGCGCGGGAATTAAAAGAGGTGGTAACTCCTACGATCGACCGCTACAGGATAGCGAAATACACGGCCGAAGCGTTAGCAGCACATACCAAAGAGGAGACACTTACCACAGAAACAGCATACAGTGCATTTCTGGAAGGCTCCATGGTGCTGTTTGATGCTAAAGTGCCCACCGAAGGCCGTATCGCCTTTGTAACGTCCGCCTACTACAAAGCAATCAAGTTAGACAAGAATTTCGTATCCTCCGGGGATAAAGGCCAGGAAATTGCCGTTACTGGGGCTGTGGGAACTATTGATAAGACTACGATCATTGTAGCCCCGGCAGATTACTTTGTAAAAGGTACAAACTTTATAATCTGCCATCCAATGGCTATGACTTCCCCGGTAAAGCTTGCGGATTACAAGATCCACGAGAATCCACAGGGAATTAACGGCTGGCTTGTAGAGGGCAGAATTTACTATGATGCTTTTGTGCTGAATAATAAAAAAGCAGCTATTACCTGTCAAAGCAAGCAGCAAAATAGCCGTTAAATATGGATTAAACACGATTTAAACCGCCTTTCAAATTCGTTTGAGGGCGGTTTAAATCTTTTAAAAAGTAAATCTTTTTTCGTGCCAAATGCAAAAAAAATGTATAAAACTTTGCATAAAAAACAGGGCTCTGTAACGGTTCAGTTACGTTTTGCGCGAAGCTCAGTTACGTTTTGCGCGCCGCGCGACATGGGGCTTACTTTATCCTCAGGATCAGAGGAAAAACAGGGATTGTATTATATTCTGTATCAGCCGGGAGATGAGGGAAACAATGACACAGAAGATATCAGACAGCGTCTGCTTCCCTTTGGTTCCATTGATGAAACCGTCCGTACAGATGGAAGTTATGCGATTGGTTATAACCCGAAAGAGGGAACCGTAAGGGAAGTATGGTACTCAGACAAGTATGTATTTCAGGTGACAGACCTGGAAAGTGAAGAACTGGCCCAGGCTGCATTATCTGCAGATAAGAGAGAGAAGTATCATGGAGAAGCCATTGGATATTATAACGGGGAGTCCATGACAGACCCGGAAGTGATTCCGGATCCCAAGTTAAAGAAACCAACATTGAAGATATTTAACGGGGATGTTCTCTATGCGGAAGTAGATGCGCCACACTCTTTCAGTGAAATAAGTATCGCTACAAAGAAGTGCTTTTCTCAGGCGCTCAAAGACGCCCTTCCAATATTCTTTCAGACGGGCGTAATTGTTCCATATAAGCACATTTTAGAAGGTCGATATACCGAAGCAAACATTGCTTTTTTGCCAATTGAAAAGACAAAAAATGTGAAAAATATTATGATACTCCCAAAAGGACGTGCCGTAAGTATCTATCATTACGGCACGTATCAGTCTGTGGAATATTCTTATAAAAAACTGTTGGACTATTGCAAAGAACAGAATCTTAACATTATTTCCGACTCCTATGAATTTTGCATCAATGATTACATCTCCTCCGGAGATGAACGTGAGTATATTACAGAAATCTTTTTTTACGTGCGATAAGGAATTTCTACATGTTCACCCGATGCAGACAACACACCGCTTCTGTATGCACGGTATGGCAAAACTGATCCACCGCTCGTACACGTTTCAGTTCATACCCTTGCTCACACAGTATCTTCAGATCCCGGGCCAGCGTCGCGGAATCACAGCTGACATAGACCACCCGATCCGGTGCCATCTTTACAATAGTATCCAGTAATTTTTCATCGCATCCTTTTCTCGGCGGATCCACCACAATAACATCCGCATGCGCCTTCCGTCCTGCTGCCGCTTCTTTTTCATAAAACTCCGGCAGCACTTCCTCTGATTTTCCGACGAAAAATTCTGCATTTTCGATGCCATTCTTTACAGCATTGCGCTTCGCATTTTCAATGGCCTGTGGAATAATCTCCACGCCATACACCTGTTTCGCTTTCTGAGCCAGGAACAGGGAGATTGTTCCGATACCGCAATACAGATCCCACACGGTCTCTTCCCCGTGCAGATCTGCATATTCCAGTGCCAGTCCGTACAACTTCTCCGTCTGCACCGGATTGACCTGATAAAAGGATACTGGTGAAATTTCATAAGAAATATCTCCAATCTGATCTGTGATATATTCCTGCCCCCAGAGCACGATGGTCTTGTGACCCAGAATCACATTGGTACGCTCGGTATTGCAATTAAGGGAAATACTTGTCATACCATCAATTTTTCGCAATGCTTCCACCAGTTTTTCCCCATGTGGCAGACTTTTTCCATTAATGATCAGGCAAACCATCTTTTCCTGACTGGAAAATCCACATCGGATCAGTACATGGCGCACCAGTCCTTTTCCGGTTTTCTCATCGTATGCGGAAATATGATATTTTTCCATAAAATCAATGACAATATCCAGAATTTCCCTGTTTACCGGAAGCCCGAGCGCACAGTCGCGATTTGGAATAATCGTATGCGTTCTTCCTGCATAAAAGCCGGTAACAATATGACCTTCTTTATCCGTTCCCACCGGAAATTGTGCTTTGTTTCGATAATGATACGGCTCATCCATACCAACGATCGGTTCCATCGGTATTTTTGTAAATCCACCGATGCGTTCCAGATTATTACGCACCTTATTTTCTTTGAATTCTAACTGTTTTTCATAAGACAATGCCTGAATCTGACACCCGCCACACTGTCTGTAATACGGACAATCCGGTTCCACACGATCCGCCGATGCCTCCAACAGTTCCATCAGCCTGGCATAGCCATACGTCTTTTTTAACTTGATAATCTTCGCCCGCACCACATCACCGATAACAGCATCTTTGACAAAAAAAGTCATGCCGTCCGATTTTCCGATACCGGCACCGTCCACACCCATATCTTCTATTTTCAAAATCAATTCATCATTCTTCTGCATAATTACTTACCTGTTCTTCTGATGTTGGAATCCAGGAATGCGGTTGAAGCCCTGCCACTCCAGCTGTTCTCCGGAATGTTGGAAAGTGCTTCCCGCATAGTTTCCAGTTTTGCATCGGAATTATCCGCAAAACTCAGTGCGATAGCCTCTGCCAGAGCCGGTTTTTTCGGTGAACCATATTCCAGTTTCCCCATGATGCGCCAGAATACAATGTATCAGCTCAGATGCTGTCCGCTTAGGGAAACCTGCAATCTGATCAATATGTTTCTGAACTTCCATTGCTCCGATCATAATATGACCAAGTAACTGTCCGTCATCCGTGTAATCATTTGCCGGGAAAGTGGACAGTTCGGATAATTTTCCAACGTCATGGAACATGGCCGCGGTCAGCAGCAGATCACGGTTCAGCATAGGATACAGATTGCAGAAAAAATCACAGATCTGTGTCACATGCAATGTATGCTTCCAACAGTCCGCCTACAAATCCATGGTGCACACTTTTTTGCCGCGGAATGGAACTGAAAACGTTTTGCAAAGTCAGCATCCTTGAAAAAAGATTCTGCCAGCTGCTTGAGATATGGATGTTTCATCTGATCGATATATGCCAGAAGTTTCTGATACATCTCCTCAATGTTGTACTCGCTGACCGGCAGATAATCTGCCGGATTCACATCACTTTCTGCCATTTTTTTTACTCGTTTCACATTCAGCTGCAGAGAACCCTGAAAACTGGTCACGTCGCCCATGACGTAAATATAATCCAGAGAATCAAACTCCTCGATACCATTAGAAGATACATCCCAGATTTTTGCGTCCAGTGTACCTGTTTTATCTTGAAGTGTCAGCGAATCATACGGCTTTCCTGCTTTTGTCATAGCAGTCTGTTTGTGTCTGCACAAATATACCTCACTGATTCTCTCGCCTTCACGTAATGTTTCAATAAATCTCATTTTCCTCACAATCCCCACTATGGGTATCCTTTCTAACTAAAATCTATACGATTGCTATTTACTATTCCGGCTGCTAATTTTCCTGCAGCGTACCAAATACAACTTTGAAACGCAGATCCTGATATTTCCCATCTGCACCCATCCGTTTGACGGTGACGGTACTCTGCTGTCCGTCCTTTGCATTCAGAATACAGTCCTCATACTGTTCTGCAGTCAGAATCTCCTTACTGTCAATCTTGGTCAGCACGTCTCCCACCTGAATGCCGGCCTGCATTGCCGGTGAATCAGGAGACACCTGTTTGATATATATGCCCTTCGGAAGTTCATTCGATTTTGCGATCTCCGCTGTCACCGTACAGATTTCCAACCCAAGATAAGCTGGTGATTCTCCGTTTGACATTTTTTCCAAAAGTTTGCTGATCTGAGAAATGCTGATAGCAGTCACCGTACTCTGTGCCTCCCGCGTGCTGTAACTTTGCAGCATCAGTCCAACCACTTCACCCTTCAGATTGATCAGCGCACCGCTTCCTGCATCGCTGGCATTGATATCAGTGGAAATCACCTTATAGTTCGCGTCCACGGTGGACACCTCATAACTGCTGGATGTGACATTTCCGGTCAGAATGGAAAATGGTTCCCCCAGCGGACTGCCGATCGCGATCACAATGGTTCCCTGAGACAATGCAGAAAAACTGCTGAGTGTCGCAGCTGCCACCTGATCAGTGGTATCTGCTGACAGCTGCCGTTTTTCCACACACAACATGGCAATCCCTGTATTTTCGTCATAAGCCTGCAGTACCGCGGAAGCGGTATCGTTATTGTAAAAGGTCACCTCTACCTGACTGGCATCTGAGATCACTTTCTTCTCCGTCACCACCAGATACTCATCACCGGTGTCCGCTACAATAATGCCGGTTCCCTGACTCTCTGTTTCATAGGCATTATCAAACCAGTCTGTAGCCTCTCCGATTCCCCGGACTGCTACTACGGATTTATTCGCTTCCCGGCCAATGGCATATAATTTATTCTGCAACACCTGGTAATCCTCCGGTTCCATGAGCTGCGTTTCCGTAATATAGACCGGTGCGCTTTCTTCCGGTGTTTCTTCCGAAATTTCATCCTCTCCGGAAATCACCACAGTATTGTCCTTCCGGTAAAGCAGATTGTCAAATACTGGTCTGAGTGCTGCAAATACCGCTGCTGCCACCACGCCAAACAGAACTGCCAGTAAAATCGTTCCAAACAGCCGTGTACGCAGTTTTTTCCGGTCAATAGGTATTTTCTTAATATGCTCTTTTACAAATTGATAATTCTTCCTGTTTCTTTTATTCCATTGCAAGCACCTCCTCCGCACCTTTTCCTTTTTGCAACTTCAAGTCAGATATTTCAGACTCGCCTGCACTTATTATACGTTTTCTGTAATTCTTATGCAACTGAAAAGTTTTAATAGAACTTTCACTTTTCACTTCTTTCATTATGCGTTAAAATGGAACTGTTCCGATACAGGAATATACCGTTATAACATGGAGGAGTTTATGAATCAAAAAGCTTTAAAAGTTTTAGAATATGACAAAATCATTCAGCTGCTTGCGGAGCAGGCGACCTCAGATGCCGGAAAAAAACGATGTCTGGAACTGGTTCCGAT
>ENA-OQHF01002088-OQHF01002088.1-human-gut-metagenome-genome-assembly--contig:-NODE-2088-length-10365-cov-3.288338_pt1 | contig 10365 bp, 10 predicted proteins | sample MGYA00242559_ERZ504709 | MGnify/ENA primary metagenome ERZ504709 (study PRJEB26092, sample SAMD00036203) | human gut metagenome | host: Homo sapiens | study: EMG produced TPA metagenomics assembly of...
GATAGCCTCTCCCCTTCTTGCACGTGCAGGTGATCACCGGTATGAAATCGAAGCATGCCTTGAACTAAATAATGCAGAAGCTTCAGCCGGATTAGTCACACTACAATAAAGACATGCATTTTGGGTTAGGATTCCGTCCCGGTGAACTTCTTCGTATCGCCGTGGAGCCATACATACAGCCAGCCCAAACGGAAATACCGTAAATGATGGAAAATGCCGCTTATGGGTACGCTTACGCAATTATGACAACATTATTTCCGGATGGTAGCAGCACCGACGGTAATGACATGGCACAAATATCCATGGGGATTTGACATGCAAGGCTACCATCACAATACATTGGGAGAATTCCTCTCTCTCCGTCCTGGCATATATGCAGGAGGTGAAGGTGAAGTGCATGTAACAGATTTTACCTATCGTACTTTATAACTTAATAAAAATAAAGGGAATACACTGGGTACGCAAACAAATAAATCGTAGAGCCATTTGCCGAAAAATCCAATTTCAAGAAGACGTGAATAATATGGAAATAATATAAACCGCACTTGGCAATACAGCTTTTTTGACATATCTTTGTGTTGAGAAATTAAAAAAAACCAACCTATTCAGTAAAGTTTTATTTATGAGAAAAGTTGCTTTAATAACCGGTATTACCGGACAAGACGGTTCATACCTTGCCGAATTCCTTATAGAAAAAGGATATGAAGTGCACGGTATTTTACGCCGTTCTTCATCGTTCAATACGGGACGTATCGAACACCTTTATTTAGATGAATGGGTGCGCGACATGAAACAGTCACGTTTGGTGAACCTACATTGGGGAGATATGACAGACTCCAGTTCGCTTATCCGAATTATTGGTGATATTCATCCTACAGAAATCTACAATCTAGCAGCACAGAGCCATGTAAAAGTATCATTCGACGTGCCAGAGTACACAGCCGAAGCCGATGCCATAGGCACATTGCGTTTATTGGAAGCTGTACGTATTTGCGGTTTGGAAAAAAACCTGTCGCATCTATCAGGCTTCTACCTCAGAACTCTTTGGCAAAGTGCAGGAAGTTCCACAAAAGGAAACCACACCGTTCTATCCCCGTTCGCCTTATGGTGTAGCAAAGCAATATGGTTTCTGGATAACAAAGAACTATCGTGAAAGTTATAATATGTTTGCTGTAAACGGTATCTTGTTTAATCATGAATCAGAACGACGTGGAGAAACTTTTGTTACACGAAAGATCACATTGGCTGCAGCACGCATTAAACAAGGATTTCAGGATAAGTTATATCTAGGTAATCTAGATGCACAACGCGACTGGGGTTATGCTAAGGATTATGTAGAATGCATGTGGCTTATTTTACAACACAATACCCCTGAAGATTTTGTCATTGCTACAGGAGAAATGCATACCGTACGTGAATTCTGTACACTAGCTTTCCACTATTTAGGTATTGAACTTGAATGGCAAGGTAGTGGAGTAGACGAAAAAGGTATTGACCGTGAAACCGGACGAGTATTAGTTGAAGTAGATCCCAAATACTTCCGCCCATGTGAAGTAGAACAACTTTTAGGAGACCCAACGAAAGCCAAGACTCTTTTGGGATGGAATCCTACCAAAACGCCTTTTGCAGAATTAGTCCGTATCATGGTAGAGCATGATATGAAATTCGTAAAAAAATTGCATTATAAATCAATATAGCAGTGTCATTTCCTGCAAAAGACACTACTTTAATTTTACCGATAAATTCATTAAAAATGAATTTGGGGCGCGGACTTAGTGATTAAGTTCGCGTTCCTACTTTAAAAAAGAGAATCACAATGCTAGACAAATCTTCAAAAATATACGTGGCAGGACACCGAGGTCTGGTTGGATCTGCCATCTGGAATAATTTGATGCAACGCGGTTTTACCAATCTGGTAGGACGTACCCATAAAGAGCTTGATTTGTTGGATCCGATAGCAGTACGAGAGTTCTTTGACAAAGAACAGCCTGATGCCGTAGTATTAGCTGCTGCACATGTAGGAGGAATTATGGCCAACCTGCAATACCGCGCTGATTTCATTTACCGCAATTTACAGATTCAGCAGAATGTAATAGGTGAAAGTTTCCGTCACGGGGTAAAGAAACTATTGTTTTTAGGCAGTACATGCATCTACCCTCGTGAAGCAATGCAGCCAATGAAAGAAGAAGCTCTTCTTACTTCTCCGTTAGAATATACTAATGAGCCATACGCTATCGCCAAAATAGCAGGACTGAAAATGTGTGAAAGTTTCAATTTGCAGTATGGCACGAACTACATTGCTGTTATGCCAACCAACCTGTATGGTCCTAATGATAATTTTCACCTGGAAAACAGTCATGTATTGCCAGCAATGATCCGTAAAATCCATCTTGCTAAATGACTTGAATACGAATAACTGGGAAGCTGTACGAAAAGATATCAACCTACGTCCGGTAGAAGGTGTAGACGGCAACTGCACAGACCAGGAAATTCTTGATAAACTGGCTAAATTCGGCATTACCCCTCAAGCCGTTACTTTATGGGGAACAGGCAAGCCATTACGCGAATTTTTATGGAGTGAGGAAATGGCAGACGCCAGCGTACATGTATTATTAAATGTCGATTTCAAAGATACCTATGCAGAAGGGGCAAAAGAAGTACGCAACTGCCACATCAACGTAGGTACAGGAAAAGAGCTGTCAATCCGTGAAGTTGCAGAAAAAATCATGAAAGAAATAGACTTTAAGGGCAAGCTGCAATGGGATTCATCAAAACCTGATGGCACAATGCGTAAGCTTACCGACGTTTCTAAACTTCATGCCTTAGGCTGGCATCACAAAGTAGAAATCGACGAAGGAATACATCGCCTTTACGAATGGTATCTGAAAGGTATTTGCATCAATCATCAAACGACATAATCCAATATGAAGAAACTTTTATCGCTTCCACCTAATCTGGTGGAATGTTTTCACGATATAGAGCATGCCAACCATCAAGAATGGTTCTGTACATCCGATCCGGTAGGTTCAAAGTTAGGTTCAGGTGGTGGAACTGCATGGTTATTACAAGCATGCAAAAACAGCGAAAGTGACACTACTCCACTCACAGAATGGCTTGCTCACGAAAAACGTATCCTGCTACACGCCGGCGGCCAAAGTCGGAGATTACCCTCATATGCTCCTTCCGGTAAAATACTTACCCCAATCCCAGTTTTCCGCTGGGGACGTGGTCAAAAGCTTACACAAAACTTATTGTCACTTCAGCTTCCCCTGTATGAGCAAATCATGCAGAAAGCCCCGGAGAAATTGCATACACTTATTGCCAGCGGAGATGTATATATCCGTGCAGAACAAGCCTTACAAGAAATCCCCGATGCAGACGTTGTATGTTACGGACTGTGGGTAGATCCTGAACTGGCAAAGAATCACGGTGTTTTTGTTTCATCACGCAATACTCCCGAAAAGCTGGACTTTATGCTTCAAAAGCCGAGTGTAGATGAATTAGGAGCATTGATGCAAAACTATCTGTTTCTGATGGATATTGGCATTTGGCTGCTGAGTGACCGGGCTGTAGAGTTAATGGTAAAACGTTCACTCAAAGAGGATGGATCAATCGGCTTCTACGATATGTATTCTGACTTCGGACCAGCTCTAGGTAGCCATCCTCGTATCAACGATCCCGAAATAAACAAACTTACAGTAGCAATCCTGCCATTGCCGGGTGGTGAATTTCATCACTATGGAACAAGCCGGGAGATGATTTCGTCTACACTGGCAATACAAAATTGCGTAATCGACCAGAGAGCAATTATGCACAAGAAAGTAAAGCCTCATCCGGCTATCTTCGTGCCAAAATGCACTGACCGACTATACACTGACATCCGAAAACTCAGAGGTATGGATAGAAAACAGTTGCATAAGCAAAAACTGGACACTCCATAGCGCAATATCATAACAGGAGTACCTGTCAATCAATGGCACATCAATATTCCTGAGGGAATCTGTATTGACGTCATACCGATGGGAGAAAGTAATTATGTGGCCCGTCCCTATGGATTTAATGACGCTTTTAAAGGCAGTCTGAAAGATGATTCAACCTTATATCAAGGAATACCGGTTCAGAAATGGTTATCAGACCGTGGCCTGACAGCTGATGAAATAGCATGTAACCATGATCTTCAGGCTGCACGCATATTCCCGATATGTACATCTGTCGACGAACTTGGAATCGTCATGCGTTGGATGACAGACGAGCCGAAGTTGAACGAGGGAAAAGATATCTGGATACACGCACAAAAAGTTTCAGCGATGAGATTTCAGCTTATGCCAATCTGCGCCGATCTGACAGAGCAGCGTGAAGCTTTCGTAAAAACGCTGGACTGCCCTGGCTAAAAATTATGAACGCAGTGTATTCTACAGCTCAATTTGCAAGAAGCAGCCGAAGAATATGCACATCATCAATTAGAATTACCGCTCCCCTTCCCTCCTCTGCACCGTTAATGACCCGTATCAGCGATGCAATGTTCCGTGCACGAACATTACAACTGCGTGATTCAGATGGTCATTTGGCAGAAGAAATAGCACGGGAAGAAGAAAAAGCTTTCAGCCTGATGCGTGAAGGACTTACTTCAACAGTCGACCATAAACAGCACCCTCGTCTTTCGGTGTATCCGGACCAGATTGTATGGGGACGCAGTCCGGTACGTATAGACTTAGCTGGAGGTTGGACAGATACCCCTCCATACAGTTTGATGGAAGGAGGAAACGTGGTAAACATTGCAATAGAGCTAAACGGTCAACCCCCGTTACAAGTCTATGTCAAACCCTGTAATGAGTATAAAATCATCCTTCGTTCCATCGACTTGGGTGCAATGGAAGTTATCAATACTTTCGATGAACTACATACATTCAATAAAGTAGGTTCTCCCTTCTCTATTCCTAAGGCAGCGTTAGTACTGGCAGGTTTTCACCCTGATTTCTCGGCAGAAAGATGTACTTCACTGGAAGAAAAATTACGTTCATTCGGAGCTGGTATAGAAGTAACACTATTGTCTGCTATTCCAGCCGGCTCAGGATTAGGAACAAGCTCTATCCTAGCCTCTACTGTATTAGGAGCAATAAACGATTTTTGTGGCTTAAACTGGGACAAACACGAAATCGGAAGCCGTACACTGATATTAGAACAGTTGCTTACAACCGGAGGCGGATGGCAAGATCAATACGGAGGCGTGCTTCAAGGTGTGAAACTCTTGCAGACACAACCCGGATGGAACCAGGAGCCAATGGTACGCTGGTTGCCAGAACACTTGTTTACACACGATGAATATCAAAAATGTCATCTATTATACTATACAGGTATCACACGTACCGCAAAAGGTATTTTGGCAGAAATCGTACGTGGCATGTTCCTCAATTCTACAGAGCACTTGAACTTACTGGGACAAATGAAACAACATGCCATCGATCTATACGATGCAATCCAGCGAAACAGTTTCGAGGAAATGGGAAGATTGATACGCAAAACATGGCAACAGAATCAGGCACTCGATTCAGGAACCAATCCTAACAGTGTAGCGGCCATTACCCAACAGATAGATGATCTTTGTTTGGGTTATAAACTTCCAGGAGCCGGAGGAGGTGGCTATTTATACATGGTTGCCAAAGACCCTGAAGCCGCCTTGCGTATTCGTAAAATACTTACCCAGAACCCGCCAAACGACCGTGCCCGTTTTGTAGAAATGAGCCTTTCCAATAAAGGTCTGGAGGTAAGCCGTAGTTAATAACTATCAAACAAAAACATATGAAACCAAAAATAAGACTGGTGCAAACGGCCGACGGGGTAAATTACCTCGTCCCGTTTGTACTTATCACTACACTATTCTTCTTATGGGGATTTGCACATAGCATTCTGGATGTGCTGAACAAACATTTTCAAGATGCATTAAGTATTTCAAAAACCCATTCAGCACTTATACAAGCGGTAGTTTATGGGGGTTACTTTCTGATGGCCATGCCAGCAGGAGAAATAATCCGTCGCCATGGCTATCGGGCAGGAGTTGTCACTGGGTTATTGCTTTATGGCATCGGTGCACTCATGTTTATCCCTGGAGAACAGATCATGTCTTTCGAATTTTTCTTACTCTCACTGTTTATTATCGGATGTGGATTAACCTGCCTAGAAACAGCAGCCAATCCATATGTAACGGTACTAGGCGATAAAGACTCCGCCGAAAGACGAATAAATCTGGCACAATCATTCAATGGACTGGGCTGGATCTGCGGCCCACTGGTAGGAGGCTTGTTCCTCTTTGCCGCAGATGGAGGAAGCGGAAGTGTTGCTATCCCCTATGCCATCATCGGCATATTAGTTCTGCTCGTAGCAATTGTTTTCTCACGCATTCATCTGCCTGAAATTACACTTGCCGAAGAGCCAGTCGAAACTGCAAACAATAAGCAAAGTTCTTTATGGCAGCATCGCAATTTTACCTTCGGACTGATAGCTCTGTTTTTTTATGTTGCAGCTCAAACAGGTATTAACAGTTTCTTCATCAATTATGTGACAGAGCACATCAGTATATCCGCACGTGAGGCAGCCCTCTGGTTGTCATTTGTCGGCATGGGACTTTTTATGGCCGGCAGAATGGGAGGAAGCTGGCTGATGGGATTCATCCGTGCCGAACGTTTATTGACGTATATGGCGGCAGGAGCTATTCTAGCCATGATCTTAGTGATGTTAGGTATGGGAGTCATATCGGTAGGAGCATTTTTTCTTTGCTTCCTATGCGAATCTATTATGTTTCCCACCATTTTCGCACTTGCCATACGAGGTGTAGGTGAACATACTAACGCGCATCTTCCTATCTTATTATGAGTATTGTAGGAGGAGCCATAGCTCCCATAATTATGGGATACATCGCAGATACAATAAGCACAGCTACAGGCTTTATCGTTCCGTTGCTTTGTTTTATTGTCATCTTGGCCTATGCAATCCATTTGCAAAAGAATAACCGCTAAATAAAAAAGCCTGATGCAAAGTTAAACACCATGCATCAGGCTGACAAATAACTCGAAAGGTTATATTCAGAGCGTATAAATCAATTTACATAAACTGTATCAAAATACTTTTCAAATAACGTCCGGGCTTCTTCCAGTTGCTCGGGCGTATTTTGTTTCACACCTTTCAGTTTATACTCCAGCTTCATTGCTTCATATTTATGTACTCCTAAGGTATGATACGGAAGAATTTCCACCCGTTGTATCATGCGATAATCTTTAAAATGCTCTCCTAACGCCTCAATATCTTCCTGAAAGAAGCTATAGCCCTGCACCAGCACATAACGCAACCAAAATGGTTTTCCATTTTCTTCCAGCCATGCCGCCGTACGCAGTGTTTGCTCATTGCTACGTGAGGTAAGAGTCTTATGACGTTCATTATTGAATTCTTTCACATCAAGCAAAACTAAGTCTGCCAGTGAAAAGAGTTCTTTTACATCTTCATTCCAGATACCCCCGTTAGTATCAACGCAGATATGAATACCTTCCTCCTTTAACATCCGAAACAATGGAATCAGCGCTTTAGCCTGAAAAGTCGGTTCACCTCCACTAAATGTAATTCCCCCTTTCTTTCCGAAAAAAGGTTTCTGACTGACAGCCATCTTCAAAATATCTTCAGGAGCAGTTTCCTTACTCTCTCCCTTTGCATCAATGGTATCAGGGTTGGCACAATACAAACAACGGAAATTACAGCCCTGCAAAAAGACAACAAGGCGAATCCCCGGACCATCGTACGTACCAAGCGATTCATATGAATGTACTCTAATCATCTGTTCAATATTAATTAAAGAAAAAACATTTGCCGCCCAGCTCAGCGAGGAGAACGACAAATGTTTTACATATCAAGTAATGATTACAAGAATCACATACGTTCGTGGAAGCTACGAGAAATAACCTCCAACTGATGCTCGCGGCTCAATTTAATGAAGTTGACAGCATATCCGGAAACACGAATCGTAAGTTGCGGATATTTTTCCGGATGCTCCATAGCATCTTCCAGCATCTCACGGTTCAGCACATTTACGTTCAGGTGATGAGCACCCTTGATAAAATAGCCATCCATCATTGTAACAAGATTCTCTACACGATTCTCCATATCTACACCAAGCGATTTTGGAACAATAGAGAACGTATTACTGATACCGTCCTGTGAGTCACGATAACGCAATTTAGCAACCGAGCTCAAAGAAGCGACAGCACCATTCTTATCGCGTCCGTGCATCGGGTTAGCACCTGGAGCAAAAGCAACACCTTTTGCACGTCCATCAGGAGTTGCACCAGTCTTCTTACCATACATCACATTCGAAGTAATAGTAAGAATAGACAATGTTGGTTTTGCATTCTTGTATACCGGAAGCTTCTTCAATTCCTCATCAAAATAATAAATCAAGTCGACAGCCAAATGGTCTACACGGTCATCATCATTACCGAAGCATGGGAATTCACCATCGATATCAAAGCTTTCAGTCAAGCCGATTTCATTACGTTTAGCGGTAACTTTAGCATATTTGATAGCCGAAAGTGAATCGACAGCAATAGACATACCCGCTACACCATACGCCAGATTGATAACCGGATTTGTATCAACAAATGCCATCTGAGCTTTTTCATAATAATATTTATCATGCATGTAGTGAATGATGTTCATCGCTTCGTTATACACACGAGCCATTTCTTTCAAGACCTTCTTATAGTTAGCCAGCACCTCTTCGAAGTTCAGTACATCTCCCGTCAGCACAGGAATATCTTTCACCATCAGTGTTCCTGTATTTTCACAGCGCCCACCATTAATAGCCAGCAACAAAGCTTTAGCCAGATTACAACGTGCACCGAAGAACTGAATATGACGACCTATATCCTGATAAGACACACAGCATGCGATACCATAGTCATCCGAATTACGTACCTCACGCATCAAATCATCATTTTCATACTGGATAGATGATGTATCAATCGACACACGAGCACAGAAATCCTTGAATCCTTCCGGCAACTGCGGACTCCACAGAACAGTCAAGTTAGGTTCTGGAGAAGGACCCAGGTTATAAAGAGTCTGAAGGAAACGGAATGAAGTCTTTGTGACTTTCGTACGGCCATCATTAAAACGTCCACCAATAGATTCCGTTACCCAAGTCGGGTCACCGGCAAAGATATCCGTATAAGCCTGCATACGAAGATGACGCACCATACGCAACTTAATGACAAACTGGTCAATCAACTCCTGAGCATGCAACTCATCAAGATTTCCGTGAGCCATATCATACTCAATATAAATATCAAGGAATGACGAAACATTACCAAGTGACATTGCAGCACCATCCTGTTCTTTCACAGCAGCCAGATAAGCCATATATACCCACTGAACAGCTTCCTGTGCAGTAGTAGCCGGACGACTCAAATCGAGTCCGTACTGCTGTCCCATCACTTTTATTTCCTTCAAAGCCTTAATTTGCTCTGCTACTTCTTCACGCAATCTGATTCGCTCATCAGTCATAGGGCCTGTAAGATGACGTAAATCGTCCTGTTTTGCCTCAATCAGACGATCAATACCATACAATGCCAAACGACGGTAATCACCGATTATACGTCCACGCGCATAATTATCAGGTAATCCAGTCAAAAATCCCAAAGAGCGGAACGAACGAATCTCTTCAGTATATGCATCAAATACACCATCGTTATGCGTTTTGCGATAATGGGTAAAAATATCTTTTACCTTAGGGTCAACCTCTACTCCGTTTTCGCGGCACGCTTTTTCTACCACCTTAATACCTCCAAAAGGTTTGATGGCACGGCGTAACACTTCATCAGTTTGCAATCCTACAATCACTTCGTTATCCTTGTCAATATATCCAGCTGCAAAAGATGTGATAGTAGAAACTGTAGAAGGATCGAGCGAGCGTACTCCGTTGTTTGCACGTTCTTCAGCCAAAGCTTCCAGACACTTGTTCCATACAGCCTTTGTACGTTCGGTAGGACCAGCCAAAAATGAGGCGTCGCCTTCGTAAGGGGTAATGTTAGTCTTTACGAAATCGGTAACGTTGATTTCATGGTTCCAACGGCCTTCTTTAAAATTCATTGCCATAATTGATAATTTAATCTAGTTTTTACTCTATTTGAAAACCGAATGCAAAGATAGTCAATAAAGCCTAATTATACAATACCTAAAATTAGTGATATTATCAATTTGCAACAGTTACAAAAATGAATATAAAAATTCCAACCTTTGAAAAATTAAAATACATCCAACAAATACAGACAAGCAGTCCGACTCAAAGAAAAAAAATAAAAATCTTAATCAGTTTAGAATCAG
>ENA-OQHF01002091-OQHF01002091.1-human-gut-metagenome-genome-assembly--contig:-NODE-2091-length-10354-cov-2.781070_pt1 | contig 10354 bp, 7 predicted proteins | sample MGYA00242559_ERZ504709 | MGnify/ENA primary metagenome ERZ504709 (study PRJEB26092, sample SAMD00036203) | human gut metagenome | host: Homo sapiens | study: EMG produced TPA metagenomics assembly of...
AAAACTCATATATCTTAGTGTTTTCATACCTCACTTCCGGAAAATCCGCCAAAGAATACAATTCTGATGTCAGTTCATCTTTACTTTTTGTAATAAAATAAATCTGTTCTTTCATGTATGTCTTCAAATTTAGGTGTAATACATTATGTGTAGAAAATACAAACTGTCCTCTGTGCTCCATACCGTTAATATACGCAATAACACGGTCTGACAAGATTGGATTAAGAACCCGGTCCATCTCATTTGCAAATACCACTTTATTTTCATATACTACGCGAAATATCTGTACAGCCCATGCAAAAAATTCTCTGACACCGGTTGAATCCTGTGATAATTCTCTCTTAAACTGCTTTCCCTGTGCATTCTTACGAATTACCAGAGTTTTAGAATAAGGCTTCTCATCATCCACTTCAATTCCGCAAATGCTGTAATCTACCATCTTAAAAATTTTCTACATATCTTGGATCTTTCATAATTTCAAGATCCCGTTCCTGCCTGACAATGCTGTCTATATTGTCAGAGGGTATATTACCCGGATATAGGACATTTAACATCCATTCAACAGTTGCTGACGCATCCTTATTTCCGAGAAGAGCCAGTTTAACTACAAATAATCCGTTACTATTATTGCTATTCTTAAGAGCAGCTGTCACTTCCCTGGCTGTTCCTCTTCGTAATGTATATATATCCTCCTGATCCCGTAAATATCAAACACTACATGCTCAGCTGATTTCCGCTGGCTGCTTCTGATAAGTTTTTCGCTATAGATTCCTTTTGTATCAACAATAGTTTCATACTCATAAATATAATGATTCCCCGCTAAGAATACTACATTAAATTTCTGTTTGGGATTATTACACTCCATCAAAGTATCTGCGTTAATATATGAATTAACAGACTGCACTTTCATGTTTGTATCAAACAATGATTTCAGATATTTTAATCCATTTATAAAGTTGGACTTACCACCTGCGTTCTCACCTACGATAACTGCCGTTTTCAGCAGGTCATATCCTGTTTCTGTTGTAGTATAGTTATCCGGAAAGCGCTTCTTTACTTTCCCGCCTGGTGCTTCTAATGAAAACTCACACTCTTCCTTGAACGAACAAAAATTGTCAAACATATATCTTATGAGCATACTTCCACCGCCTTTCAATAATCATTATATACTAAAAAGAGCCAATGTAAACAGATTTTCGTTTTTACATTCGGTCGCTTTTTATTAGATATCATGTTAAAATGTAGAGCACCAAATATTAAATACATACTTTTAGCTGCTTTTTGTTAATTTTGCTCTTTCTATTAAATTCGTGCAACTCCTATAGAAATCATCATTATTTTTTCTTCTGAATCCACTCTTTTTCCTTACATAGAATACGGCTCCAATAACAATCAGCATAATACAGATACCTATAATAATGATTATCGTATTATTCCATGCATATTTTGAAGTACTGTCATCTGTCTTAGGTGCAGGGATGGTTTCATCAGATTTGTTGTCTGCCTGACCGTTATCACTCATAATCTTGGCATCAACAACAATCGTGTAATCTGATGCATGGGTAAATACAAGTTCCACATTTCCATCCGGATCAATCTGTCCAGCGCTGATAAATTCCAGTTCTCCGGTCTGTTCATTGTAGTAGAACAGGTTCGCATACAGTCCTGCATTCTTTGATTCCATGTTGACGGTCAGTGTGGCTGTAAAATCCAAAACTCTCCGTCATAAGCAAGAGTCAGATTCAAGGAAGAATGTTCCCCGGTCACGTTATTGATCACATCCACAGGATGGATTTTCCGGCCGTCGGCTCCGACTGTCACATCAAAATCAATATCTCCAGCTGCATCAGTAATATCCTTTCCAAAAATCTTCCAGGAAAGACCATTTTCCATATCCAGAACAAGTGTTGTATCCTTGCCCTTGATACTGTCAATTACATCCTTCGGTACTACAGTCGTTCCGTTCATGGCAACTGTTACCGTATCGCCTGACTTAGCTTCTTCAAGCTGTGGCTTGATAACATCCCAGCCTTCCTTGCCGCTGTCATCCTTGATGTATGGCTTAATTGAATCTCCTTTTTCCTTACCATTATCTGTATCAGGCTGTGGCTTCTGATTCTGATTACCATTATCTCTGCCAGACTGCGGTTTCTGGTTTTGGCTGCCATTATCCTTGCTGCTGTCATCGGACTTGATCTTAGCGATAGGCTGTGTGTAACTGTGTCCGCACTTGGAGCAGGTGTAGGTCATGATGCCTTCCTCCGTTGTCGTTGCAGCCTTGGTCACTTTTGATACATAGCTGTGTCCTGTTGCCGGAATATTCTCCGTGTAGCTGTCTCCACAAGAACAGGTATACGTCCTTACCCCTGCCTCTGTACAGGTTGCTTCCTTCGTAATGCTTCCCGTATAGTTGTGAGTGTGCTTTTCCTCCGGCAGCTTCGCAATGCTCTCTGTGTAGCTGCTGTTGCATCTGGTGCAGGTGTAGGTTCTGATGCCTTCCTCGGTTGTCGTTGGCTGCTTTGTCACGGTTGCTTTATAATCATGTCCCAATGCTGCCAGCTCTTTTCCGGTACTCAGAAGTTTATCACAGTCCGTACAATAGGTATCTCCTGCGTATCCGGTCTGCGTACAGGTTGCTTCCTTTCGGTTCTTCACGGTTGTATGCACATGGTTCGTGGCATCCACTTCACCAAAGGTTTCACTACAAACACTGCATACTGCTTTTGATACACAGGTAGCCGGTGTTCCGACCTTGTGCGGTTTTTTCTCGATTGTTGTACCGGAGGCAAGTTTTTCACCACAATCCTTACAGTAAGTATCTCCGGTATAGCCCTTCTCTTTGCAGGTTGCTTCCCGCTGATTCCGTATTTCAGTATGTGTGTGATCACATTCGCTTCTTGTAATCGTAATGCTTACACTTTCTGTCTCGTAGTTGCCCTTGTCAGTTCCTGTATAAAATGCATTCGCTGTCACTGCCACACCATCTGCAAGCGCCGTGTCCCTATCTGCTTCCTGCCAGCTCCAGCCATCCGGAAGCGTAATATCGCCAACCTTCTTTGTGCTGTGCGCCGGAGCCATTGCATTTTCCGGCAGTTTGGAGCTTTCGCTGCCTTTGCTATCGTAAATACGGCCGGATTACTTGTAAGTCCTGCATAGTTATCTGTTTCTGCAACATAAGCCTTTACCGCATAGGTTCCTGCATTTACAGGTATGGCATCTGTATATGCGGAATCGGCTGCAGGTGCATTACCATCTGAATCGGCTTTTGCATACTTATAAGTTACTGTACCGAATTTTGCTGTTGCATTTGGTTCTGGTGTCTCATCCTTCGCATAAGTATAATCAGAACAGCTAAGTTCTGTAGTAAAGCTATTAGCTGCCTGTTTTACTGTAAGAATACCACTCTTGCCATCTGAACCGTTTCCAATAAAGGATACTTCATAATTGGCACTATCTGATGAGCCTGTAATTGCATAGGTTCCAACATCTGAATTGTCTTTCGCAGTAGTTGATAAGCTGACACCAAGTGCTTCTTCGGTATCACCTGCTACCAAAACATTGTCTAAGTAGGCATCACCTGAGGCAAGACTCCATGTAAGTGCAGGGTTTGTCTCTCCATAGAATTTTTCTTTATCAGCAATCACTACGGTAATCTGCTTCTTGGAAACTTCCGGTGTCACTTCACAGGTCACAGAATCATAAGTATCTGCATCACTTCCTGTCGGTGTAAAGACAAGCGAGTATTTCTCACTTGTGCCGACTGTTGGAAGCTTATCTGCATCCTCAGCTGCCAGAGTCCATGTACCCTCAACCTTCGTGTCACTGTTTCGTCCTGCTGTCACAACTGCCTTTGTCATATCTGCCTTTTCAAACATGGCAGATACCGTATTACCATAAGTACCGGAAAGAACCGGTGCAGTCTTTACATACGGAGTCGGCTTTGCAGTGGTAAATTCAATAGCAGGCTCCGTTAATGCCGTTATATTGCCTGCCTTGTCAATGGCTGCTATCCAGACTGCAGTTTTCTTACTTGGATACAATGGAAAATAAACGTCCGGCTTTCCAAAATTACCTATTTCAATTTTATTATCACCTTTTGTTCCTGTCGTTTTGAAGATTTTAGGTGTCCAACTCGCAACAAAGTTTTGGTTAGCATTACTATACTTAAGTCCCTCCGTACGAACTTCCCATTGTCCGCAATAAAGATTTTCGTCCGGTTTAAAATTCCACCCATTGCGGGGCGCCCATTTTCCATCGTTTTCGACAGCGAACTGTGGGTACTTTGGCTCACCTTTCATATAATTTTCAATATCTCTTTTGCAGTCGTCGTAGGTGTAGTCAGTAACCCCGTCAAATACTCCTTCGGATACAAAGAACCACATCAGCGTTGCATCCTCGCTTAAATTAACCTTGAGTATCGCCTCTGTATCCTTCAGGGTACCGTCTTCTTTCTTCGGCTCAGTTACTGTCACGACAGGAGCGCTCGCATCCTGTACCAGTCCTTCGGTACAGATATAATCGCTCTGATTTCCTGCGTTATCCATCGCATAAGCATAGACTACATAGCTACCATCCTCGCCTAATGCGCCATGAATGATTGCACTGTCCGACAGCCAGTTTCCTGCATCTACCTGCGTAAATTTACCATCGGCTGCCAGAGTGTCCAGTTCTGCTTTGGTCTTTCCCGTTGCCGAAGCAGTGTCTGTGATCTGGTCAATATAATAGTAATACTTAGATACCCCACTTACCTTATTCACGCCCTCTTTTGCATCGTTTGCATGAATCTTAATATCCAGTGTTGTATCATTGTAGAGGTGTCCGAAGCTGATCTTATTTAAAAGTGTTCTCCACCAGTTATCTTTGATCTGGATGCCATAACCATCTTCCTTGCCATCTGCATCTGCCCAGGTCGGTGCGGTGGTATCAATGTTTATCGTAATCTCTACAGGAACAATAGATTGATTCCATGGGTCTTTTCCATATAAAGTTACGGTATGCGTGCCTTCTTCCTTAAAGGTATAACCCGGATTTTTGCCTGCAACCGCATCTTCCAGGCTTGCATAAAACACAACTTCATCGCTTACAATGGCATATTTTCCTTTCGCGGTCCGATATACTATATTTTTCCAGTCAGATACTGGATTGTCTGATGTTACATCATTTTCCGTAAACGTAGCAGGTATGCCGTTTTTCCACCAGTTGGAATCCTCATTGTACCAACAATTCTTGGATACCGTGGTCTGTGCCAGAGTAAACGCATGGGCAATGTCAAAGTATCTGACGAGCTCACCCTTATAATTGCCAATTCCGGTAAAGGTAATCTTTCCATCTCTTTTACCGTTTGTCACCTCCGTATTATTCTCAGCACTTACGGTGAAATCTTTGTCTTTGTCCAGAACTCCCTGGTCATTTCCCGGCTCATTTTTCCGGTTTGAATCTGTGATTCCTCTATCCCAGTTTTCAGGAATGATCGGCATACCGGTGTAATATACCGTGATACCTTATATCATCCAGATGGATCACGGAATCTGTTAAACTTCTCGGCTCAATGGTCGCTTTCACGTCAATAGGGAGAGAAGCACACATATTTTTTCTAGCTTCATGTATAGAAACATAAATTGTATAGTTTCCGGCATTGGTTATCATATGATTCTCTGTAACCGGATCATTTATTTGTTTATAACCTTGAGAAACTCCATTTTCATAATACATAAGTACAAAATAATAGGTAAAATTGCTGGCAAATCCATCCGTTTCCATTGTTTTTCCAGTACAGGGTACGATCAGCCCATCAGCAACCGGAATCATTGTCTGGCTATCAACAGCGTCTGCCTTAAGTCTGACGGTTCCATACTGAACAGCTCCATGGGCTTTCCCATCATAGGTTCCCTGATAGCCACTAAAGCCTTCTCCCACAACTTCACCATATCCAATCGTGAAATAGTGCTCAATCGTGCCGTAATAGCTGCCCTGTCCGGTGATCGTAACTTTCGGTGCTTCATCAGCCTTGAAATCGCTTCCACCTTCTTCATTCCTGTAGCAGTCTATATTATTGGCATAGACCACATAATAATTTGCTTTGGAAATGTCTGCATTTGCAGGGTCTGTGGAATCCTGTGCCAATTCTCTGCCTGATTTATATGAGGGCCCAGTCAGCGACTTATTGCCATTCGCAGTATCCAGTGTAACTCCTGTCATCACCTGCGGATAGCTGTCGTAGGTACGGCCTACCAGACCTTCGATATGAAGGTGTCCATTTTTATAGGCTTCCGCAAGGTCCGTCTTTTGGCAGCTATCGCAATAGCCATAGTCATCCTTCGTATGTGCCTTAAGGGTTACCTTAGAAGACGGCATCGTGAAGGAAAGGTCTGTCGTTTTTATCGTTACTGCATTGCCGCCATAAGGCTCATAAGAGCAGACCTCACCCGTGACCTTAATTTTCTGGTCCGTCGTACCTCCATTGCTGTACAGTCCGTAGGTTGCACCGTCCCTCTGCGTGATATTTGTGACATTTTCTCCATCTGTGGGCAGAGTGATACCACCAAGCTCTATCGGAAACCATACCTTAAATGCGCTGGCTCCTTGCTCTATTCTGCTGGCAATATCGCCAGCAGAGTCATGATTGCAGTAGATGCTAGCATTCAGATTACTTTCATCTCCTGCAAACGTATCAGGTATTTTTGCTCCCTTCTCTATAACTATCTCGGCCTTGCCAGAAGAAACCTTTACATTCTTTAGTCCAGCTACACCCTCGCCCAGCCGCAGTACAGCGGCATCCTGCGCCTGTGTACCTTTCGTATTACCAAGAAAGTTTATGTTTCCAACCACGTTTATATTTTCTATGGTAACATCCTGCTCCCCTGTCTTAAACAGGTGGTTTACCCTACCCGTCAAGGTATGTGGCTCATTACCCTCTGAACGCAGCGTTATCTCAGCTGGGAGATACGCTATATTAGCCAACGCATAACCCCTAGTAGCTTCTGCATCCTTCAGCAGCAGAATTTCCAGCTTCTTCCACGTCGTATATTCCTTCAGATTGTTCAAATTCGATTCCGTAGCTTCCAGACAACTCATAGCAGCATCCCATGTCAGAAAGTACTTTGTTTTTGTCTTACCGTCATTTTTCTCTATCTGAAACTTTACAACAGCCAAAGATACATCCTCCGGTGTATCAGCGGGAAGTACCTTTACATTGTTCAGCGTTTTTTCCGTTCTGCTTATATCGGTCTTAATACCGGCTGAATAAAAAGCATAGCCTTCTGCCAGCGTATCCGCGATAGCATAGCGCAGTTCTTCATCAAGCAAATCGTCATTGCTTCCAGGAAAAGCAACCAGAGTAATTATCTTATACTCACCACCCGAAAGCGTTACTTCTGCACGCAGCTTCTTACTGTGGTCTATCTGCAAAGTATCTATCTTTGTATCAGCTCCGGATACGCTAAGAGCCGCACCGCCGTATACGCAAACCTCACTTCCCTTATACTCACCTCCGGTAATTGTACAGGAAATGCCTGTATTGTCGCTATTAGCATTTCCAATATAAATACTTTGGCTGTAATAACCGCCTTTTAATTCTCCAGTCGCACCGCTGGAAAATCTCAAGTTCTTCGTATAATTACCATTCTCTACCGTAAGCTTTGCTTTGTTCCGAATAGAAACTGGGGCGTTCAGTGTTCCATTCTGTCCCGTGCCTGCGTCTTTAAAGACTGCCTTCACACCTTCGCCAATGATATAAAGACCCTTTCCTGTAACGGTACAGCCATTGAGGTCCATACAAAAATTGACATTTTTTGTACCCCCATCTATTTTCCACTCGCTTCCTGTCCAGAAATATTTTTCAGGATTTTCAACGTAATTTCAAGGTCTGCATCCGCATCAGCAGCATTTACTGTAGCTTTAACTGCATCGAATGCTTTCGTAAGTGTTGCATAACGTGTTGTATTCCCACCTACCGTAACTTCCGCAACACCTTCTTCTACCGTAAAAGCAGCCTTTTGGGAGGTCGCCGTATATTCACCGCAGGTCGCTACACAGTAGTATTGATAGGTGCCTGCCAAAAGTCCTGTAGGAATCTTGTAGGTCGCAGATGTTGCACCCTGCCCCGTTTGTTCTACTTTGTTTTTTGTTGTTCCATTTATTGTTTCATCGGCATACCACTGATAGGAGATACTGTCACTGCCAGCACTGCCAGATACTGCTTCTACGGTTAGCTCAGGCGCCTCCGCAGCGGTATAGTTTTCCATCACAGTTTCCGCTCCGCTGGCAATCGTTGGATGCGTTGTGAAATAGAGCGAACTTTTAACAGCCGTTACCTTTTTCTTTTTGTCTGTATACTTAGCTGTTAAGTTCGCATAGGTACCATCCTCATACTGTAAGGTATAGCCGACCTTCAGAAGGTCCTGCAGGGTTTTGTTAGAACCATTAGCTTCAATCGCACAGCCTGAAGCAGGGACAAAGGTTCCTCCTGTAATCTGGCTGTTGTCAGGCAGTATAAGACGTCCATTAAAGGTTCCACCCTCGATGACTACGGCTACCTTACCATAGCTGGTATTCATTATAGTACCGCTGCCAGTATTCGCCGTTAAAGTAGCGTCTTTCTCAACTGTAATTTTAACGTTATAATTACCATTGACTTTGACGCAGTAACCCCCACTGTTCTCATTTTTAATAACTGCGCCATCACCAATGGTACAGTCGGAGCAGCTGTCCATAAACATAATAGCGCCATAGCCAGACGCAACATTTCCGGTCACCTCCGTATGGGTAATTGTACAGGCGTTACTGTCACAAATAGTAATGACGCCTTCCTGACTACCATTACTTCCACTAATATTTGCTTTGTCAATGGTACAGGTCGCACCACTCCACATCGCAACTGCGGAACCCTTTCCAGCATTTTTGATTGTGACATGCTCAATTGTCAGCACATTCCTCTCTACAGTTATCAGTCCATCTCCTTTGAATCTATCTTTCCCATATTGATAGCTGCCTGTAATTGTTCCCTCATTCGAGCCGGACGAGGTAATTGTTATATTTGCTCTTTTAAAATATAAACGCGCATTGTCCCCCTGTAGTGTCAATGTATGGCCATTCAAATCCAGCTCTATCTCTTTTGCCAAACCGGTACCAATGGTAAGCGCACTTGTTATGGAGGCATCATCATTCAACAGTTTAATGGAAACTTTTTCCAGGTTTGCGTTTCCATGCCCGCCAATCCATGTTGCAAGGTCCTGAGCGTTGTATTTTTTCTGTACAGTCCCGTCAGCTTTCATTTCTGTTACTTCAATCGTTCCATCAGCCAGCAGCGCAATCCCATATTCGCCTACGAGCACATAGATGGTCGGAAGCTCCACGTCTTTACCCAATACGAGCTGGTTGCCGTCTCCATCCTCATCCGGCAGTACCGGCGTGTAGGCATAGCAGAAGCCGTTTGACACTTCACTGCTGTCAAATTCTTCTGCGTCGCTCTCTTCCACATTCAGCTCCCACTTGATGTTTTCCAGACGGATTTTCTCCGTCGTTGTCTCTGTCTCAGAGGAAGCTGCTGCGTCAGAACTGCCTGTCGTCTTTACACTGTCTGCATTATCGGATGTAGATGCTGTGTCGGTTTTTCTTTGCATTGTCTGCACCGTCGGATGTGGATGCCGTGTCAGAGGCATCGTCCTTCTCTGCTGCGTGTACTATGAGTTTATGCGGCAGAAGGTTATCCGCCATCTGGCCAATAAGCGCACCAAAAGCAGAGGGTAGGTCGGCACGTGCCTGTGTATCCTCTGTATCAGAGCTGCTAGAGCCATTTGGGTTGTTTGATTTGTCAGAATTTCCAGAATCCTTTGATGTATCCGAATCCTTTGTATCTGCATTTCCATTGTCAGAAGTACCAGACTTATCGGAAGCATCCGCATTGCCGGAATCGCCATCCTTTTCATCTGAGGATTCTGTATCCTTCTTATCATCAGAGGACGCAGTATCTCCATTACTGTCATCCTTCTGCGCATCGTCCTTCTCTGTATCTCCCGTCTCGGAAGCATCTTCTTCATCGTCGGCTTCCTTTTCATCCGCCTGCGTGGTCTTTTCTACCGTAACGGTCAGGCTGGTCGGAAACTTGATGTCGCTCTCAAGCGCACCGATGGGCAGGGTCTGCTCTGTGATGTCCTTTGAAAGCTCCTCAAAGGAAACAATAGTCGTTTTACCTGTCTCACTTTCATCGGTTTTTGCAGAAACCGAGAGTGCGGACAGGTCTACAGTATTGGCAAACATCGCAACGGTCAAGCCCATCACAAGTATGCGCTTACGCAGCTCCCTCCACCTGATTTTTTCATGGGTCTGCTGCCAATCCTTCTCTGGCATGGTGTTT
>ENA-OQHF01002093-OQHF01002093.1-human-gut-metagenome-genome-assembly--contig:-NODE-2093-length-10351-cov-2.014378_pt1 | contig 10351 bp, 14 predicted proteins | sample MGYA00242559_ERZ504709 | MGnify/ENA primary metagenome ERZ504709 (study PRJEB26092, sample SAMD00036203) | human gut metagenome | host: Homo sapiens | study: EMG produced TPA metagenomics assembly of...
AGCGATATTGAAAGCAAGATGAATGATATTCTCAGTGACCTGGAATGGAAGGTTCTGATGAGCTATCTTGATGGCAAATCCTATCAGGAAATTGCTGCTGAGCTGGGGCGTCATATCAAATCTATTGATAATGCGCTGCAGCGTGTAAAGCGTAAACTTGAAAAATATATCATCAGCAAAGGAGATATTACTGATCTGCGTACAGTTTACAGCGGACTGCTGGCTATTGATCCGTATGAGCGTTTCAAGAATAAAAATTCCTGAAAAAGCGGATAATTGATAAAACTGTAACAAAAATCTACATCATTTTGAAATTTTCAGAATGGTGTTTTTTTATTAAGAGGATTTTTGACAAGTATAGCGAATAGATATATTAACAAGTCAGTAAAGAAAAATTGACACTTCGGTGTTAGAGGAGGTTTTTCAAATGAATCAAGTTGAAGAATTAGTGAAGGTTGTAGCAGAGGCTCAGGCCGACAAAGGAAATGTTGTTATTGTTACCGGTAAACCGGGCAGTGGCAAGAGCAAAGTTTTACGTGAAGCTGCAGAATCTCAAAAATGGACCTACGTTGACTGCCGTATGCTGATCAGTGAGGAATTCCTGGCAATTCCGGCTGCTGACAGAGGCTTGTATGCTCCTGATATGTTTGCTGATATTCTGGCAAGCTACAATGCAGATGTTATCATTCTTGATAGACTGCAGACCTTGTTTGTACCTGTATTCCACATCAATACCGACAGCCTGATGCGTAAGCTGAGCAAAAAAGTTTACCATCGTAACCGCATGGCCCGGATACATTGATAACGGTAACCTGTGCTATGACAAATTTGACGGTACCGAAGCTATCCGTATCAGCCCCGATGGCTTTAAGATCTGGAACGTAGAAGGTTAATAGTTAATAAGCGGAGGCTTGATATGGAGCAGAAAAACGTCGCTTTGCTGTTTTGACCGGCGGAGGTGACTGCCCGGGATTAAACGCTGTAATCCGTGCGGTTGTAAAAACCTTCCTGCAGAACGATTGTGAGGTTTATGGCGTACTCAATGGCTTTAACGGTCTGATAAACGATAATCTGAAATTAATGGATTATGCTGCAGTATCGGGTATTTTACCGCGCGGCGGAACAATTTTTAGGAACCACGAACCGTGATAATCCCTTCCATTTTGCTGTTGAAGAAAATGGTGAGCTTGTATATAAGGATATGCGCGAAAAGGTTATTGAAAATTTGCGTAAATACGATATAGAAGCCTTGGTTGTTATCGGCGGTGACGGTAGCCTGAATATTGGTGCCGAGCTGGCGCGTGAATGTGATATTAAGGTTGTTGGCGTACCCAAGACCATAGATAATGATTTGCCCTGCACAGAGCGGACATTCGGCTTTGATACTGCTATGGCTATGGCTACCGAAGCGCTTGACAGACTGCATACTACAGCTGAATCACATCACCGTGTTATGGTGTTGGAGGTCATGGGCCGTTATGCCGGCTGGATTGCTTTGCACAGTGGTATTGCCGGCGGTGCGGACGTTATTTTGCTACCGGAAATTCCTTACAAGCTGGAGCCGGTGATTGCTAAGATTCAGGCACGCAAGGCTGCCGGAAAGAATTTTAGTATTGTTGTTGTTGCCGAAGGCGCACGCCCTGAGGGTGGCGAGATGTCAATCGCACGTATGGTTGAGGGCAGCTTTGAGCCAATCCGCCTTGGCGGTGCAGGCGAAAAGGTGGCGCAGGCCATTGAAGAGCAGACAGGCATCGAATCACGCTGTACTGTATTAGGTTATCTGCAGCGTGGCGGTTCGCCTACAGCGTTTGACCGTGTGCTGTCGACACGTTACGGCGTGGCAGCAGCAGAGGCTTGCCTAAGACGTGAATATAATGTTATGGTTTCACTGTATCATGATCAGATTGTTACCGTCTTTATTCAAAAGGCAGCATCAAAACCGCGTCAGGTTCCTGTAGACAGCGAAATTATCCGTACAGGACGCCAGCTGGGATTGTGCTTTGGCGATTGATTTAAACTTGATTACTAGATTTAACCCCAGATTAAGATTATACACTTATATTACAGAGGGTGGTGCTTGCACCATCCTCTGTTTTTGTGTGCAGCTTTATGAACTGTGAAAAATTTTAAAAAATAGTGAGATTTCATTGCAGTTAAGCGTGATTCAGAGTATAATAAAAAGGCTTAGTGTTTGCGAAAGGGAGTAAATCATGGACTTAAATTTAATTGCCGTTATTGTGGGTATTGTCGAAGGTCTGACAGAATTTTTACCGGTTTCTTCTACCGGTCATATGATTATTGTCGGTCACGTGTTGGGCTTTGAAGGCCAGCTGGCAGATGTTTTTGATGTGTTTGTACAGTTGGGTGCCATTTTATCTGTTGTTTTTATTTACAAAGAGCGCTTTGCCAGATTTTTTACTAAGGATGGTTGGGACATCAACAAAGGACTCTCTGTCTGGCACGTTGCTGCCGGTATCGTACCGGTTATGCTGGTAGCCTTCTTCCTGTATCACTATATCAAGGAGTATCTGTTTTCTCCTTTTACGGTAGCAATAGGCCTTTTCCTGGGCGGTTTGTTGCTGATGTTTGCGGAATATAGAACTAAAGGCCGTGAGGCTGAACTGGTTGATGATGTTGATAAAATTTCTATCCGTCAGGCAGTATGGGTTGGCATTTATCAATTTCTTTCCCTGTGGCCCGGCTTTTCCCGCAGCGGCAGTACTATTGCCGGAGGTCTTTTGGTTGGGCTGACTCGCAGTGCCGCAGCAAATTATACCTTTGTGATTGCTGTACCGCTGATGTTTGTGGCCTGTATTTATGATCTGCTTAAAAACCTTCAGTATCTTTCTGCAGGTGATTTGCAGGTATTGGTAATAGGCTTTGTGGTATCCTTTATCGTTGCTTATATTTCTGTATTATGGTTCCTGAAATTTTTGCAGAATTCCAAGCTGACCAGCTTTGCTGTTTACAGAATACTGTTGGCCGGTGTAACCTACTGGTATTTTTACATGTAAGCTTGCTCTGAAATCTTTGCTTGCGAAAGTATTGACAAAACAGGCTTTATCCTTTATAATAATAAAAGAGTTTTGTGCTGGCATAGCTCAATTGGCAGAGCAGCTGATTTGTAATCAGCAGGTTGTGGGTTCGATTCCTATTGCCAGCTCCAATGAATTTTTCGCCGTTAGATGTTTATCTGACGGCGTTTTTAGTATAATTTCACGGAGGTGTGTAATATGGTATATCCTTATATGACTCTTGCTGATGGAACAGAAATTGTTTATACTAATGTATTCGAAGAGGATGGCATAAAAAAAGTAGAGGTTCATTTTGAAAGACCTACTGAAAAGGGGTTTGATACTGCCAGGTGTCAATTGCCGTCATATACTTGGCTTATACGGGAAGGCTTCTCCGATGAAGAGATGAAGATGTTTGATGAAATTTATGCATAGTAATGCGCACCTATTCTATAAGTACGGTGCGAACGGAGGACTAAAGATTGCCTAATTTATTTACTATTTTAGGATATAAGGTTTATTTTTGGTCAAATGAAAATGATGAGCCGATACATGTGCATATTTCTAAAGGAATACCAAGTAAGAATGCTGCAAAAATATGGTTAACAAGAAATGGTGGCTGTATTTTAGAGAGTAATCCTGAGCGTATTCCCCGAAAAGACCTGTCTGAGCTTTTAGAAATAGTTCAAGCGCAGTTTTTATGATTTGCGCAGCATGGAAAAAGCATTTTAAGGTTGAACAGATTAAGTTTTACTGCTAAGTCAGGTAATATGAATTTTTCGCCGTTAGATGTTTATCTGACAGGCGTTTTTATTTTTCCTGCAAAAAAATAACTGCTAATTCACAGCGAATTAGCAGTTATTTGCTTTATGGCTTATTCTTCTTCAGCAATTTTGCCTTTGAGGTCATGGTCGGTCATTGCGCAAACGCAGGAGTCGGACCAAACGTTTTCGGCGGTTTCAACCATATCGATGATGGTGTAAATCGGCAGGATGATACCCATGATACCGATAGGAGCGCCAATGCCGCTCATCAGAGACAGGGTGAGGAAGTAGCAGCCCATCGGTACGCCTGCGTTACCAACAGCAGCCAGTACAGATACCAGCAGCCAGGTAAGCATGGTGGTCATGGACAGCTCAAAGCCTGCATTCTGCATAACGAAAATGGAAGTGATCAAAATGAAGGCAGCGCAGCCGTTCATGTTGATGGTGGTGCAGATAGGCAGTACAAAGCGGGAAACAGCTTTGTTAACCTTCATGTTTTGTTCAGCGGACGCCATAGTTACAGGCAGGGTGCCTGCGGAGCTCTTGGTGAACAGTGCAACAGCGACTGCCGGAGACATTTTCTTGAATACATCAATCGGGTTCAGGCCTCTTGCAAGCAGGAAGATAGGCAGAACGATGAAGAACTGTACACAGTTGCTGGCCATGATAACCAGAGTATATTTGCCCAGAGCGCCAACGATTACGCCGGCTTCAATCTGTGCGGAAAGCTGACCTGCGAATGCCAGAATACCGAGAGGCAGTACGAACAGCAACGCTTTAATAAGAGTGAACAGCAGCTCCTGGAAGCCTAATACTGCTTTCAGCAGAGCTTCTCTGTTTTCGGTTTTAGGCATAAATGCCAGACCTAAACCCATAGCAGCAGCAATCAGCATTACGGAAAGCACGTTGCCTGCGAGGAACGGCTGCAGCATGTTGTTAGGAATAACATTTAAAATGTGGTCATAGTAGCTTAACTTGCCAAGATTTTGCGGTACATTGGACATGCCGCTGCCGACAATTTCTGCCGGCAGGTTGCCGGGAGCTACCCAAAGATAGATAGCAAGACCGATGCCTGCTGCACAAACAGTAGTCAAAAAGGTGTAAACTACGGCGTGAGCAAAAATCTGGCCGGTTTCTTTTTTGCTTCCCAAAGCAGCCAATGTGGTAATTACGGCTAAAGCAATGGTAGGTACGGCGATAAATTGGAAGAGGCGTGTATAAACGGTAGCGATGAAATTGAATAATTCATTCAGGGGTTTGATTCCCATATAACCGAGAACAGCACCGACTACCAGTGCGCCCATCCATAGAATAAATTGACTTTTGTTGTTTTGTGATTTGTTTGATTTATCACTTTTTGTGCTAAATCCTTCACATCTGCATTTTGCTGCATTATATCCCTCCTAAAATAGGTGCTGTCAGATTTTTTTAGAATTTCTGGCAGCTAATACTCCCTAGGTAGCCTTGTGACATACCTAAAAAATATTATAGCATTTTCTGAAGATTTGTAAATTTCAATTTAGCAGTCATTAATGATATTTGAATATGGGATGTTTGTGTTTAGGCTTACTGTTATTTCTTGCAGCAAAGCACGTTTTAAGAGAAGTAGGATGTATACTTAGGTCAGAACAAGACGTTATGACGCTGAAATAGCATTTTCATTGCATTTTCATGCCGTTTATGGTAATCTATAATATATTAAAAACGTATAATTTTTTACATAACTGCTATATAAGCAGCATGTTTATTTTTGAAGGAGAGTGAAGGATTGATGCAAAATAATGCAAAAGAAATGGTGCTCGTAATTGACTTCGGCGGGCAGTATAACCAGTTAATCGCAAGACGCGTACGTGAAAGCGGTGTGTACTGCGAAATCGTATCCTATAAGCATAGCCTGGAAGCAATTAAGGCTAAAAATCCTAAGGGAATTATTTTTACCGGCGGTCCTAACAGTGCTTATCTGGAGGATTCTCCTACTATTGATCCGGAAATCTATACCTGGGGCGTACCTGTTCTGGGCATTTGCTACGGCAGCCAGCTGATGATGCATATGCTCGGCGGTCATGTATGCGTAGCTCCCGAGCGCGAATACGGCAAAACCGTTGTTGACCTCGACACTACCAGCCCGATGTTCGCCGGCCTTTCCGAGAAGAATGTTTGCTGGATGAGCCATAACGATTATATCGAAACCGCAGCTCCCGGCTTCAAGATTGTTGCCAGCACCCCGAACTGCCCGGTTGCTGCTGCTGAGGATGAAGCACGTAAATTGTATTGCGTACAATTCCATCCCGAGGTTCTGCATACCGAAAACGGCACAAAGATGCTGAGCAACTTTGTTTACAATGTTTGCGGCTGTGCAGGAACCTGGAAAATGGATTCCTTCGTAGAGCAGACTGTTGCTGAGCTGAAAGAAAGAATTGGCGACGGCAAGGTGCTGTGTGCGCTTTCCGGCGGTGTTGATTCCAGCGTTTGTGCCGCTATGCTGGCTAAGGCTATTGGAAAGCAGCTGACCTGTGTATTTGTAGACCATGGTCTGCTGACGCAAAAACGAGCGTGAAGAGGTTTGCGCTGTTTTCGGTGAAGGCGGTCAGTTCGATATCAACTTCATCTGCGTTGACGCACGCGAACGCTTCTACAGCAAGCTGGCAGGCGTAACTGCTCCGGAAGGCAAACGTAAAATTATCGGCGAAGAATTCATTCGCGTATTTGAAGAAGAAGCTAAGAAAATCGGTGCTGTTGACTATCTGGCACAGGGAACCATTTATCCTGACGTTGTAGAAAGCGGCCTCGGCGGCGAATCTGCAACTATTAAAAGCCATCATAATGTTGGCGGTCTGCCTGATTTTGTTGATTTAAGGAAATTGTTGAGCCTCTGCGTGACCTGTTCAAGGATGAGGTTCGCCAATCCGGCCGTGAGCTTGGCTTGCCTGAAAACCTGGTAGCACGTCAGCCGTTCCCGGGACCCGGTCTGGCAATCCGCATCATTGGCGATGTAACTCCGGAAAAGGTTGCTATCGTACAGGATGCAGATGCAATTTATCGTGAAGAGGTAGACAAGCTGCCGATGAGCGAGCGTCCGAGCCAGTACTTTGCAGCTCTGACCAATATGCGCAGTGTTGGCGTTATGGGCGACGAGCGTACCTATGATTATGCTATCGCTATGCGTGCGGTAACTACCACCGACTTCATGACTGCAGAAGTAACTATGTTGCCGCCGGCAACTATTACTACTGCGGCTAATCGTATCGTTAATGAGGTTAAGCACATCAACCGCGTACTCTTTGACTATACTACCAAACCGCCTGCTACTATTGAGTTCGAATAATTTCTGATACATAATAACAGTAAAAACTAATCCCTTAGCTGTGGGTAGAAAACTCATAGCTAGGGGATTTTTGCGTCTGTATATATTTATGCGCTGGCCATATCTCACTTTTTGTTTTACAATATTATCAAGTGATGCATAATTATTGCTTAAGAGGAAAAACTTTTTGAAGAGGCTGCAGTTAAAATTATTATATGTATGCACAAAGCAAAGGAGGACGAAAAATGTCAGATAAAATGGAAGTATACTATTTTAGCCCTACAGGCGGAACGAAGAAGGTAAGCGATATTTTTGCCGCTGCCATAGGCAAAGATGCAGTATGGCATGATTTGGGAGATAAGCAAACGCCGACGGAGCAACCGCAGGGTGAGCTGATTATTGTTGCAGCACCTGTATTTGCCGGACGAATTCCTTCTGTCGTGCGCGAAAAAATAAAAACGCTTGCCGGTGAGGGAAAGCAGGCAGTAACCATCGCTGTTTATGGGAACAGGGCCTATGAAGATGCACTGTTGGAGATGAATGATATTCTGATTCAAGACGGCTTTACGGTAATAGCGTCTGCAGCATTTGTGGCGCAGCATTCTATTGTACCGGAGGTAGGCGCCGGCAGACCGGATGCGGAGGATGAAAAGGAAATCCGCATATTTGCAGAGGCCGTTAAGAACAGTACTTCTGCAGAAAATATTCATGTACCCGGTAATCGCCCGTATAAGCCTGGGATGAATGTGCAGGTAACGCCTCTTTCTCTGCCATCATGTACAGCGTGCGGTGCAATGCGCAAAAATTTGCCCGACGGATGCTATAGCAAATGTGGACGGAAAGATTGCTACAGATGCAGCAAAATGCATTCTTTGCATGGCCTGCATTCATGCATGTCCTAAAGCAGGCAAGAATTCTTCCGCCACCATTGCAGCAAAAAACAGATAACATGCTTGCTGCATTCAAGGATGTCAGAAACAAGAATGAGGTGTTTTTCTAAGAGCTTTTGCTTATATGCGCTTTAACGGCTTTTTAACATACAGAAATGCCGTTGCTTTTGCCAGCAGGCGCAATTTATGCTACAATATAATATCATGATTATTTAAGAGCGGAGAGTAGCGATGATAGCTAAAATAATTATAAGCGCCAACGAAGACGAAACCCGTATGGGGTTGCTGGAAAACGGAATATTGATGGAATATCTGGTAGAGCGCAAGGAAGAGCAGCATCTTGTAGGCAGTATATTTAAAGGCAAGGTCTGCAATGTAGTCCGTGGCATTCAGGCTGCCTTTGTTGATATCGGCCTGGAGCAAAATGCATTTCTGTATCTGGGCAATAAAAAGAATGTTACAGAAGGACAAAGCCTGATAGTGCAGATATCTAAGGATGCACGCGGTACTAAGGGACCTACTTGCTACCCGCGAAATTACCTTGCCGGGACGCTATGTGGTGTTGCTGCCGCAGGCGGATTATGTGGGTATTTCGCGTAAGATTACCGATAAGGAGGAGCGCGAGCGTCTGAATACGATTTGCGAGGGCGTGCGTCCTGCAGGTATGGGAATTGTGGTTGCGCACGGCGGCAACCGGTGTTGCGCGTGAGCTTTTTGGAGCGCGATGTGCAGGAGCTGGCGGCTGACTGGAAGGTGTTGGCGGCACGTGAGCGTGTAGCGAAGGCTCCTTGTCTGCTGAGGCGTGAGCTTGATCTGCCTATCCGTATTGTGCGCGACTATCTGCGTCCGGAGCTGACGGAGATTGTGATTGATAATCTGCCGATTTATAAGCGTGTAGAAGAGCTGCTGACCGAGATGCCGCAGGCACAAGATATCAGGGTGACATTGTATCAGGGACTGGAGGATATCTTTGAATATCACAAGCAGGGAGAAGCAGTTGCCGGCATCAGCGACAGACAGGTGACGTTGCCGAGCGGCGGTTACCTTGTTATCGACCACACTGAGGCGATGACGGTTATTGACGTTAACAGCGGTAAGTTCAGCGGTCGTGAAAATCTGGAAGAAACGATTATGCAGATTAACCGTGAGGCGGCGTTGGAGATTGCGCGTCAGCTGCGTTTACGTGATATAGGCGGCATTATCGTAGTAGATTTTATTGATATGCATACCGATAATCACAAAAGAGAGATTATGAACTCTCTGCAGCAGGCGCTGAAGGGTGATAAAATGCATCCTAAGGTGCAGGATATCACGGTGCTGAATTTGGTGGAGATTACCCGCAAAAAATCGCGTCAGAATTTATCAAGTGTATTATATACTCCCTGCCCGGTATGCAACGGCAGCGGACGTGTGCAGAGCAGAGAAAATCTTTCTTTGGAAATTAAGCGTCGTCTGCGTACCTTACTTAAGCGCCGCAGCAGCTCAAAGAATCTTTTGATTACCGCTAATCCCTGGCTGGCAGAGTGGCTTGTAAGCAAGGATTTGCGTGCCTGGGAACGGGAATTGGCCTGCACCTTGAAGGTTGAGGCAGATGCTTCCCTGCATGTAGAAAGTTTTATGATTTTAGACAACAGTGGTGTTGACAAATAGCAGACATTAAGGTAAAATATTCCAGTATGGACTGATTTGGTCCGTCCCCAACCGCGCAGAGAGGTTCTGAAAATCCCTGGCGTCAGGGTACCGTATTTGGCGAGTCTATCATTAAGGGAGGTGCAATAGATGTACGCAATTATCAAAACCGGTGGCAAACAATACCGCGTAAGCGAAGGCGAAACTCTGCAAGTTGAAAAACTGAACGCAGAAGTTGGCGCTGAAGTAGTTTTTGAAAGAAGTTCTGACCGTTGTAAATGATGCTGATGTTAAGATTGGCAAGCCCGTAGTTGAAGGTGCAAAAGTTGTTGCTAAAGTTGTTGAACACGGCAAAGCAGACAAAATTTTCGTTTTCAAATACAAAGCTAAATCCAACTACCGTAAACGTCAAGGTCATCGTCAACCGTTCACTACTGTTGAAATCACCGCTATTAACGCATAATTTTTATGGTAAGTGTTGATTTATTCAGGAACAAGCAGGGTATGATTACCGGCTATAAGGTCAGTGGTCATGCTGGTTTTGCTGAAGAAGGCTCAGACATTGTCTGCAGCGCGGTTTCCGCTCTGACGCAGGCTCCCTTGCTTGGCTTGGAAAAACATTTGAAACTCAATCCGTCCTATGTCGTTAATCAGGAGGACGGAATCTTCGAGGTAGCATTGAACAGTGCTCCTACCGACCTGACAGAGGCTATATTGCAAACCATGATTTATGGAGTGGAATCAATAGCG